>Ga0255087_1000384_pt1 | contig 18420 bp, 14 predicted proteins | sample Colum_Miss_RepA__FD_188561 | JGI IMG/M metagenome (GOLD analysis project Ga0255087, IMG submission 188561) | Freshwater microbial communities from Columbia River, Oregon, United States - Colum_Miss_RepA_8d | ecosystem: Environmental > Aquatic > Freshwater > River | place: USA: Oregon | collected...
CTGGCCAGCGGCCGCAACGAGAGCTGGCGCAGCCTCGACTACGTGGAAATCAACGGCAGCGAGGCCAGCTTCGAGTTCACCACCGGCAAGTGGAACGAACTGCAGTTTGGCAAGCTCGGCGGACCGGGCATGGCTCCCCTGTCCGTGCCCCGCGAATTCTGGGTGTGGCCCGGTTCACCGCGCGATCCCGGGGTGGGCGATCCGCTGGTGTCCTTCCGCTACGATCAGGCAGTGGAATTCATCCACGCCATCCGGGAACAACGCCCATGCAGCGTCACCTTCCATGACGGTGCCCAAACCCAGGCCGTGATGGACGCGGCCTTGCATTCGGCCGCCACCGGATCGTGGGTCGACTTGTAATCGTTGCTTCCCGTGACCCCGGCCGAGGCACTCGCCTACCTGCACCAGTTGAGCCAATTCGGGTTCCAACCCGGATTGGAATCCACCCGGCGTCTGGCGGCGGCGGTGGGCCATCCGCAAGACCGCCTGCGCTTCATCCATGTCGCAGGGACCAACGGCAAAGGCTCAACTTGCGCGTTTCTCGAAAGCACGTACCGGGCGGCCGGGTTCCGCACCGGCCTTTACACCTCGCCGCACCTCGTGCGCTTCGGCGAGCGCATCCAGGTGGGCCGCCAACCGTTGCCCGAAGAAACCCTCGCCCGTCTGGTCTCAGAGCTGCGGCAGCGAATGCCCGCCGACCTGACTCCCACCTTCTTCGAATTCACCACGGTCGTGGCACTCATGGCCTTCGCCGAGGCGGCCGTCGATGTGGTCCTCTGGGAGACGGGGCTGGGCGGGCGGCTTGATGCGACGAACATTGTCACCCCGCTGGCTTCGGTCATCACCTCCATCGGGTTGGACCACATGCAAGTGCTGGGTGGCACCGTGGGTGAAATCGCCGCCGAGAAAGCCGGCATCATCAAGCCCGGCGTGCCGATCCTGACCTCGGTGGATCGGGCCGATGCTCTGGCCGTGATCCAATACCGGGCCCGGGAACTCGACTCCCATTGCGTGGTGGTGGACGCAGCCGCCGTCAGTCGAATGACTTGGCCGGTCTCCCTGCTCGGGCCGCATCAGCGAGTCAATGCCACCCTAGCCGTGGTCACCGTCCGCCTGCTCCGTGCCTTCCTTCCGGTTTCCGATGAACACCTGACCCAGGGTCTGGCCAACACTCTATGGGCTGGGCGCATGCAAGTCTTTCAACGCGGCGAACAAACCTGGCTTCTCGATGGGGCCCACAATGCGGATGGCGTGGCCGCCTTCCGACGGGCGCTGAACGACCACTTCCCGGACCGCCACCCCGTGATGGTGGTGGGCATGCTGCGCGACAAGGCGTGGCGCGAGATGGCTACCCACTTGGCTCCGGCCGCCTCCCGATTGGTCGTCGCCCCGGTTTCGAGCCACCGCACAGTCCAACCGGAGGAGCTCCGCGAGGCGCTTCAAGAAGCCCGTTGCGGCCGGGCCGTTCGCGCCTGCGCCAGCGTGGAAGAGGCCCTTCGCGCCGTCGCTCGCGAACCGTTCGTCGCTGTGACCGGTTCGCTGTATTTCATCGGCGAAGTGCTGGAGCGACTGGGAGGAATCGATCCTTCGGGGCTTATCAACTCCTCCACAGCCGGCGACGATCAACGCCGACTCAACGAGTGGGCTCCGGCAACGCCTCGCTGAGGGGACCTGACAGGACGAGGCTGAAACCGATGTTGCTGCTGCAGAAATCGGGAACGCTGCGCGCGCGATAGGCGGATCGGCAGCAACGGGCCGCGTCGCTCCAGGCACCGCCGCGATACACCCGGAAGGTGCCAAAGGCCGGACCTGCCGGATTGCTCACCGACTCGAACGGGTACTGACCATACCAATCGAGGCACCACTTGCCCACGTTGCCGTGCATGTCATGGAGTCCCCAAGCATTGGGCTGCTTGGCCGCGACCGGATGGGTCCTCTTTTCTGAATTTTGCTCGTACCACGCCACCGAATCGGCAGTTCCATGGAACTGTCCGGGCTTGCGGACGCGGCAGGCGTACTCCCACTGGGCCTCGGTGGGCAGATCCCAACGCCATCCAACCGAAATGAGACCCGACCTGTGGTGAAACTCCGTCAACTTCCGCGCAAATTCACGAGCTTCCTCCCAGTTGACCTGCTCCACCGGCCGATCAGCCCCCCGGAACTTGCTGGGGTTGTGGGGCATGAGCAATGACCACTGACCTTGGGTGCACAACGTTTCTGAAAAGAAGAACCCGGTCGACAAGGTCACACTGTGGGGCACTTCATCGAGTTCACGACCGGGTTCGTTGAACGGACTACCCATGACAAAACGCCCCGGCGGGATCCAGCGGACGGCCAGACTCTGGGGGCCGTTGCCGGGAGGCAGTTGGAATTCCTTACGGGTTCCAGGAGCTCCCCGGTAAGTGGTGACAACTTCACCCAAGCCGTTCAGGAATTGGTATTCAAGCTCCTGATCCACATGCTGGATGGTCTGACGCCGCTCTTGGGCGGGATTGGCCACTGCATCGCTGGCCGGTTCCGCCACCTCTTCGCTCCATTCCTTGGAAACGGTCCGACTCACCTCGAGGAAGGATTCCCGCAGGAAATCATGGTCCTCCCGGTAACCCGATCCATAGTACTGATTCACCTCCAGCAACCCGCGAGCTTGGAATCCTTCCGCCAAATCCACTAGGCGCTGCGCAGCAGGAGTTTCGGCCAACTCGCGACTGCAACCCATCCATTGCCGCATACGGGAGGCGATGGGAACCACTTCCGAATTGATCTTGGCCTGTTGCTCTCCACGCAATGCGTTCAGAAACGCGTCCAGCTTTCCGGAATGGTGCCGAAAATCTCCATCGGCCGCCGCCTTGAGCAACAGCACACGAGCCGAAATCGGTAACCAGCGGAGACCGTAGAGGGCCTGGTCCGGCTCGTCTTTCGCCATGCGGAATTTGGCTGTCTGGAATTGTGCCTCGACCAGTTGGTCATCGAGGTCGAGGGCTTCGTCGGTATAGGTCAACGCGGAACTGATCCGTCGATCGTTCTGAGCGTCCTGAGGACCCTCCTTCACATAGGCGGCCCAACCCGCTCCCAAGAGAGCACGAGCGGCATCCAATCGATATTCGCTGCGTGCAAAACGGGCCGCCAAGAGGAAGGACTGCTCCGCCTCGGCTGGATTGATCAATTCGGGATCGGTGTTGTGATCCGAACCCAGCAACACCAAGGCGCGGAGCAGGTGGATACGCCAAGCCAGCCTTCCCGCCGCCATCAGGCCAGGACCGGTTTTCAAGGCCAACTTCAAGGCCTCTAGGCTCTCCCGGAAACGGCACTCACCAAAGGCCTCACGCGCTATTTGGAAGTGCTGCACTGCATCGGTCTGCGACTGAGACCGAGCCTCTGCCATCAACTCATCAATGGGCACTTGCATACCTCCCATCGACGCCAATACATCACCTCGACTCCATGTGAAGGCCGGTGAAAGGCGCATACCGCTGGGATCGAGCAAACCATTAACGGGGTGCATCAGAGAACCCATGACCACCTCCAACGATTCGAGGGAGCCGATCAGTCGCAGGGTGGTGTCCGGCAAGCCCCCACCCATGGCGCGCACTACCGCAGAGGCTCCATACGCAGCCACCCGCGGACGCGATGGATCACGCAGATAATCCACCCAGGATTTCGATCCCTCGCCCAAGCGACTAAAATTCCAAGAAGTGCTCATCAAAACACAACCTCATCGCCATCCGGAGGGCGAGCCGTTGAGTCTCTAAACACTGCGCCCATCTCTTATTTTGTTGCAAAAATTTTCGCATGTTTGCGGTCAACGCATTCAAACATTTAAATAATTAGACAACATAAATTTTCGGTTTGAACTACTCAATCTGTTTCAATGAGTAATTAGCCAACAGGTCTGAGGGTACGTTCAGACTTTTCGACCATTCATCCACTTTACGCCTGACTCAGGACACCTCATCTGCACAACCAACTACTCATCGGCAGGCCTGTCCGAAAACTTGAGCACTGCCGCCAAGAATGCCGTGGCCTCAGGATCGGCGGTGATCATCGCCAACAATTCCCGAACAATGCGCCGTTGCCGAACCGAGAGCGCACCGATGTCAATCTGGAGGTTTTCAACCGATGCCAAAGCCTCCATCGGGGCTGCTGGATGAATGGATAATTTGTTTCGAATCGACATCGGACAATGGTCCTGGAGGTAGGCCACCACCAACGGGATCACTTGGAACTCGGTGAGCGCCTGAGTCAAACGGTGAATGGTAGCCCGATCCGGCAGGGACAACCCGGCGCATTGGCGACTGACCATGCTTTGATCAATACCGACGGCGCGGCCGAACTTGAGTTGGCTTCCTTCAAACTGTTGCTCAATTAAAGCAGTCAGTTCCGCTGAAAAATGACTCACAGCTGTTTGTAACAGGTTCACCCGATACTCCGCAAACAAGCGTATTTCACATAGTTGTCGTACGATCAATTCAACGTATATGATCAGAAAATTGCCCAATATTCCCGACAGCGAGTTCCAATAATTTTGCAAACCGTGCCCATGCTGAGAAACGGGCGTGACTGATCCAATCGAATCGTTCCAACCAGGGCCCTGCGGTTCCGGCACCCTGTAGTTCAGAGAAGATCGTTCACTGCCAATTGACGGCGGGCACGGCCTCCGGTTGCCTTGAACCCATGCAATGTACCTGGGCTCTGCGAATCTTCTGGATTTGCCTGATGCACGCGGCGGTGGCCGAAGAGGTGGTCACCCTCGATGGCCGAACCTTCCGCGAGGCAACCGTTCGGCGTCTGGATGAAGACCGCTTGGAACTCCAGCACTCCGGGGGCCAGACGCAGTTGTATTTCTTCGAGGTGCCCGAACCGCTGCGACGACGACTAGGTTTCGACACCGAGGCGGCCTTGAAACGCCTGACCCTCGAGAATTCCCGTCTTCGAGGTACCGCCTCTCTCCCCTCCAGCGCAGCCACTGCGCCATCCAACTCGGCAACCAACCAGGCCCAACCGCTGACGGTTCCGATGCTCTTGGCCGCAGCCAAGCCCGTGTTTGAAGCGCTTCAAACCGCGCGGTGGGCGGGCCTCATACCTCCGGCCCCGGCGGCACAATTACCCCCAGTGACGACCGGTCAAGAGGTCAGCGTTTGGGAACTGGTGAATCACTACCGCTCCGATATCCCGGCGGCCAACGCCCGCTATCAAAAACGCTCGTTCCGCGTGACGGGCGTGGTGGAACGCATGGAGCGGGGCATCGTCAGCCGCAATGTCCGGGTCTTCCTGGAAACGCCAGACCCCGCCGTGCGACCGGTGTGCGAATGGCGCATCGACGACAAAATCCCAGCCTTCCACACGCGACGCGACGGGCGGACGTTGATCGCCGAGAACAACCGCTCGAAGTGGCAACTCCTCGAAGCCGGCCAAACCGTGACCTTCGACGTGCGCTGCGCCGGGTTGGAGGATGGCTTGGTGGAATTGAAGCAGGCCCGTCTGAAGCCTTGATCCATCGATCCATCGATCCCGCAAGGGCCCGATGATTGAACCGGTGGGCATTCATTACCGACCGTTACCGCCCCTTCCCTGGCCGGAGGCTCCTCTACTGGGAAGGCTCGTCGACCTCGGCGGTGACGGTGATCTGAACGGCGGCATCCAGCGGCATGTCGGAGACCCCGATGGCCAACCGAGCATGGGCTCCGCGGGCACCGAAAACCGCGTTGAACAGATCGGAGGCCCCATTGAGCACTTGCGGATGCCCACGGAATCCCGCGGCGCAGTGAACATAGCCTTCCACGCGCACCAGACGACGGACCCGATTAATATCGCCACCAGCAGCCGCCTGGAGCTGGGCCAAGGCGTTGAGCGCGCACTGTCGGGCCGCTTGATACCCTTGCTCCACCGTGAGTTCGGCACCGAGCCGGCCTGCGTAAGCCATCACGCCGTCGCGCCAGGGCAACTGCCCCGAAGTGAACACCAGATCGCCGGTGCGCACCCACGGCTCATAGGCGGCGACCGCAGCCGGAGCCGGAGGCACCACGACTCCCAGACGTTTCAGGTTCTCGGTGATGTCCATGTCGCTTGCGATTCCGTTCGAAGAGCGATCGCCGCTCAAACCGCGGCCGAACCCGTCCGGGCTGCAGCGCTCGAGACCGCCGAAAAACTCCGCCACTTCGCCTGCGGAATCAGCCCGAGACCGATCAGCACGCATTGGCTGGCCACGAACACCATCAGCGCCGTGAAGGCCCCGCTCATGAACCCGTAGCTGTGGAGCCCCACACCCAGCAGGTTGGTGCCGAACCACGACCAACTGGTGACGATATTTCCGAAGATCGCGAGGTTCATGATACCGCGCTCCCGAACCATGCCACCCCAGCGGGCGTGCAAGATGAGCGCATTCCACAGCACGATGATCAGGGCCCCGTTTTCCTTGGGATCCCAGCCCCAGAAGCGCCCCCACGACTGGTCGGCCCAGATGCCACCCAGCACGGTGCCCACGAAGCTGAACAGCGTGGCGAAGCACAGGATGCCATACACCATACGGGAGAGGCTCTTGCCCATGTCGGCGGTCATGACCTTCGTGAAGAATCCGAGCACCACGTACAAGATGGCCAAGAAGCCCGCGACGTAGGTGGCTGCGTAGCCCAGCGTCACGATGACCACGTGAGTCGCGAGCCAGAAGTTGGTATCGAGCACCGCCTGGAGCATCACCATGGTGTCACCGCCGAGTGCGAGATTGTGGGCCACGATCTGGGTGGAGAAACCAATCACGGTGGCCACCGCCAACCCGATGGCGTTTTTCCAGAACGATTCAAGGATCAGCCCGAGGCCGACCGCGCCCCATCCGATAAAAATGGCCGAGCTGTAGAGATTGGTGACCGGCGGCCGACCCTCCAGCCACATCCGGGCGATGAGCCCCAGTGTGTGAACCACGAAGGCCAACTGCACCAGCCGCAATGAGGTCTTGCGGCTCCATTCGGCGAAGTTGAACCAGAATCCGCAACCGAAGAGAAAGGCCACGATGTACAGCGAGGCCGCCTTCGAAAACGGCGCGAAGCCATTGTAAAGCTGCTCACGCGCGGACTTGGTTAGGGCCGCTCCCAGGCGCAGCGACTCCAAGTAGGTCTGATAACGGGCCACTGCGGCATTGAAGGTCGCGACTTGTCCCTCTCGGAAGGCATCGGCCATCGCCGCCCAATGTCCCACCGCCGGCGACAGCGGCCGGGTGCCTGCAGACCGGATGCCTTCAGCTGCGGCTTCGGGCGAAAGTTCGGCCTTGGGCACGCGCATCAAGTGCTTGAGCAAGGGCGCCCCGAAGCTGGGCTCCAGCAAGGCCTCGCCCATGCGCTGCCAGGCAAAGGAATCGCCCCCGTTCGCCGGAGGAATCAACAGCGGCGGCTCGCCGCGCAGCGTGACGAAATACCGCTCAGCATGGCCGAACACCTCCGTGAGCGCATTGGTGTCGAAGTCCCCGGAACCGGTCATGCGCTGCTGGAAGGCCTTCACGCCGGCCGGGATGGTTTTCTGATAGTCCGCAATCTCGGCGGCAAAGCGGACGGTATCCTGCGGGTGGACTGTGTTCTTGAGGCGCAAGTACAGGGTCATGGCCTCGTACAACCCGAGGGTGGCGTTGTCGAAGGCGTTGCGGAGCGACGAGTCCTTTTTGTTTTCCTGGATGTTCCGGGCGCTTTCCTCGATTTGCTTGAGGCCCGTCTCGCCAAACTGGTTCCACGAGTAGTGCTTGCCGTCCTCGCCGGCTGCGGGGTTGGGCTCCGGCAACTTGAGCAGCGCCTTGAGCTCCGGGTGATCCACGCGGAAGACCTTCCAGCCGTCAGCGGCTTCAGGCCGGGTCATGAGCGTCATCAACCATTCGGTCGCCGAAATGATTTTGGGCCGCTCGTACCACGCCTTGGTCGGCTCCAGATTGGCTGTCTCTTTTTCACGAATGCGGGTCAACGAATTGCGAGCCAGCGAATCGAAGGGCTGCAGGCGGCCATTGAAGACCACTGGAAGCCGACCCACGGCGCTGAAGGCGTAGTCGCGGTCACGCCGGGGCATCAGGGCACCCAGGATCCAAAGTGCAAAGATCGCCGTGATGATCAGGGGAAGGCGTTGTTTCATGGTTCAGGCGGTGCGCGTTGGGAGGAATCGAATTCCAGCAGAGGGAGCTTCAGGCGACCTGGGGCTTGCGGCGGGCGATGAACTTGGTGAGGTGCAGGAGGAACTGAACCAGCAGGCCCACGCCCACCAGAATGCAGCCGAGGTAAGGGGTGATCCACGACGGGTTACGCACCACCTGCAAGGCACTGGTGCCGCGGCCGCCGTCTGCCAATTGCTCCTTGCCCATTTGATACTGGAAGAACGTGTAGCCGCCGTACCGCAACGGCGAATTCATGTAGATGTCCACCTCGCGGTCTTCGCGGGACTCGGTGTTTCGCAACCGAACCCGGCTCTGGAAGTTCTTCGGGATGTCCGTGCCTGGGTAGGTCTCGTGGGTGGTCTTGAGCAAGGTCAGTGCGAAGGGCTTGTAATCGCGCACCGGGCGGTACTCGAGGCGCCACTCCGTTCCCTCCACGGTCACCGTCTGGGGCTTCAATTCACCCGACACGGCCCAGGTCCCGAGGCTCGATGGCCCCGAAAGCTCGATCACCGCGGCCGGCACATTGCGGGCATCCATGGTGCGCGTCGGCGGTTGCTCATCGATGACAATCCGGGCGCCCACGCCTTGGGTCGCCGCCGGCGGGCGATTCGAGTCCATCACCGGGGCGCGCAGGCGGATCCGGGCATTTTCATAGGCTTCCTTCACCCGGACAGCAAAGGGCAGCAACTCGTGGCGCAGTTCGGCCCCCGGCTTCAAGCGTGAGGCGGGGATGGCCACGACCTGGTCGAGGGTGTTGCTGCCAGCACTGCGGAGTACGGCCAATTCGAAGTCCATGGAAGACTCCGAGTAGTTCCGTGTGTCCCCTTCGCGGAAGCTCATGATGCTCTCGCGGGCCAGCATGTCGGTGGCCAATTGCCCCAGCAGCAGCAAGATGATGCCAATGTGGGTCATGAAGATGCCGCTCTTGGACCAGGTCCATTTGAAGCGGGTGAAATGGGCCACGATCAGGTTGATGACCAGCATCGTTCCCAAGAGGTATCCGCCGGGCAGCGGCACCACCGGAAAGGCCGATCCATGCGGCGTCCAGTAGGCGAACCAACTGCGGAAGTACCGCTCCTGGGCCACATAAAGACCATCGCTGGTTTGGCCCAACGTCCCGAAGAACACCACGGCGACACCCAATCCCAACAGCACCACGGTCAGGCGCAGGGACGACAGGAACTGGAATACCTTGGAAAGCATGGACAGAGGTTCGGACGGTGGCCGATCAGGTTCGATTGAATCAATTCTTGGAAAGTGCGCCGGAATCTTTCGTTTCTCGAAAGGACGAGAGGTTTGCCCCCCATTAGAAGCGAACCGAGCGCACGAACTTCTCGAAGGCTTCGCGGTTTTGGACGGCGACCGAGGAGGGCGCGGTCATCTTGAAAAACCACGAAACCCCGTCCCGGGCGACGATCGCTCCGAGGATGGTTTTGTCGGCGCCCTTCAATTCGACCCAAGTGCCGCTGTCACCACCGGCCGTGGTCAAGGCCGTTGAATTGGCCGCCAAGGCCGAGGCTTCCAACGGCGCCAACCCCACTTGGCCGCGCCAGCGGTTCACATTGGCCAGAAGCCCGCCGCCATCGCCGTTGAGCTTGCTGATGGAAACATCGCCATTGCCGGCAGCATCTGGGATGTCAAAGGACGCCAAGCGCATGGGCTTCGGGCCGGCGGCTTTCCAGCCAGAGGGCACCTGCCAATTCGGGAGTCCATCGGTCCCGCCGCCAGCGACCGAACCGGACGAGGCGGTTGAGCCCACCGGAGCGGCCGAGGCTGTACCGGACACCGGGGCCGACGAGGCTGCCGAAGGCGCTTCGGGAGCCGGTTCGCCGCTTCCGCCGCTTCCGCCGCTTCCGCCGCCCGTATCCACCGACTTCAACCACGCCAGAAACTGGGGCTTCTGCTCGGCCACCAGTGCATTCTCGCCGGTCATCTTAAAGAACACGGTCATCTCACCAGCGGGCAAGATGGCTGCCAGCGTGCGCGCGGCATACTTGCCGTCGAGCACCGCCTTCTTGCCGTCCAACTCGTACACCACCACCTGGCGATTGCCGGCCGGAATGAGGGAACGCAGTCCGGCCAAGTCCGCTTCGGTCGCCGGCTCCAACCCAATCTGGTCACGCCAGCGGTTGACGTTTTCCAGCTCACCCCCGGCACCACCGCCCATGGCCACCACCGAAATATCCGCCGATCGCCCATCCGGACGCTTCACGCCATAGCTGGCCACGCGCATTCCCGAGGCGGGCTTTTCTTCCCAACCGGCGGGCACGGTCCACGGCACAGCTGGACGTTCCGAAGCGCCGGCCTCTGCCGTCGCAGATCGAGAAGACGCGGATCCAGAAGCGGGGGAAACCGAAGCATCCTGAGGCCTACCAGCCTGAGCATCGGCGGCGGCCACCGCCGGGGCCTCTTGAGGCGCCTGATACACCCGGACCTCATCCTTGCCGCAACCGGCCATCATCCAAGCCAAGGCCGAAACCGCCGTCGCCACTGTGAAACGCATGACGACAGTCTGGACGCATGCGGCAATCCGGCAAGCTACGACTCGGGCGGGATGCACTTGCGAACCGTGAGGTACACAAGCCCACCGATGGCGCTCCAGGCCAGGTTCAACGTGTAACCCAGCAAAGACAGCGACAAGGCCTCGGCCGGCTTAACCCCAAAACCCGGAAAGTCCACGGCGAGCAGAAGGACGAAGAAGTTCTCACGAACGCCCAGGCCACTGGGGGTGATGGGCAACGCCGCCAAGCACACCACTGCCGGCACCACGAACCACAAGTTCCATCGGGGAATTTGCAATCCCAAGCCGGAAGCCAGCGCCGCAAAGGTTCCCACGATGGCCAAATTGATGGCGATCGACAGCAAGGCGCTCCGCCAAAGGAATCCCGGGTTGCGTCCAAACAACCGGCACGAAGCCAAGGCGCGCAAGGGGCCCTTCATTTGCGGGAAACGGCCCATCCACCGGCTCCACCTCCCGTTTTCGGCGAGGATGTCCGTGAAGAATCCGGCACCGGCCGCGATCAATGCCACGACCATCATGACAAAGATCGCCAGACCCACCCCGTCGTAGCGACGAAACCGCACGAAGAGCGGCCAGTTGGGAACAGCAAAGATCATCGCAAACACCAGCAGCGATAGGATACCGATCAAGCGGTCCACGAACACCGTGAGCGCCGCCTCTGCCTTTTTGTGGCGGGTGCTTCGTGCGGCCGCGTAGGCCTTCCAGACATCGCCTCCGGTGGATCCCAACAGGAAGGCATTGAAGAAATGGGCGACGAATGAGAGGCGGGTCACTTCGCCCAAAGGCAATTCGAGACCTTGGACCCGCAAGGCTTCCCGCCAACGCAGTCCTCCCAGGAAAATCAGGGCTCCGCAAAGACCAAAGGCCAGCCCCAGACTCCCGGAATCCAACCTGCGAGCCATCTCCAGGAGCTTGGACGGGCTATGCGTCCACGCGTATTGACGCTGTTCCCAACGCCCCATCGCATTCCAAGCCTCGGGCTTGCCCTGGGCCAGGAGGTCGATCTGCGCCTCGTTGCAAAAGATCGCGTGGAAGATCACCGCCAAAAGCAGTCCACAGACCGCTAAGCGGACCAGTTGCCCGAGTGTTCTTCGGGAGGAGTTGTCGGGCCGAGGATCCATTCGAACTACTCCGGCCCCCAGACGGACCGAATGTGGGCATGCCCCTGGGTCACATCTTCGGGAGCCACACCGGGGTTCAATTCAATCACCTTGATATGCTCTGGGCCCACGAACGGCTTGAGGGCCACATAATCGATCACGCCAGCTCCGGGCGGCGCGTGATCGTGGGCTCCATCGGGCGTGAGCACCACGTCATGGATATGAAGCCCGCCCAAGCGCTCGGACAAACTCTCCAAGTGCATGCGATGGTCGATGAAACCCATCTGGTGCTTGATCTGGGCATGTCCGCAGTCATGCCAGTAGCGGACGTTGTCCGGCAACTGGTCGAGGAAGAAGAGCATGTCGTGGTCGAAGGGGATTTCTTCGACGGATTCCCGGTTTTCAATGCCCAGCATGAGCTTTTTCTCGCCGGCGACTTCCGCCAAGCGACGGATCATGTCGATGGCCAACTCCATGGGCTTCTCCTTGCGGGCTTCGCGACGCTGCTCCAACTCGGCGAGCATTTTGGAGTACTTGGGTGAATCCTGTTTTCCGGCCGCGGCGAGGGCCTCGAGCTTGTCCTGATAATGGGGATCTCCGAAGAAGCCAGAGAGATCGACAGCACCGGAGTGCAGCACGATGAGCTTGGCTCCCAGACGCTCCGCCGTCTCGATGGTCTTGATCGAATGCTTCCAAGCCAAATCGCGCTCCCGCTTTTCGGAGGCCGAGAACTTGAAGAGATTGGGCGCGGCGTGGTTCACGCCCATGGGCAGCGGGCAGAAGTTGTGCAGGGTGCTGATCTTGATCACGCCCGCTTCCACGGCGTCGATGATGCCGGGCACCAGACTGACACGGATGCCGTGACTCAACTCGGCATATTCGAAGCCCAGGTCCCGGATCTCGCGCAGCATGTCGCCTCCGTCTTGGTGGCGGCTCGAGTTCCAGCAGGTGGATAGGGAATACATGATGTAAGGTCCTTCGGCTTTAAAATCAGGTCTCCAGACTCCTGTCCGGAAACAAAAAGGCCGAATGCGTTCCCGAAGGAAAGCATCCGGCCCTGTTGAAAGCAAACCGCCTTGCAGCGGTCGTGCCACGCTATCGACCGTTATTGGTCGGCATAACGGGCGGACAGCATCGCGGAGAACTTGGAAACCTTCATCTTACGACGCTTGGTTTCACTGGGCTTCTCGTAATGGCGCTTCATGCGCACGTCACGGAGAGTGTTCTCGCGGTCCACCTTCTTCTTCAGGCGGCGCAGCGCGCGATCCACGGGCTCGCCCTTCTTCAGTTTGACTTCGCTCACTTCAAAATTCAGCTCCTTCCTGGACCTGGCGAAAACTCTTTCCAGAGTGATACGCGTTCAGGCTCACGTCTTGGGTACCTCGGCACTCAAGACACCAGTCGGGGTAAAAACCTGCCGACCGGAGCCGTGAACGAAGCCCGTTTTCAGAGAGATTCGCAACGGGTTTTTGCGGTTTTTTTCAGGTCTTCAGGTCTCGAACGCTTCTTGCACAACCAGCCCCGGAAGCCCGAACGAACTCTCAAACCTCAACTCAGCAGCGAGTTCAGGCTGGCCCACACGTCATCGATCGACAAGTCGGCCAGCCCGCCAGGATGGGAGCGAGTCTGGATCCGTTGACCCGGTTGGGCCATGGGCCGCCAAATCGACTCGTTGGAAGGGCCCCACAGCGCCAGACATGGAATACCCACGGCCGCTGCGAGGTGGGTGATCCCAGAATCATGCCCGAGGAATCCCCGGCAACGGGACAGGTGTTCAGCCACTGATTCCAACGAGTGACCCCGCAACACCCTGCGTCGCGCCGGCGGAATCAACCGCTCCAGACGGTCGAGGGCGTCGGTCTCGGCCTCGCCGCCCGTGAGCATCCAATTCCAATCCGTCTCGGCCACACAGCGACCGACGAGTTCCATCCAGCGCTCCAGAGGCCAGTTCTTGCTGACGCTCCCGCTGCCCGGATGCAGGGCAATCCACCGTTCAGGACCGCCTCCCATCCCGGGCCAGCGGAGGCGCGGCACCGGATCGGCATCGAAAATGGCGAGCCGTTCCAAAGGTTCGAGCAATTGGACCGAAGCCGGAACTCCGGAGGTTTCCGCCGGCCGGTGTGGGCCCTGGATGATTTGCGCCCGAGTCACCCGGGCCAGGTTTTCGCGGAAAATCCCATCGGGATCGTACAAATAGGTGAAAATCACGTCGCAGCGGGAAAACCGCTCGGACTCCTGAGGGTCGAGCACCCCCTTGCGGGCGAAGAATCCGGCCAAGGGGCGCGATTCGATGGCATGCGCCTCATGGGCCAATCCGGCCCGGACGGCCAGTGAGGCCACCTGCGGGTAGGCCAGCACCTCCAATCGAGTCTGAGGGAACTGGCTCCGTAACGCCGCCAACACGGGTAGCGTGACAATGAAGTCGCCCACGGCCCCGCCCCGGATCACCAGGATGCGCCCACGCTGGGAAGTGAAGGCCGAAGCCGATGCATCAACGGTCATGTCCCACCGGCCCTACCGGAGTGCCTCTGGCGAGGCAAGCCAACACGAGCTCAACACCACCCCAATTCCAGTCCAACGCCCCCCCTCGCCGACAGGGCCTCACACGGTGCGACCAGGTTCTCCATGGCCCGTCCACAAGCCGGGCCGATGACAGAAATTGAACGCACCCGACTTCTTCACGGTCACCCAACAATGGAAGACAGCAATGGCTGCCGGGAATCGCCACTGATAGGGTCCACCGCAGTGCTGGGTTCCCTCTTTGTCCAAACCGTTTTCTGGCGCGCGATAGCCTACCTTTCCTGGGCTCTGGTGTCGCTCCTGACGATCCGGATGTTCGATTCGGTGGAGCTGTTCGGGCTGATCAGCGCTGCTTTATTGGTTTTGGGAAGCCTGCCCGCCCTCGACGGCGGATTTCGCAACACGCTCAACCGGAGGATCCTCGGACGCGCCCGCGATGAGGAAACCTTCCGCATGCTGCAGTTTGGCCAGCGCCTCTATTCGTGGTTCTGCGCTGCCGTGGCCGTGCTGGGCACGGTCATCCTCTGCGCCTACTCGCTCACTCCCAATGCCCGATCGCTCCACCTCCCCTGGGCCTTCTATCCCCTGCTGGGCGCAGTGAGCGGAGTCGTGGCCCTGGGTTCGGCCTTCCTGCAACTGCTCACCGGCCTGGGCCAACAACGGCGGATGTTCATGCTCCAGCTCTGCATGGCATGGGCATCCATTGGCATCTTGTGGATCGGCTTTCGGGCGGGCCTCGGGATTTGGTCCTTCGTGCTCTCCCAAAGCCTGCCGAGCCTCGCGGCCATGGCCCTGGCCGCACCGGTGATTCGAGCCGAGGCCCCGGGACTCCGCCTGCTGGACTTCGCGTGGAGCCGGGAAGATTCAGACCGTCTCAAGGAACTTTGGCCCGAGTCCTCAGGCTTGATGCGCTTCCAGTTCTGGACCCTGCTGGTCTACACCTTCGACGCCATGCTGGTGGCCTGGCTGTGCCAGGGAAAGCTCGTCGGCCAGTACCTGCTGGTGGCCAACCTGTTCAGCAAACTGCGCTTGTTGCTGCAGTCGGCCGATGATGCGGTCTGGCCCATCCTGGCAGCCAAGACCGACAAGGCTGAGACCATCGCCGAGGGGGTCCTGCGCTTCAATGGATGGCTCTGGGGCGGGGCCATGGCCGTTTCGGCACTGTGCATCCCGGCCTTCATCACCGACTACAAGGCCCAGGATTTCTCCGGTGGGGCCGTGCTGACGTCGCTCTTCGCCTTGCGCTACCTGATCATGGGCATCGCCTCGCAGCCCGGCTATTGGATGTTCAGCCACGGCCACATGGACTTGCTGGCGCGATTGATGCGCCGCGAACTGGCCTGCTGCCTGGCCTTCAGCGTTCCCCTGGGCTGGTGGTTGGGACCGATGGGCATCGTCATCGCCTTCATCGTGGGCTCGTCCGGCAGCACCTTGTTGCCGCTCCACCTCGAGTTCGCCCGGGCCAGCGGCCGATCCCCCTGGGCGATGCTGCGCGCCTCGTGGTCCCGCGCGGTGCTTTCGGCCGGATTGGCCGCAGGCTTGTCCGTCTGGGGATTGCGCCATTGGGGCGGCGATTGGCGACTGACAGTGATCATCGCCGGGCTGTGTCTGGCAACCACCCTCGGGGTTGCTCTCGGCGCAGCACTGCTGCGGGCGCGGCGTGCTGGCGTGACCGGACGAGCCCAATGGGGTCGATTCCTCTGACCCGTTTCGGTGTGTTGAACACTCCCTCCCTTGACTCGCGGGGCCTTCTGGTCGAGGACTGAGGCCGTGCCCGGCGGCACACCCCCAGCATGAGCACACTGACCCGTTTCTCCGTCGCCCCGCTGCATACCCTGACCCAACGCCTGGCCGCAGTGGCCATGGGGCGGCAGGCCCCGGACCTGGTGATCACCGGGGCTCGAGTGCTTTCGACTTACACCGAGCGCATCCATGACCAGCGGGAGATTTGGATCAGCGCCGGCCGCATCGCCGCCGTGAAGCCCGCGGGCTCCTACCCCAAAAATTCCGGGGCGCGGTTCTTCGATGCCGGTGGCGGCATCCTGGCCCCGGGCCTGGTCGACCCACACATCCATATCGAATCGTCGATGATGACCGCCTGCGCCTATGCCGAGGCGGCCCTGCTCAGCGGCGTCACCTCCATTTTCTGCGACAGCCATGAGATCGGGAACGTCTGCGACTCCGAGGGCATCGAGTGGATGCTCGAAGACGCCCGGCGGGCGCCGCTGAACATCTTCCTCACCGTCCCGAGCACCGTGCCCGCCACCGGTCCGCAGTTCGAAACTGCCGGAGGCGACCTGACCGCTGAGAAAATCGGCGCGCTCTTCGACCGTTGGCCCGAGGCCGCGGCGCTGGGCGAGAAGATGGACTTCGTGCACGTGGCCATGGGTGACCCGCGCAGCCACGCCATCCTCGCGGCGGCCTTGAAGCGCGGCAAACCGGTCTGCGGGCACATCTACGGACGGGAATTCGTGAGCGCCTGCGCCGCCAGCGGCATCACCGACACCCACGAGTCCATCGATCCGGACATCGCCTCCGACTTCCTGGAGGCCGGCGTGTGGATCTTTTTGCGGGGTGGCAATCCAGCCACGCCCTGGCACTCCCTGCCTCTGGCCATTCAGGCCGTCACCCGGGCCGGAGCCAGCCCCAAGCGGGTGTGCGTGTGCACCGACGACCGCGATGCCGACGACCTCTTTCTCTTCGGACTCGACTGGGTGGTGCGCGAGGCCGTGAAAGCCGGTATTGCTCCGGTGACTGCCTGGAGCATGGGGTCGCTGCACCCGGCCACCCGCTACGGAATGGACGGCGATTTCGGCGGACTGGCCCCGGGCCGTCGCGCCGACATGGTGCTCCTCAATGACGACCTGAAACCGCAAAGCACCTGGTACGGTGGCGAACTCGTGGTCGAATCCGGCAAGGTCACCCCGGCCTTGGATGCGGCCTTGTCCGACCGTTACCGCTACCCGGCCGCCGCTTACAAGACCGTCCACATTGCCGACGGAGTCCGCCTGATTCCCGATCTGCCACAGGCCCCCTGCACCGCCCACGTTCTACGGGTGGCCTTGCCGGGCATCCTGACCTTCCACGAGCAAGTCGCCTTCACACCCGCCGCCGACTGGTCCGCCACGCTCGCGGCCCATCCGGAGTGGTGTTTCCTCACGGTGGTGGAACGGCACGGGAAGAATGGTGGAGTCGGTTACGGCCTGTTGCAGGATTTTGGACTGACGGGCGGTGCCGTCGCCAGTTCGGTCGGTCACGACGCCCACAACCTCATCGTCGCCGGAAAGAACGAGGCCGACATGCGCCTGGCCGTGGACACGCTCCGGAAGTGCCAGGGTGGCGTTTGTGTGGTGCGCGACGGCCGGGTGTTGGCCTTGGTGGAAATGCCCATCGCCGGATTGCTCTCCGACAAGCGCGCGGGCGACGTGGCCCAAGAGACATCGGCCCTGAAGAAGGTCTGGGAGGAAGCCGGATGCCTCCTGCCCTACATGGGATTCAACCTCCTACCCTTGTCGGTGATCCCGGAGATCCGCCTGACCGATCGCGGCCTCGTCACGGTGCCGGGCATGCAACTCGTACCGCTGTTCGAAGGAGCCCCGGAGTTCGGTGACCCCCGTTGATTTTAGGGGATTCATCGGCAAGCCGGACCAACCGGCTGCCGATGAACCCTGAACCGCAGCACCCGGGCACTAAGGTCACACGGGCTGACAGAGCCTACCGCACCTCGGAGTAGTTGATGTAGCCGATGAACATTTCGTCGTCGGTCTGCTCACCGAATCGCACCCGCGACTTGGCGTCCGGGTTGAAGGGGTTCCAACGGGAATTGTCGAATCCACCGGAAATCCGAATACGGCTCCCCGCCGGAAGACGGACCGGCTGCGACAACCGATACAAGGCCTGCCAGTTGAAGTCGTACTTGGGGACATTGAGCAAGATCTGCGACGAACCATCGGGCAACAACGCTTCGAAGCGCATGGAGTCTCCGCGGAAATGCATGTGCGGGCTCAGTTCATGGATATCGACGGCTTTGTCAAAGAAACGCTCCGCCACCATGCGGTGATTGCGTGCGCCCGCTGGGATGTCGATGGCCGTCGAATTGGCCGCCCCGGTCTTCAGTTCCATCGCCGGCGGAGTCGGACTCAAATAGAGCCCCATCT
>Ga0255087_1000387_pt1 | contig 18368 bp, 15 predicted proteins | sample Colum_Miss_RepA__FD_188561 | JGI IMG/M metagenome (GOLD analysis project Ga0255087, IMG submission 188561) | Freshwater microbial communities from Columbia River, Oregon, United States - Colum_Miss_RepA_8d | ecosystem: Environmental > Aquatic > Freshwater > River | place: USA: Oregon | collected...
CTGCCAAGCAGTCACGCCCAACTCGGGGGCCCAGGTCTCCAAGCCCGCGCCCAACGCCCACGCACCGACCAACAACAGCGCCGGCACGAGCGTGTCAAAGCGATCGAGGAAGCGCAGCTCGGGGTACTTGGCGAGGTCGGGGACCTCTTCCACATGCGTGCGGAAGTTGGCCTTCGAGCAGATCCAACCGATGTGGCTCCACCAGAAGCCGTGCTGCTTGGGCGAGTGCACATCGACCGCTTCGTCGCTGTGGCGGTGGTGGCGGCGATGGTGGGCGGCCCACCACAACGGGCCGCGTTGGACCGAAGCAGCCCCCAGCAACGCCATGCAGAACTGCGCGGCGCGTGAGGTCTTGAAGGTGCGGTGGCTGAAGTAGCGGTGGTAGAAGCCCGTGATGGCAAACATGCGCACCACATACAGAACGATGGCCCAACCCACGGCGAACCACGACCAGCCCGTCCACAGCACTGCAAAGCAGGCCAAGTGCAGCAGGAGGAACGGCAGGCAGCGCATCCACTCGACGCGCTGCGGTTCAGCCGCCTTGCTGGCGGCCTGTTCCGCGGACTCCATGCCCGCCCATGAATCGAACCAGCGGCTGACGACCAGCAGCGGTCCGGTTTTCTTGACAGGTGTGGGCGTGGCGGTCATCGAGCAGGAGCGGCGCGGCTAGGGCTTGCGGAACAGATAGTGCGAGACCATCCATTCTTGCCCACCACGATAATTCCAAAGCTCCGCGCACGCCATGAAGAAGACGCGCCAACGCTCGATCCATGCACCTTCGTTACCTGCGCCATAGGTGGCGCGGAACAGCGGCTCGATGGCTGCGCGGTTGCGATCCATCGTCTCTAGCCAATGCTCCGAGGTGCGTCCGTAATGCGTCCCATTGACCCGCCAGTGGCCTTCGATCCGCAGGTCCTTTTGGAAGTACAGCAGCAGATCGTCGGAGGGCATGTTGCCTCCGGTGAAGAAGTGGCGGCCCATCCAATCGTCAGACCCAGCGGTCTCGAAGGGATAGCCGTACTCCTTGTGCGTGAAGATGTGCACGAAGAGTTGGCCCTGGGGCTTGAGCCACGAAGCCACGCGCTCCAGCAGCAGTTCGTAGTTCTTCATGTGCTCGAACATCTCGACCGAGATGACACGATCAAAGCGCCGTTCGGTCTGGAACTCGGCCACATTGCAGGTGACGACTTCGAGGTTCTTCGCACCACGCTTCTCGCGCTCGGCCTCGATGTGACGGCGTTGCACCGCGCTGTTGCTGACCGCGAGAATCTTGCAGTTGGGGTAGTGCTCTGCGATCCAAAACGACATCGAGCCCCAACCACAGCCCAAGTCCAACACGGTCATGCCGTCGGCCAGTTGCGCGCGCTCGCACGACAGCTTGAGCATCGCGTCTTCGGCCTGCGCCAGGGTCTCGCGTCCCGTCGCGTAGTAGCCAGACGAGTACTTCAGGCGCGGCCCCAAGCACAGCTGATAGAACTCGGTGGGCACCTCGTAGTGCTGTTGATTGGCTTCGGCCGTGTGGATCGCGATGGGCGAGCGCTTGAGCTCGGCAATGAAAGCCGCGAGTCGTTCGCGTTGCGCTTCCACATCGCCCATGTCTTCTTCGCGCAAACGATCGGAGAGCAGCTTGCGAATGCCCAGGCGCAACACAGCATCCGGCACGCGACCGGCATCAATCAGCTTCTCATACCACATCGGGCGATCTCCTCAGTGACCGTTGGAGTCAGTTGCGGGGGAACCAAGGTACAAACACACTCGTGGTGCGCTGGTACTCACGATAGTCAGCGCCACGCGAGCGCAGAGCTTGCGCTTCTGTGGCTGGGATACCAGTGACCTTGAACAACAGGTACAGCATGACCGCCGGCGCGAACCACGCGATCCAACCGTACGGTGTGCTTGTCGCCAAGAGCGCAAAGCCTAGCCAAGCACTCCACTCAAAGAAGTAGTTGGGGTGGCGCGAATAGCGCCACAGTCCTTCACGGCAGGTCTTGCCCTTCGACTCGGGCCTGCGTTTGAAGCGTGCCAGTTGTGCATCGGCTGTGCTTTCGCCCACGACAGCGATGGCGACGATGGCGCAGCCGAGCACTTCGGTCCAATGCGCGCTGCTGCCTGTGTTGCCGACGGCCAACAGGAACGGCGTGGCCAACAGCACCGCCAACACAGCTTGAGCCGCGTAGAAGGCGAGGAACTTGGGCTGCGCCTGCTCGCCCCATGCGGCGCGCAAGGTGGCGTAGCGACCATCCTCCGGCTTGCCTACGCGGTCACTCCACAAGTGCCACGCCAAGCGCGCGCCCCACACGCCGCCGCACAACCCCACCATCCAGCGGTGGACACTCGGTGTTGTTGCAAGCAGCGCATACAGCACAGCCAAGCCGCCCACGCAGGCCGACCAACCGACATCCACAGCGGTGGCATTGCGTGTGCGCGTCTGGCGCAGCCACAACAGCACCATGACGGTGACACACCCAGCCAAGCCGGGCAGCACAAGCGTCAGGATGGCATCAAGGGACACGTCGGTAGCCTACGAATGCCGAGGGCGCGGTGGATTCACCGCGCCCCCAGCTAGGTCAACTTTGCTTGTCAGGGTGTAGCAGAGAGACTCTACATCCACCCGCGGCTCGAGTAGTCGTTCATGGTGATCACCAACATGATGATCAACCAGAAGAAGCCCGAGGCGACGAACAGCCAGGTCAGCTTGGAGGCGTACTTGACGTGCATGAAGTACAGCACGACCAGCAGGGCCTTCACCGAGGCGATGACCAAAGCCACGATGACGTTGAGTGCACCGAGGTCGATGGTCGCCGACCAGACCGTGACGATCGTGCCGACGACCAGAGCGAAGAACACGCCCCAGTAGAGCGACAACGGCATGACATGGTGACCGGCGTGTTCGCCGTGCCCACCGTGAGCGGGTGTGTGGTCGTGCGCCATCTCAGTGTCCTCCGGCTAGGCCGCCAGTGTGCGCGCCGAGCAGATACAACATCGGGAAGAGGAAGATCCACACGAGGTCAACGAAGTGCCAGTACAAGCCGGCGTTTTCGATCGCCACATAGCGTGTGGGGGTGAAGTGACCAGCGGCAGCGCGCTTGTAGATCCACGCCATCAGGATCAGGCCCACGATCATGTGGAACGCGTGCAGACCCGTCATGGCGAAGTAGATCGAGAAGAAGATGCGTGCTTGCGGCCCGTACTCGCCGAACTGCGCGACATCAAAGCTCGGTCCCGGGATCAGGTTGGTGTGCCACTTGTGCGAGTACTCGAAGTACTTCACGACCAAGAACGCGGCACCGAAGATCATCGTCAACACGAGGTTGACGAGCATGACCTTGCGGTTGGCTGTCTGCGCGCCGCGAATGGCCAAGGCCATCGTCAGCGACGACACGATCAGCACCAGCGTGTTCAAGCCACCGAGCTTCCAGTCGAGGTGCGAGCTCGCCTGCATGAAGGCCTCGGGGTACAGGTTCCTGTACACCGTGTAGGCCGTGAACAACGCACCGAAGAACATCACTTCCGTGACGAGGAAGGCCCACATGCCCAGCTTTTCGGATTCCTCCTGCTGGGCGAGGTCTTCGAAGTGATGCGAGACCGGCGGAAGCACTCCGGCCGGCATCGCGTGTGAGTGATCAGCGGACAACGGGGGCCTCCTTGCCGTGCTGTTGCGAGGCTTGGCCGTAGGCGTAGGCCTCTTCGTTCACGACGGGGATCTGTTCAAAGTTGTGGGTCGTGGGCGGAGATTGGATCTGCCACTCGAGACCGGTTGCCTTCCAGGGGTTGGCACCGATCTTCAAGCCGAACTTCACCGACCACAGCATGTAGACAAAGATCATCAGGTAGCCGGCGCCCATCAGCGACGCGCCGCCCGACGAGAGGATGTTCAGCTCGGCCCACTCTTCCGGGTAGTAGTGGTACCGACGCGGCATGCCCATGAAGCCCAGCACGAACTGCGGCAAGAACGTCAGGTTGAAGCCGACGAAGATCGTGATGGCGGCAAAACGACCCCAGAACTCGGGGTACATGCGGCCGAACATCTTGGGCCACCAGAAGTGGATGCCACCGAGGAAGGCCATCACCATGCCGCCCACCATCACATAGTGGAAGTGTGCGACGACGAAGTAGGTGTCGTGCACATGCAGGTCGATGGCCATGATGCCGAGGAACAGACCGGTCAAGCCACCGATGGTGAAGAGACCGATGAAGCCCATCGCGTAGAGCATCGGCGTGGTCAAGTGGATCTCGCCCTTGTACAGGGTCGCCATCCAGTTGAAGACCTTCACGGCCGAGGGCACAGCCACCAACATCGTCAGCACCGAGAACACGAGGCTCGCGTAGGCCGACTGACCGCTGGTGAACATGTGGTGACCCCACACCATGAAGCCCAGCACAGCGATCGCCATCGAAGAGAAGGCGACGAAGCTGTAGCCGAACACGCGCTTGCGCGAGAAGCAGGCGATGATCTCGGAGATCGCGCCCATGCCCGGCAGAATCATGATGTACACGGCCGGGTGCGAGTAGAACCAGAACAGGTGCTGGAACAGCACCGGGTCACCGCCGAGGGCCGGGTCAAAGATGCCGATGCGGAAGATGCGCTCGAGCGCGACGAGGAAGACCGTCGTCGCCAGCACGGGCGTGCCGAGGATCATGATCAAGCTGGTCGCGTACTGCGCCCAGATGAACAGCGGCAAGCGGAACCAGGTCAAGCCCGGCGCGCGCATCTTGTGGATGGTGACGATGAAGTTCAGGCCCGTCAGGATCGAGCTGAAGCCCGTCACGAACACCGCCAGCGCTGCCAAGGCCACTTGACCGTTGGCGTAGGTTGAGCTGTACGGGGTGTAGAAGGTCCAACCCGTGTCGATGCCACCGGTCACCGCGGCAATCAGCGTCATCACGCCGCCGATGATGTAGATGTACCAGCTCAACAAGTTGATCTTCGGGAACGCGAGGTCGCGCGCACCGATCATCAACGGCACGAGGAAGTTGCCGAGGATCGCGGGGATCGAGGGCACCAAGAAGAAGAAGATCATCACGACGCCGTGCATCGTGAAGAGCTTGTTGTAAGTCTCGCTGTCGACCACATCACCCTTCGGCGTGGCGAGTTCGAGGCGCATCAACGCCGCGAAGGTCGCACCGATCGCGAAGAACGCGACCACCGAGATGAGGTAGAGGATCGCGATGCGCTTGTGGTCAACCGTCAACAACCACGACTTCCAGCCGTAGCCATCCGACCAGAAGCTCTTGGTCTCCGCGTGCTCGCGAGTTGCCGGAGCTGCAGCGTGCGTAGTGCCCATCTCAGTTGCCGTCCTTCGCCTTCAGAGACTTGATGTACGCCGAGATCTGGATGATCTGTTCTTCACCGAGCTGCCCTGCGTAGGTGGGCATCACCGGGTCGTAGCCCGCGACCTTCTTGGCCATCGGGTTGAGGATCGATTCACGGATGTAGGCGTCGTCGACGAGCACCCTCACACCGCCTTCGAGGGTCTCTTCCTTGCCGTGCAGGCCGACCATCGAGGGACCGCGCGCAGGCGAGCCACCGATCATCGTCTGGCCAGCTTCCACCGGGTGGCAGCTCGCGCAGCGCATCGACTCGAACAGGTTCTTGCCCGCGACTTCGGGTGCTTCACCCGTAGAGCCCGACAGCCAACGCTCGTATTCGTCCGGCTCCATCACCGTGACCTTGCCGATCATCTGCGAGTGCTTCGTACCGCAGTACTCGGCGCAGAAGATGTGGTACACGCCGGGCTTCGTGGGCTCGACCCACATCTGGCTATAGCGACCAGGCACCACGTCGCGCTTCACGCGCATGGCGGGGATGTAGTAGCTGTGAATGACATCTTCCGAGGTCATCGTGAAGCGGATCGCGCGGCCGACGGGGATGTGAAGATCGTTGATCTCACGCACGCCGGTCGGGTGCTGGGTCTTCCACATCCACTGCTTGCCGACGACATACATGTCGACAGCATCGTCGGGCACCTTCTGGTGGCGCATGTAGAGCGCGGTGCCCCATGCAAAGATGCCAATCACGATCACGAGCGGAATGCCCGTCCACACCAGCTCCAGCAAGATCGAACCTTCGATCTGCGTCGCCGGGGGCGAGTCCTTGCGCTTCTTGTAGATCGTCACGAGCGCAACCACGCCCACGAAGATCAGTGCCGTGAATACGACGGTGAGGCCGACGAGGAACCACCAAAGGAGGTCGTACTCGCCGGCGATCGTCGAGGCCGATTCAGGCAGCAGGGGGATGTCTTTCCACATGGTTCGGGCAGGGGGTCACGCTCCGGCGCGCGCCAGGCGGCGTTCGCGTCGTAGCTGGAAGATCATGTAGCCGAGGAGTACAGCAACCGTCAGCGCGCCGAGACCGCGCACGACATTGGTCACCACGAAGCCGTAGGCCCCAGTCTTGGGGTCGTAGTGGTAGCAGAGCAGCATCACCTTGTCGGTGAGCGAGCCGATCTTGCCGTCGGATGCTTCGACGAGCGCCAAGCGCAGGTCGCGCATCGCGAACTCGACATCGAAGAAGTAGCGCGACACACGCCCCTGGGGCGTCAACACCACGATGCCGCCGGGGTGCGCGTACTCGTCGATGCCTTCGTCGTACCAGTAACGGAAGCCGACCGAGTCGGCGAGCGCATTGATCGAGGCTTGCGAGCCCACGAGCCAGTGCCAGCCTTGCTCGACGGTCGAACCCGGCAAGCCGGCGATGTAGCGCTCTTTCTTGGCCGAGGCGAGCGCGCTGGTTTCGGTCGGATCGATCGACACCGTCACGATGTCAAAGTCCTTGCCGACCTCCATGCCCAATACGCGCAAGGTCTTCACGAACCCGTTCAGCACTTGCGTGCAGAGCATCGGGCACTCGTAGTAGACCATTGTCAAAACAATCGGACGTTCGGAGCGATTGAGGAACTCGCCGAGGCGGACCTCACGCCCGCTTTCATCGGTGAACACCGCGTCCACCGGCACTTGCGAGTCGAGCTTCTGGTCAAAGCGCGTGTCGCGTGTCGCACGCGAAGGATCCTGGGCGTAGGCAACAAGACACGAACCCACCATCAGCGCGGCCACTGCCAGCGCTTGACGAGCGAGTTGGAGTCCTGTGCGCACGCGCTTCATCTCATTCCTTCGGGCGTTCCGCTTGCGGCAGACCCTTCTTCATGACGAGCTCTTGGGCGCGCTCGACGGGCACATTCGCCACGCCTGCAGCGCGATCGACCCAGCCGTAGCCATCGCCGTCCTTTTGCGAGACGGGCTTCTGCTCGTTGTGGGCCTGCCAGTCCTTCACGCGCTCATCGGCGCCCTTGAAGGCATCGATGGGTTCGCCCAAGTGGCTGCGTGCGTCACGACCGAAGTCGCGCCACATGTAGGTCTGGTAGGGCGTCGCCGTCTCCAGCGTGGCACCGGGCTGGCTCTTGGCCGCGCTCACTTGCATGTTGTCGACCTTGCCATCCGGCCCGGCCTTCACGATCAAGCGGCCGTGATCATCCCACGCCAAGCCGCGGAACGACTCGAGGTGCGGGCCGGGCGCGAACTGCGAGTCCTTGACCGACAACGGGTGCGGTTCGTGCGACTCGACGCCGGGCACCTCTTTGAGCGCATGCAACAGGCCGATGCTGCCCACGAGCGTGATGGCTGTGCCGATCGACAGCCAGACGGTGAACTTGACGATCGGGCCGAAGTGCGCGTCCGTCGGCTCATAGCCGGGGTGCGATCCGTACTTCATCTTTGCCATGGTCGTTCTGCTTTCGTCCGATCAGTGCTGTGAGGCCAGTTCGGCGTGAATGGCTTCGTCGTGTTGCTTGGTCGTGATCGGCGCGGCCTTGAGGCGGCCGACGTAGAACCACAGCCAGATGCCCGTCAGACCCACCGGCAAGGCAAAGTCGAGCCAGTGCGGTGCCAACCCGTGCTTGTACATGGGCGTGATCTGCCAGTAGGTGTCAACGAAGCGCATCAACAGCACGAGGATCGCGACCTTGGGCACCAGAGTCGCGTCGCGCTTGATGCGGCGCATCAACAACAGGAACCACGGCACGAAGAAGCCGAAGACGACGAGCGAGAGCGCCACGCCCTGCCAGCCGTGATCGGTGCGCACGAGGTACCACGGCGTCTCTTCCGCGAGGTTCGCCGACCAGATGATCAGGAACTGCGAGAAGCTGACATAGGCCCAGAACATCGTCAGGGCGAACATCAAAGTGCCGAGGTCATGGAACAGGTTCGGCTTGGCGAACTCCTTGTACGGTTCGCAGTCGCGCACCCACGAGGAGAAGAGCACGCCAAAGGCGAGCACCGACAGGCCTTGGCTGGCGATGAAGATGACGCCGTACATGGTCGAGAACCAGTTCGGGTCAGCCGACATGGCCCAGTCAAAGGCCGCGAAGGTCATCGCGAGGAAGTACAGCACGATGCCCGGGCCGCTGATGATCTTGGTGCGCCGCAGGTAGCGGCGATCGCCGGTCTCTTCGTACTTGCGTTGCGCGGCCACGAGGCCGAAGCCCAACGCGGCGAACACGACGAAGTACAGGATCGCGCGGCCCGTCCAGAACTCGATGTTCAAGTACGGCTGCTTGTGCGTCAGCAGATGGCTGTCCTTGACGGCATCCAAGTCCGTCCACGGATAGAGCCAGAAGTGCCCGTGATAGTGGCTGCCTTCGTTGTGCGCCGTCTCACCCGCGCCCGGATGCGTCCACGCCGCAACCAAGATCGGCAAGAAGAACAACACCATCAACGGCAGCGTGCGGATCGACGCTTCCAGTTGACGACGAATCGCCAGGCCCCAGAAGCCACCCGTCAGATGGTGGATCATGGTGAAGCCCAGGCTGCCGAGGCACAGACCCAGCGGGAACCAGAAGGCGAACAGCCACGACTGGTAGAACTGCTGCGGGTTCTGCGCGAAGCCGATACCGCCTGCGATCAGGCCCAACACGCCGAGAGCGAGACCGACCTTTTGGATCTTGCCCAGCTTGGCTTCGAGTTGCGGGTTCATCGTCGTCATCTCACTGACCAGTGCTGCTGGAAGGACCGTTGGTCGTCGAGGTCGGGATGGCATCGAGCTTGGCGCGCTCCTCAGGCGTCAGCTCGGAGACATTCGTGGCCTGCGACTGCTGCAACACGCGCACATAGGCGACGATGGCCCAGCGGTCTTCCGGCAGGATGCGGTCGGAGTAGTCGTACATCACGCCGAAGCCGTTCGTGATCACATCAAAGAAGTAGCCCGGAGCCGACTTCTGCAGACGCTCGATGTGATAGCTCGGCGGGCGCTTCATGCCGCGCTGGACGATCATGCCGTTGCCATCGCCCACGGGGCTGTGGCACGGCTGGCAGTAGATCTGGTAGCGCTCCTTGCCGCGCGCCAAGATCTCGGCCGTGATTTCCATCGGGAAGGTCTCGGCCAACTTGCCGTCGACTTTGCCGCGATAGAAGTGATCGTCTTCCATCAAGTGGCCCTGAGCCACGGTGCCCGGCACCAACGGACGCATGTTGCGTCCATCAGCAAAGAACGCCGACTGGCCATAGGCCTTGTAGCGAGGCTGGTCGTGCATGTCCTGGCGGCAAGCGCCCAACAGACCGGCGCTGACGAGGGCGAGGGCGATGATCGAGGTCTTCATCAGTTGGGTACCTCCTCAATCGCGGTCGGATGGCAGCTGGCAAGGAACTCACGCGCCTTGTCGAACTGCGGATCTTCCGACTCGATCAGGAAGAAGAAGCGGTCACGGGACGCTTCACTGAAGCGCTCCACGCCGAAGAGCGGATGGTGCGGACGCGGCAGGCCGTTGAGCGCCAACATCCCGAACACGGCGGTGAGCGCCGCGAACAGAATGGTGGTCTCAAACATCGGCACGATGAAGGCCGGCCAGCTGAGGTATGGACGGCCACCGATGTTGATCGGGTACTCGAGCACCGAGACCCAGTACTGCAGGCCGAAGCCCACAGCGGCACCGGCGATGCCGCCACACAGCACCATCAGCGGGAGCCTGTTCTTCAGGCCCAACGCTTCGATGACACCGTGAATCGGCATCGGCGAGAACGCCTCGATCTTGGTGAAGCCCGCCGCGCGAGCGGCTTTGCAGGCTTCAATCAGCGGCTCGGGCCGATCGAACTCGGCCAGAATCCCGTGGAGCGGATGCTTGTGGTCGTGATGCGCCATGGTCGTCGGCCTCTCAGTGGTGGCTGCCGCCGTGCTTGTGGTCGGAGTCCTTGCCCGTGACGCCCGAGGCGGGCACCAACATGCGCATCTCGAACATCGCGATCATCGGGAGCACGCGTACGAACAGGAAGAACGAGAACAGGAAGAAGCCGATCGTGCCGGCGTACATGCTCCAGTCCCAGACCGTGGGGGCGTAGTGACCCCACGAAGCCGGGAGGAAGTCGCGGTGGAGGCTCGTGACGATGATCACGAAGCGCTCCAGCCACATGCCGATGTTCACCGACATGGACACGAAGAACAGCGCCCAGATGTTGCGGCGCGCCGGCCCGTACCAGAACAACTGCGGGATGGTGCAGTTGGTCAAGATCAACGCCCAGTAGGTCCATGCGTACGGACCCGTCAGGCGGTTGATCAGCATGTACTCTTCGTACGGCGAACCGGAGTACCAAGCCATGAACACTTCCAGCGCGTAGCCGTAGGTCACGATCAGGCCGGTCGCGAGGAGCACCTTCGCCATCACATCGAGGTGCTTCTCCGTGATGAAGTCGTGCAGGCCATACGCGGCGCGCAACGGCAGCATCAAGGTCAACACCATCGCGAAGCCGGCGAAGATGGCGCCAGCCACGAAGTACGGCGGGAAGACGGTGGTGTGCCAACCAGGCAAGATGCCGGCGGCGAAGTCGAACGACACGACCGAGTGCACCGAGAGCACTAGCGGCGTCGAGATACCGGCCAGGATCAACGAGGCCGTCTCATAGCGATCCCAGTGGCTCGCGGCATTGCGCCAACCCATGGCGAGCATGCCGTAGAACACCTTGACCACCTTGTGCTTCGCGCGGTCGCGCAGCGTGGCGAGGTCAGGGATCAGGCCCGTGTACCAGAACAGCAGCGACACGGTCGCGTAGGTGGACACCGCGAACACGTCCCACACCAGCGGCGAGCGGAACTGCGGCCACATGCCCATCGTGTTGGGGTAAGGCAGCAGCCAGTACGCCAACCACGGTCGACCGGTGTGCAGCAGCGGATACATGCCGGCGCACGACACGGCGAAGATGGTCATGGCTTCGGCCGCACGGTTGATGGAGGTACGCCATGTCTGGCGCAACAACATCAAGATGGCCGAGATCAAGGTGCCGGCGTGACCGATACCGATCCACCACACGAAGTTGATGATGTCGAAGGCCCAACCGACCGGGACGTTGTTGCCCCAGATGCCGATGCCGGTGAACACCAGCTTCGTCACGGTTGCGCCCAAGAGCAGCACACCGATGGAGCCGATGCCCATCATCGCGTGCCAACCGATCGGCGTCTTCAACGGCGGGGTGAGGACGATCTCACTGATCTTGTCGGTGATCGTCGCCAGAGTGTGGCCCGGCGCGATGATCGCGTCTTGCTGCTCCTGGCCGCGCTGGTCGTGCTTGTGGTCGCTCATGTCTGCGCGCTCAGGCGAGCTCCGGGTTCTTGTTCGTGGTCTTCGCTAGGAAGGTCGTACGCGGCTTCGTGTTGAGCTCCTCGAGCAAGCCGTAGTTATGCGGCTCTTGCTTGAGCAGGTACACCTCTGAAGTCGTGTCGAGCAGGTTGCCGAAAGCGATGGCATCGGTCGGGCAGACCTGCTGGCAGGCCGTCACGACTTCGCCTTCGCGGATCTTGCCGTCCGGGCGCTTGGGCGTGGCGCCTTCGCGCTTGGCCGTTTGACGCGCGTGGTTGATGCGTTGCACACAGTAGGTGCACTTCTCCATCACGCCGCGCGAGCGCACCGACACGTCCGGGTTGCGCTGCATCTTCAGTGACTCGGTAGCCCAGTCGCTGTAGAGCAGGAAGTTGAAGCGGCGCACCTTGTACGGGCAGTTGTTCGAGCAATACCGCGTGCCCACGCAGCGGTTGTAGGTCATCTCGTTCAAGCCCTCGGGGCCGTGCGAGGTGGCACCGACCGGGCAGACCGTTTCGCAGGGCGCGTTCTCGCACTGCATGCACGGGATGAGCTGGTGATGAACCTCGGGGTTGTTCTCGTCGCCCTTGTAGTAGCGATCGATGCGCAACCAGTGCATCTCGCGGCCGCGCAGGATCTGCTCCTTGCCGACCACCGCGATGTTGTTCTCGGCCACGCAGGCCGTCACGCACGCACCACACGCGGTGCAGGCATTCAGGTCGATGACCATGCCCCACTGGTAGTCATCGCTGACGCGGTTGTTGAAGCCCTGCTCGTTCTTGCGAGCGGCGGCTTCCTTGACGTAGGCCTTGTCGCGCAACGCGTCGATCTCGGCCTCGCGCGGCTTGGCGTAGATGTCCGTCTCGCCGTGCGAGGCGTGACGATCTTCCTTCTCCAAGGAGTGCGGGTCGGCCTTGAAGCGATCGATCGAGCGCACGCGCACGATCTTGCGCTTGTCGGCTTCCGTGGCCGTGGTCTCGTAGTCGTCGTGCTCTTGCGTCGACGCGATCTTCATCGAGCCGCCAACTGCCTTGACGGTCGCACCTGCAGCGCCCCATTGCTGGGTCGTGCTGCGCAACGCGTAGGAGTTGAAGCCCACACCGGTGCCGACCTTGCCGCCGTGCACGCGGCCGAAGCCGAGGTGAATCGTCAGCGCGCCGATCGCGTGACCGGGCGCAACCCACACGGGGCCCACGATCGTGCGGCCACCCACGGCGACTTCCACCATGTCGCCCGTGTTGACGCCGAGCTTCTTCGCATCGGCCGGCGCCATCTGCACGGTATTGTCCCAAGTGATCTTGCTGACCGGCTTGGGCAGCTCCTGCATCCAACCGTTGTTGGAGTAGCGGCCGTCGTAGATCGTCGGGTCCGGACGCAGCGCGACATCAAAGCCACCGGCGACAGCGCTCGGTGCGGCGGTGATGGCCTTGGCGGACACTTGCACGCTGGCTGCGCGCGTGTCTTCGACCACGCCATCGTGCAACCAACGGCGCCACGCGAGTTCGAAGCCGTCCTTCTTGATCGCGCTCCAATGCGCGCGCACCAAGTCGTAGGCCGGTGTGCCTGCCTTGTCGAGCATCAGCGCCAGCACATCGTGGGCTGTCTTGCTGCTGTACAACGGAGCGATCAGCGGCTGGATGATCGTCACAGTGCCGTCAGCGGCCTTGGCATCGCTCCACGCTTCGAGGAAGTGCGATTCCGGCAGGAGCCAATCGCAGATGCGGCTGGTCTCGTTTTCGTGCGAGGTGAGGTGGGCCTTGGTGGCAACCTTGTCCAGCGCCGAGGCAAAGTCGCAATCCGCCGGTGCGTCATACACCGGGTTGCCGCCCAACATCACGAGCATCGACACCTTGCCGGCGCGCATGTCGTCCGCCAAGGCCTTGATCGAAGCGAGGTTATCGACCTCAGCGCCGAAGGTCTCGACCGGCGGCAACAGCTCGACCGTCTTGCCGATGCAACCCAGCTTGTCGTGAATCGCATGCACCAAGGCCTGCACCACAGGTGTCTGCCACGCGCCCGCGACGAGCAACGCAGCACCCTTGTTGGCTTCCAGATCCTTGGCCAGCGCTTCGAGGAAGCGCTGCTCTTGGTCTGTCAATTTCTCTTGCGGCACAGCCACCGCCACATTCAGGCGGTTGGCGAGGTAGCGCACGAAGCGCTCGATGTCGCACGAGCGCATCGCCAAGCGGTGATCCGCCATGGCGCCTGTCGCGGTGCTGCCCGATTCGACCGCGTACAAGCGGTTCATCGTGGTTTCGGTCGCGCGCACCTTGCGGTTGGCGGTGAACTCGCGCGCGGCGCGCACGCTGTCCGGGCCCAGCGTCAGGAACTCGCTGTCGAGCGACACCAAGACCTTGGCTTGGCCGTAGTGCGCGTAGGCGTTGAGGTCGCGACCGAACGCGAGCATCGAGCCCGCGCGCTGGTGATCGCGGTGCATCGGCTCCCACACATGCACTTGCAAGTTCGGATGAGCTGCGCGCAACGCATCGAGCTGTGCGCCGAGCGTCGGCGAGGTCACCGCGCGCGTCAACAAGCGCACGCCTTCGCCCTGCTTGCTCGATGCAATCGTGACAGCCGTGCGCAACTCGCCCCAGAACTCGTCCCACGTCGACACGCGTCCACGACGCTTGACAGCCGTGGCGCGATCGGGGTCGTACATGTCAAGTACGCTTGCCTGCGCGAACGAGTCCGTGGCGCCAAGACTCGACGGGTGGGCTTCGTTGCCTTCGATCTTCGTCGGGCGGCCCATGTGGTTTTCCACGAGCACACCAATGGCACCCGAGGCCCACGGCATCGCCGTCGCGAAGTACAGCGGCGTACCCGGCACCATCGCCTCGGGGTTCTTCGCGTAGGCGTAGATGCGCTCTTCCGGCTGCTTGGTGCAGGCGTTGAAACCCGCGAGCGCCAGCGACGCACCCATCAACTGCAGCACGATGCGGCGATCCGGCGCGATGGCCAAGAGATCCGCTTGCTGCGGGTATTCGCGCTTCAACCAATCCTTGAAGCGTTCGGTGCCGGAGTACTCCTCCAGGCTCTTCCAGTAGTCCTTGCCCGTCTTGGCGGAGAGGTCGGTTGCCGCGCTGGTGTGGTCGTTCACGGAAGGCTCGAGGGGGGAGGTGAGGCTTGTGGGAATGAGTTGGATTAGCGGTGGCAGGTCGAACAGTTCGTCAAAGTCTTGACGTGGTTCGCCAGCACCAACTCTTCACCGAGTTCGGTCTGCGTCTTGCCGTACTTGGCCTTGGGGTCGAAGCCCATCGTGTAGATGTCTTCAGCCGGGCGCAGGTGTTGCTCAGGATTGCGGTGGCAATCGATGCACCAGCTCATGTTGAGCGTGTTCTCTTTCCACATCAGCGGCATCTGGTCGACGCGGCCGTGGCAGCTTTCGCAGCCCACGCCCTTCTTCACGTGCACCGAGTGGTTGAAGTAGACGAACTCCGGCAAGTCATGCAGGCGCACCCACGGAATGGACTCGTCCTTCGCGTAGCTATCGCGGACGACCTTCAACATTTCGGAGTTGGTCCAGATCTGCGAGTGGCATGACATGCAGGTCTTCGTCGAAGGAATGCCTGCGCTCGCGGCGATGTCCACACTGGTGTGGCAATAGCGGCAATCGATGCCGAGGCCCTGCACGTGGTGATCGTGGCTGAACTGGACGGGTTGCTCTTTCGGCACGTCCACATCCGTCGCCCAACCAGTGTTGTTGGCCTGCCAGGCGATAGCGACCACACCACCGCCAAGCACGGCGGCCACGGCGATCGAAACCTTGGCGAGGGAGTTGAAGCTTTCGTGGAAGATCTGGGCCATGAGGTGGAGCGCCAGGGGGACGCCGGGGGGCCTCGAAGGGCGCAGCCTGAGGCCTGGACGACCGTGTCCAGACCTGTGGCATGTGTCAATCGAGCGCAAAAGTTATAGGGAATGGACCTGCACGGGGCAAGCATTCCAACCGCGGGCTCGCTCGGGCAATTCGAGCATCTAAGTCAAAGCGGGCGCAACGCTTCCGTGAGGGCGAGGGCTGGCTTGTTAACAAAGTTGTAAATATGCCCAGTCAATCCTCTCCCCGTCTTGATGATGTCTTTAAGGAATCTTTGCAAAGACGGCCCATGCTCTTGGCCATGAACTTTCAACTCCGCACCACCGTGATCGTTGCCGCGGCCCTTGTCAGCGCCGCGTTCGTGGCGCCCCAAGCCGTCAAGGTTGACCCCAAGATCCCCGAGTACAAGGCGTCCTCGGGCGTGTCGGGCACAATCAAGAGCATCGGCTCCGATACCCTTAACAACTTGATGACCCTCTGGAGCGAGGGTTTCAAGAAGCTCTACCCCGCCGTGACGACCGAAGTTGAGGGCAAGGGCAGCACCACTGCGCCGCCGGCCCTGATTGAGGGCACCGCCAACTTTGGCCCGATGTCGCGCGAGATGAAGAAGCAGGAGATCGACGACTTCGAGAAGAAGTTCGGCTACAAGCCGACCGCGATCCCGACCTCGATCGACATGTTGGCCGTGTATGTCCACAAGGACAACCCGATCCAAAGCCTGACCATGGCCCAGGTCGACGCGATCTTCTCCAAGACCCGCAAAGGCAACCATGAGTCGGACATCACCACCTGGGGCCAGCTGGGCCTGACGGGCGAGTGGGCCGACAAGCCGATCAGCCTGTACGGCCGCAACTCGGCCTCGGGCACCTACGGCTTCTTCAAGGAAAACGCCCTGTTTAAGGGCGACTTCAAGGACAGCGTCAAGGAACAGCCGGGCTCCAGCTCGGTCGTGCAGGGCGTCGCCACCGACAAGTACGCCATGGGCTACTCGGGCATCGGCTACATGACCGCCGATGTGCGCGCCGTCCCGTTGATGAAGGACGCCAAGGCGGCTGCCGTTGAGGCGACCCCCGAGAACGCCTACAGCGGCAAGTACCCGCTGGCGCGCTTCCTGTATGTGTACATCAACCACAAGCCGGGCAGCGACCTCGACCCTCTGCGCCGCGAGTTCATCGCCTACATCCTGAGCAAGCAGGGCCAAGAAGATGTGGTGAAGGACGGCTACTACCCGCTGCCCTCCAAGATCGTCTTCGACACCCTCAAGAAGATCGGTGTGCAGACGGCTCCGGCGGTAGAAGCTGGGTCGTCCAAGTGAACCTGTGGGGTAGCTAACGCACAGTTAGCTGACTCAGACTGTGGAACGGGCGCCGACTGCGGTTGACGCCCGTTCTACTGTTCCTTGGTTGTTTCTTAGGAAAGCGGCTGAACAATGTGCGCCGCACGCCACACTAGTGCCCCTCTCGGACCCCCAAAGGCCGGATAACTCTGCGCATGACTCAGCCCTCGCTCACCGGACGCGGACCCCGCCGTCGTACGCGGCGCAGCGTACGCGTAGCCGAGCGCGTGGCGAAGACGATGATCACGATCGGTGGCGTCGGCACGATTTTGGCCGTGTCGCTGATCATGGCGTTCTTGTTGTGGGTGGTGGTGCCGCTCTTCACACAAAGCGATGCGCAGGCGCGCGCGGCTGTGCCGCAGACGGTCAGCACGCCCACATCGCACGTGGTGGTGGATGAGTACTTGGTGCTGGCCGCCACGGTGGACCACGCCGGTTGGGTGCGCGTGTGGCGCTTGGACAATGGGGCCTTGCTCAACGAAGAGCGCCCGTTCGGCGACGCGCAGCCGACCTGCTCTGGCACACGCGGTGGCGAGGTCGCGTTCGGTTTCGCCGATGGCTCCGTGCGCTTGCTGAAGCTCGCGTTCCAGAGTGACTTCCTGAACGCCGAGGAGCGCCCGCGTGCACTCACTGCGTTGGGTGGAGAGCTTTTGACAGTGATCGATGGCGCGGTTGTGCAGCGCACTGCCGATGATCAACTGCGCCGCCAACGCCTCGTGATTGCGGCCAGCGAACCGTTGGCCTTGGGCTCGGCACCTGTGGCGGCCGTGGATGTGGGCGGCGACGACGAGCGCATGCTGGTGGCTGCGGCGTTTGCAGATGGTGGTCTGGCGCTGGGCGAAGTCGAGCAAAGTGAGAACCCTTTCACGGGTGAAACCACCAACACCACGACCCTGCACAAGGTGGCCTGGCAAGCAGGCGCGCGTGGTGCACCGTGGAAGATGATGGTCACCGGTGCGCGCGACCGTGTGTTCTTGGTGTGGGCGGATGGCACTGCTGTGCGCTTCGATACGCGCGATCCGGCGGCAGCGAAAGCCACGGAGAATTTGGATCTGGTGGATGGTGACCGGCGCGTCACCGCGCTGGAGTGGTTGGTGGGCCGTAATACGCTGCTCGTCGGTGATGACCGCGGCACTGTGGAGGCGTGGTTCGGCGTCAAGCCGGAGGGCGCACAACCGACGAGTGATGGTCTGGTCTTTGTGCGCGCGCACACGTACGCCGGACCTGATGCAGCGGTGACAGCGCTCGCCGCCTCCGATCGCAACCGCTCGTTCGTGGTGGGGCATGCGAATGGCGTGGTGCGCGTCGAGTATGCAACGAGCGGCAAGCTCGTAGCCGAAGCACAAGCGCTCTCGGCTGCGCCGCTCACAGCGGTCGCGTTGGGTCCCAAGGACGATGCGATTGTGGCCGTCGATGCGCAGCGTGTGTCCACCTGGTCGATGAGCATCGGTCACCCTGAGGCGACACTTGCCGCGCTGTTTGCGCCGGTGTGGTACGAGGGCTACTTGAAGCCTGAGCACACCTGGCAAAGCTCGTCGGGCTCGGACGACTTTGAGCCGAAGTTTGGTCTGGTGCCGCTGGTGTTCGGCACTCTCAAGGCCACCTTCTACTCGATGTTGTTCGGTGTGCCGTTGGCCTTGTTGGCCGCGATCTTCACCAGCGA
>Ga0255087_1000392_pt1 | contig 18314 bp, 14 predicted proteins | sample Colum_Miss_RepA__FD_188561 | JGI IMG/M metagenome (GOLD analysis project Ga0255087, IMG submission 188561) | Freshwater microbial communities from Columbia River, Oregon, United States - Colum_Miss_RepA_8d | ecosystem: Environmental > Aquatic > Freshwater > River | place: USA: Oregon | collected...
TTTGCAGGTTAACCACCCTCTTCTCCCTCTCCTCCCTCGGTTTCGGTTTAAACATACTGGGGAAGCCGTCATCCCAATCGGGATTCCAATCGAGTTTCGTTACGGGGACTGTTATATCCATGTTGAAAGCAAAGATAAGTCCAACGAAACCAGCAAAAACCAGCAGCTTACCAAAGATTTCTGAAACCCAATCATCAGAATCAAACATGGGTATTTCTCCACGCCTTCAAGAGAGAAAGACACACCAAGGTGGAAGGACTTTACAACCTTGAGATCAAATACAACTTGTAAGCTCGGGTTTAATCCTAGGCTGTTTTCCACCCCGGAGCAAGGAAGTCTTTTTTGAAAAATTATTTTCTTCGGCGAGTGAATCTTATTCATAAGGAGATATTATGATGCGTAAAGTCAAAATCTTGGATCAAAAGAAGCTGGGGCTTTTCCCTGAGCATAAAGGTATTGGGTCGGTGATTTATGAAGTACGAGGCACGGTTTCAACGAAATGGAAATCCTGGATGACCGCAGAAAAACCGAAAGCCAGACCACCATCAAAATTACCAAGGCTAAAGCTTAAACAGCTTGCTCTCAAAGAGGGTGGCCACGCCCTGGTATTGCTCGGGGTGCAACTTCAGATAATGGGTATTGGTAATGCTCAAGTTTTCATGCTCTCCTATATCTTGAAGCAGCTTTCCTTCTACACCATTCTGCCCTAAAAAACTAATAGCTGAAGTTTTTATAGCGTGGATGTCTACGCTGCTTCCGTCAGGGTAGTGCCTAGGTATATTTGCAAACGCTAGGTCTTTATGGAAATCACGAGTCAAAAATTTCCCTAAATCAAAGACCCTAGCTTTTGCTTTAATTTTGTGATCTTTAATCCAGCCTTTAAGAAGAATTGCCATACTGAGTGGTATGGGTTTGGATAGGATCTTTCGTTTCTTTACTTTCTCGGCTGAGAAATTAGCACAGGGGAAAGGCCCGTCTAGCTCTAGGTCTTGAGGTGTGAGGGTTAACGCAGCTCCTACTCGAGACACGCTGGTGAATAGATAGTAATACAACAGGGCACGACAACGGGACTTGTTTTTTAAGTAATCCCTATATTCAGAACTCCATTTAATATAGTTGCCTGCTTTGCTGCGATGGAAAAAAGGCCGAAGTGTGGTAGCTCGAATAAGCTTTTTAATTTGAAGTATGGTTAAAGGTCTGCGGGACTTAACTTTCACACCGCGGAAGCTTTCAATAGCTTTGAACTTGTTCTTTAACCAGCAACCTTCCTTTTTGCACCATTGCCCGAATAGCTGCAAATATCTTCTACACTTATTCTTCGTTGTGGCTGACCAATTATTTCCTGTTTTTGATCTTTTTTTATCTAATAAATCAAAAACTTTATTTGTATTGATCTCTGAAAGAAATGTAAAGGAGGGATGCCTAAAGAAATCCTTTAACAAATAACCTACATCTCTAACATACTTCTCACTCCGACTCTCGCGTTTGAACCCTTCTAAGAACAGCTCAAGCAAATCTTCAATCTTGTGGCTCTCAGAGTCAGGCCTTAGAGAGGGAAGCCCAAGGCTTTTGTTTTCCTGTTGCCGGTTATACCGTTGCAGGTACAAGTATGCAGCTTCTTTAGAAGTGACCCCTTTTAAAATAAGTCTTCGTTTTGATTGACCAGGCAAAGAGGTTACAAGGCAATAAGACAAAGACTTCTCTAATATCTTTTTTGCACCGGTGGTATTAGCTGGAACTCGTTTGCCATTTAGTACCCACCGAGGTCTTATCACTCGCTCTATGTATGCCATCGTCACACCTTTGGATTGCCTTTTGGATTGCCTTACTGAGGTAATCTAGTCCTCTATGGGCTATTATGGGACTTAAGGAGGGCAATGCCAAGGTCACCTTTAGAGCTTATCGGAAGTGTGCTAAAGGCTTATTTTAAAGGGGTTTGAGAGTATAACAGGTGAAGTGAAGGGAGAGATAAGAAAACTGGGGAACTAGGATTCGAACCTAGACGAACTGCTCCAGAGGCAGTTGTGCTACCGTTACACTATTCCCCAAATAATAAAGAACACAACCACTGTATTAAAGTGCAGGTTCTTCATTGATATTATCTTACAAAACCCTAGGCTACTATCAATTCACAAGAGGATAATATGGAAGCTTTACTTGCAAAAATGGGTAAAGTAGTGAAATATCGAACTCATGGATTTCTGAGTTGAGAGCCTACCGCCCATGTCACCAAAAGAATTAGAGGAAATTGATTATCTAATTCAGTCCTTCGAAAGCAAGGGCTTGGACAACATTTCCACCAGTGTTGAAGAAATTTGCAAAGATAAACCCCATCTTGAAGAAGCGGTTCGCAATCGTTTGGGTGCATTAAAGAAAATGGCTTGGCTTTCCCAGATAGCCAATTCTTCAGAGGCCAATTCAGAAATGGCCATTACTAATCCTCAGCCGCTTTATCAATTTACAAGCGGGGATCAGCCAATACCGGGGGTAATACTAGAAAAACTAATCGGGCAAGGCGGGTTCGGGCAAGTTTGGCGGGGCAAAAACGAAACACTTAAAACCATTGCGATCAAAATATTGCCCAAGGATAAGGGCTCTACAGAAATTGAAAAAACAACTCTGGCTTGGCTTCAAGCCATGGATCACCCCAACCTCTTAAAAATTTTTGAACTGAAAGAAACCGATACCTTTTTATTCGTACTGATGGAGTTGGCAGATGGAACCCTTTTCGATTCATTCACTGCGGCAAAAAAATCCGGTTCCTCTCACATCCCTTTTTCTGAATTGCTTCCCTTCATGCAGCAAGCAGCTACCGCAATTGATTTTCTTAACGATCCCCAGCATGGCATAGGCAATCAGGGCATTCAGCACCGCGACATCAAACCGCAAAATCTGCTTCTGGTAAATGGTGTTCTTAAAGTAGGAGATTTTGGGCTGGCGCGATTACTTTCACATACCATGACAAGCCATACCGGGACCCTGACTCTGGCTTTTGCTGCCCCTGAATTTTTTGAAGGCAAAACCTACAGGCAAAGTGACCAATACAGCCTTGCTTGCACTTTTTGCCAGCTTGCAACAGGAAGATTGCCCTTTGATGGCACAGCCGCAGAAATTGTTGCAGGACACCTCCGGGGAACACCCAATCTTCAACTACTACCAGAAGATCAACAGGCAGTGGTGGAAAAAGCGCTATCGAAAAAGCCCCAAAACCGCTGGAAAGACTGCAATGAATTCGTCAAGAATTTGGAAAAGTCGAGCTTAAAAAAACCGTTCTTATCGCGTAGGCAAATATTGGGAGGAAGCATGGGTGGATTGGGGCTGGCTTATTTGAGCTATCATTTGATAGCAAAACCCGAGGCGGGCAATCAAGATCCCTGGCCCCTCAAAATTTCTGCGCCAACCTTTATTCACAAATTATCTCCTCAGCATCATATAGGCCCGGTTCGTGAGATTTCAATCGGCTCCATGCAATTCAAAAATCTTCCCTCAAGAAAAACCATGGGGATTTCAAATGGTGCATTCGGTCCCGCAGTCTGGAACATTCAATCAGGCACCCTAATCGAATCCTTTGGTAAAGAACATGGTGGCGCTTGCGCTACTCTTGCCCCGCTTGAAAGCCCATTTGCTGCAACCGGCGCAGACAACAACAAAATCTCGCTTTGGAACCTTGATTCCAACCTTTTGGTAAACGAGCTTATAGGTCATAAATCAAGCGTTAACAGCGTGCAATTTTCTAGGGATGCTTCAAAAATCGCATCCTGCGCCTGCGATGGGCTCATCAAAATTTGGGATTTTAAAACAGGTAATTGCACCCACACTTTCAAGGCAGAAAGCAGAATCACCTACACACTTGCCTTTGGACCCACAGGAGCATGGCTAGCTACAGGGAGTTGGGATGGCAAAGTCCAAATTTGGAACATCGAAGCAAAAGCAAAAACGGATCTGGGAAACCATCCCGGAAAAGTATGGCGGGTTATTGCTGCAGAGAACAGTAAAACAATAATAACATCTGGGACAGATGGGCTTGTAAAAATCTGGGATATCACCTCTGGAAAAGAAACCCATTCGCTTGAGCATTCCCACGAAATCACGGGGCTTTATCTTGCGGAACGAAACTACCTGTTTGCGGGCGGTGGAAACAAGGTTTATGTATACACTTGGCCCGATCTTCAATTGCAATACACGATCGATATCAGCAACGACATAGAAACATTGAGTGCCTGCATTAAGGATGAGTATTTTATCTGCTTGAGTGTGGGTACTAAAAAAGAAGGCACCTTTATTTATGCACTTCCCATGGCAGAAAAGAAACCAAAAGCGGTATGAACCTCAGTTAAATTTTTGTTTAGCAAGGCCTGAGAGGTTGTCGGTTCCAATGCGTTGCACACCAGATTCGGCTTGAATTTTCCAGCATTCGGGTAGATCCGGAGCGCCCCAGAATCTTAATTGTTGATTTGCGGACGCTGCTTTCAAAGCCATCCTTTTAAGCTTGGCTTTTTCAATTTCAGAGATGGCGCCTTTGCCTTTCCAAGAAAAATGCTTGGACCAAGGCTCACTGACCCAAGGAAAAATACCCGACTGTTCCGCTTTCCCAAGTTCGCCCTCTCTGCCATCAAGTCGCAATAAATTGCTTTTCCCAGAACAGACCCACTCGCGGGGCATGTTTCCTGAAAGTAATACTTTCACCGGAGCGTTATCTTTTTCTCCAACCTTGGAAAAGAGACCGGGGTAACGACGAAGTTGCTGATCAAGGAGTATCGCAGAAGGCTCGGCTTCATTGGTTTTGATGTCCACCATGAGCCAGATATTTTTAAGCTTGCCCTCTTTGTGGAGTTTGGATAAGGGTAACAGGTATAGGCTTTCTAAGGTGCGTTCGGGTTTAGTTTCCCAAAAAAAATGCCCAACCAGTAGTTCATTCTTAACCAAAAAAACATCAGCTTCAACGCTATCAAAACCTTGGTCAAGCGCATCGAAGAGGGGGCGTGTATGGAGATAATCATTATGCGCATGAAATGCGGGTTTGGCAGTCAATTGCATCGGTAGAACACCAAACATGATTATGCAAATAAGATTCATCATTAGGCTTTCGATTACGGCTAAGAAATAAAAGAGGCTTCGAGATCCGTTCTTCGCACCAGTTGATTGGAATGCCTGCCTGTATGAAGTTCGAATATCATGGGTGATTCCAAGAGTTCACCCGGGATGGTTCTGCAACTTTTATGTTTTTCAAAACTTTGAGCAAACGCTGTGGGAAGGCAATTGTCGCAAGTAAGAGCATAAGTTTTCAACTCTTCCACGCCTCCATCACTCCAGCGGGATGCAATTTTAAAATTAGCCAAATTCTTGCACTCGGATTGAAGGCAGAGCACTTTGTAAGGTTTCATTGGCATGGTAGTAACTTTACTTAGTTTCTGAATCCGGATTTTGAATTTCGGAAAGAGCATTAAAAGCGGCAGCTTGTTCCGCATCTTTTTTATTTTTGCCCCAGGCACCCTTGAAGGTTTTCCCTTGAATGCTGACAGCCATCATGAAGCACTTGCTATGATCGGGGCCGTTTTCTTGTAATAAAACATATTGAGGAGTTGCACCGAATTCCCGCTGCACAATTTGCTGCAACAAAGATTTTGCGTTATTTTTTAAATCGCTACCTGCGACTTCCTCGATGAGGGCGGAAAGTTGCCTTAATGCAAATTCCTTAGCGGCACCCCATCCACCATCCAGATAAATTGCGCCTAGAATTGCTTCAAAAACATCTGCAAGAATGTTGGCTGGAATAAGTTGGATATTATAAGCCACCCCCCTGCCAAGAACCATAAACGAACCCAGCTTTAAATCTTCGCTGACCTTTGCACAAGTTGGCCTGCTAACCACTACTGATTTTATTTTAGTCATATCACCTTCATGCAAATCAGGAAACCGGTGATAAAGATATTCACAGCAAATCAACCCTAGAATAGAATCTCCTAGAAACTCAAGCCTTTCATTAGATGCCAGTCGAGAATCAACTCCAGAGGCATGCGTAAGGGCGGATTTCAGTAAATCTATCTGATTAAAATGATAACCGATGGCTTTTTGGCAATCTTCCAACGGATCGATTTCCGGCACATTATTATTGTCACTAGCCATACTTTAAATTTCTACTCAACGCCATGGTGTAATAAGTCTATTCTCACTAAAAAGAGAGAAGATTCCATGACAAAAGCATCTTTTATATAATATTTGATGCGAATAAGTGCAATAAAGTTCCCTAAACAGGAAGGATAACGACGAAATATTTTTTACTATTTGGAGAACTTTTTTAAATGTTGGTTCGTAGTGTATAAACGGCGTTCTTTTGGTATCCTAGCAGAGTTATATCTGCTTAAAAGGAAAAGCGACTTAGCAACACAATAAAAGGAGCATTATGAAAAAGTTATTTGTACTGGCATTAATGTTTTCAGGGGTTACAGGTTTTGTTATTTCACCATGGATTCAGGGCCAATCGGCTGCCCCCGCAGTTACCAAAGGTAAGGATCTGGTTTCTTACCGCGATGTAGTTAAGAAAGTACTTCCTTCGGTCGTTAGCATCGAAGCGAAGGCAAAACCAATGCGATTAAAAGAACAAGGGCCCAAACGAAAGAATCAGGGGCAGGATAATCCACAGATCCCTGAAGAATTCAGAAAGTTTTTCGAAGAGTTTAAAAAACGAGGCGGAGAAGATGGCCCCGATGATAGCCAAGGCGGTTTTGGATCGGGCTTTATTGTTGAATCTAATGGCATCATCGTAACCAACAATCATGTGGTCGAAGGATCCGACAAAGTAGAGATCACCTTAAATGATGGAAGGAAATTTACTTCTACAGAGATTAAGGGCGATCCTAAAACCGATCTAGCCATCGTAAAGATCGACGCCAAAAATCTTCCTGCCTTGGAATTTGGTGATTCCGATGCATCAGAAATTGGCGACAGAGTTCTAGCCTTGGGGGCCCCATTTGGCCTCACAGGTTCTGTCACTTCGGGCATTATCAGCGCAAAGGGTCGCAGCCTTAGACTCAATTTCTACGAAGATTTTTTGCAAACCGATGCAGCCATCAATCCAGGCAATAGCGGCGGGCCTTTAGTCAATCTCGATGGCCAAGTTATTGGAGTGAACTCTGCAATCAAAACCCGATCCGGTGGGTTTCAAGGCGTTGGCATGGCCATAACCTCCAACCTCACGAAAACCATCAAAGAGCAATTGCTGAAAAACGGAATTGTTCGCAGGGGATACCTTGGCGTTGCAATCAAGGACATTGAAGACGAGCAGGTTGCAATGAAACTGGGCTTAAAAAACCCTAAAGGCGTGATCATCACACAGGTGATGGAAGATGGGCCTGCAGGAAAAGGTGGAATTCAATCTGGTGACATTATTATTGAAGTTGCAGGGAAGATTATCAAAGACAGCAAAGACCTCCAGTTTTCTGTAGCAGCTTTGCCCTTAGGTAAGGCTTCGGAATTCAAGCTAGTCCGCGATGGTAAAGAACTCAAGGTAAATGTCACCATTGTCGAGCAACCCAAACAGTTTGGGATGTCGCGCCTCAATCCGAAATCGCCAGAAAACCCCAGCATTGAAGGCGAAACCAACCTCGACAAACTTGGGGTTGAAGTGGGCCAGCTTAATGATGAACTTGCAGACAAATTTGGTTACAAGTCTGGAACCAATGGCGTGGTGATCATTAAGATGGATCGTGATAGCCTTGGGTATAAGGCAGGCTTGCGGGTTGGCATGGTAATAATGAAAATCGATAAGAAGGAAGTTAAATCTTCTTCTGAAGTAAAGACCCTTACCGATAAGGCTAATTATGATGAGGGCGTTTTGTTTCAGGTTCAAACACCAGATGGCTCCAAGGATTATATCCTTGTAAAAAAGAGCTAGTAGTATGAGTTAAAACAAAAAGGAGCCAGGGAATAGTCCCAGGCTCCTTTTTTTATTTGCTGCACCGATTATCTGGATGCCAAGCTTTTAAGGCTGAACGCAAACAAACTCTTTTCCGTTCTTACAAACAACTTGCCATCTGCAACCGCAAAAGAAGCAAGGGTTCTTTCGCCCATATCCGAAGTTGCGATTTTCTGGAAAGTTCTTGCTGCCTTTACCACAGTGGTTTTACCTTCTTCATTCTGAAAATAAATCTTACCATCCGAAATCACCGGGGAAGAAGAGTAAGCACCATCAATACGCTCGGGGCCCCAATGCACTTTACCCGTTGCAGCTTCCACGCAACTAGCCATGCCGTTATCTGCAACCATGAATAAATCAGGGCCTTCCGCAATGAGGCTAGGAGTATGGGGAATGTTTTTCTCAAGCTTCCAGGCAACATGCGTTTCGGTTACATCGCCTTTACCATCGGGCTTGATGGCATATAGTGCAGGGCGGTCATAGCTAGTGGATATAAAAACCAAACCATTGGCAAACAAGGGTTTAGGAATAACAGAGTACCCTTTATATTTAACACGCCAGATTTCCTTGCCTGTTTTAGGATCATAAGCGCCAACCATGTCGCTGGCAGGGCTAATAACCATTTTCTTGCCATTCACTTCGATAAGCTCGGGGGTCGAAAACGAGAAAGGCTTAGTCGGGCTCGCTTGCCTATCAGTGCTCCAAACCAATGACCCATCTTTGGTTTTAATCGCAACAACCTTTTGGGCATCGGTTCCATCACAACTAAAAATCAGCATGTCATCAACAAGAATGGGCGAGCCACCGTTGCCATGCACTGGTTTGGTATATAACCCAGGAACTTTCCAAAGAATCTTGCCCTGTTCATCGAGGCAGGCGGTACCCATATGGCCAAAGTGAACATAAATCTTGTTTTCATGCCAAATGGGAGAAGGGCTGGCATGGCTGTTTTTGCCATGGATTTTAGGTGCGCTCTCGGCCTTTTGTTCGAAGATGGGAGTTTTCCAGACAACCTTACCATCGCTGGCATTGAGGCACATGGCTTCAAGGGATTGATTCACCATTGCGCCTTCGCCACTGGGGATTGCAGTGGTAAGAAAGATTTTTCCTGCAACAACTGCAGGGGTGGACCAGCCTTTACCGGGAATGGCTTGCTTCCATAATTCCTGACCCGGCTTGAAGGAGTCGGGAAGTTTTTCGCCTTTAACATGCCCATCGCCTGTGGGACCGCGAAAGCTTGTCCAAGATTCAGCATGGGCCTGAGAAATAAACAAAGCACCTGCAACAGATAGAGACCAAATAGACTTTTTCATGATTAACCTTTGAGTTAAAGTTCTTTTACCAATTCATACATACCCCTGCCCGCGGGTTTCAATTTTCCCTGCTTGACCAACTCCTGCCAGATTTCATGTGAAAACTCGGATGGTGGCTGAATCGCAAGGATGGAAGAATGACTGCCTCCCGTCATCGGGGACCGACCCAACTTCGAATCTTCATCCAATTGGGTAAGTTTCAGGCGCTTTTTGAACGCCTTGAATGCTGTCTTCACCTGTTTAGGGTCTAATGGATTGAGAGGATTATTCGGTTCCATACGCTCATTTCTTCCTTAAGTTACTGGCAAGGGTATTCAATATACCCTGCATAATCGGAAAAGTCACCTATTATGCTGTAAACTTGGCAAACTTTGCCGAACATTACACTTTTAACTGAATTAGCGACCGTTCCTTTTCTAGTGGATCAACGGATTAATTGCTCGCCCGGCATAACTCCTACAGGGCCTATCACCTTTTCAGATGATTTCATCGGAACCACAAAGTCGAATTAAAAAGTAGACATAAAACCTTGTCTGGTTCCGGGGGGAATCTGACAGGCAGGGTTCAAATTCAACATACCATCAAGGATGATGGTATGGCTTTAAGGGAGGATCTTTCCATGCGCAAGCAATGGAGTTTCGTATTGGCATTGTCATTGGGGGTAAGTTCATCAGCATTGATTGCAGATGAGATTCCCACCAAATTACCTACTGATTTAAAAGCGCCACAAGAGGCAAAAAAAATTGTTCTCGATGTCGGCAAGGAAGCAATTCCAAAGGAAGGCGAAGTCGAGCCACTTTTGGAAATACCAAGGCCTCCTGCAGATTCCGAACGATTTTCATTTAGTGCTGAGTACCTTCTTTGGTGGATGAAAGGCGACAAAGTTGCACCGCTTTCCACTTCAGGAACAACAGGTATTCTTAACGCACCAGGAACGAACATTCTCTTCGGCGACACCTCCTACGGAGGAGATTTACGAAGTGGCGCAAGGTTCGACATGATTTACTGGCTTTCCAGAGAACACAACCTCGCATTCGAAGCGAACTTCCTGTTTTTAGAAACCCAAGTGGATCAAATCGATCTTTCTTCGCCAGGCGCACCTTTACTTGCAAGGCCTTTCACCAACGCAACTACTGGAAGTCAATCAGCTTTGGTTCTTTCTTCGCCTACAACTAACGCAGGATCTTTTTCTTCCCGCTTCGACAGTAAACTTTGGGGCGCAGAAGGAAACCTTAGGCACAACTTCATCAGTGGCGTTTCCATGTCGGTAGATGGGTTGTTCGGCTTCAGATACCTTGGCTTAAAAGAGAGCCTTGATGTCACGGGAAGTTCTTTTAGTCCTTTACCCGGACCAGTTATTTCTAGTTCTACCGATAGTTTTAAAACCACGAGTGATTTTTACGGCGGTCAGGTAGGTGCAAGCATCGAATTGCGCAAAGACAAGTGGTTCGTTAATGCTCTGCCTAAACTTGCTATCGGTGGCACCCAACAATCAGTGAATATTACTGGGATCACTACTTCCACCACGGACAATTTATCTTCCACCGCACCTACGGGGTTCTTGGCTGCAGATTCCAACATCGGGCAGTATTCGAAAGAAAAGTTTACCTTTGTCCCAGAGTTGGGTGTGAATGTAGGCTATGCCTTCAGAGATTGTGTCAAAGGATATGTTGGTTACAACATTATTTATTGGTCAAGTGTTTCGAGGCCGGGTTCTACGATCGACCTTAATGTTGGAAATGGGCAACCCACCTTCAGTTTCAACAGCACCGACCTTTGGATGCAAGGGATCACCCTTGGCATGGAAATTAATTTTTAGTTGTACCCCCCTGCCCGAGAATAACCTTCAACTCCCTTGGAGTTTATTCTTGGGCGAAAAGAACCCCCAACTCCCTTGGGGGTTCTTTTTTTTAATATGGCTTTGGCATGGTTGCACTTTTATGCCAAGCGCTGTACCAAATATCCATAGTCAATTGAACCCCCATCCTGCAGCGTTCTGTGACAAACTTTTTGCTTTCCTCGGTAGGTTCGGTGAAATTGTTTTTCAGATCCAATTCATAACAAGTTGCAATATGGCGGTGTGAATCCCTTATCGATTCGATGACTTTATTCCAAACCACATCTGAATCCATTTTGTTTGCCTTCAATCCCTTGGCGAGATCCATCGCTTTAAAATTAAACTTCTCAGGAAAGCTATCAAGCCTTGCATGGATGCCCTTCTGCTTAATCTTTCCATCGATTTTCATGCCATCATAATTTACGGTGGTATGCAAAGGCATGCAAAGATCGGTGGTGTAGTGCGCCATTACCCCTGCATGCAATAGGCACTTCCAACGAATGGCTTCGTTCTCTGGGTCTTGCCTGAAATCATAAAAGGCACAAGCAAGGCGTTCGTAGTTTTCCATGATTGCATAAGGAAGCATACCGACTTTTTCGGGTCGCTTTTTTATGGATTGCAGCAACTCAATCGCTTGGTACCTATCTGAAGGAAGGTCTTTACCTTCGACATCTTCGAGATCGAGAAAATGATCTGCGGAGGTACCTGCACGAAGAAATTTGGCACTGGGGTTTTTCCAACGATCGGGGTCGCCAACGAAATGACCAAGAGCTTTACCTGCCTTGCGAAAGAATTCGGGCATATCATCGGGAAGTGCAAAAGCTGCAGCTTCAACGAGAGTAGCATGGCCATTAACCCACCAGGCCCGAGCCAGGTTTGCCAAACTTGCCCCAACTACCAACAGAATTAAAAGTCTTAGAATTAGAAGCTTTTTCATCTTGTCAAACCTTAAGAAGAAGTTAAGAGGGCCAGTCCTTGGAATAGTTTATCTGAAATTGTGTGTCAAGTAATGGGTAATCCAGAGAAGATTGCATTAAGAACTTTAAGAAATGTGACAGAAGCCTTGGATTACCAGCAAGTAATAAGTGATTGGTGGGTTGTATCTTAGATACAGCTCAATGGAGACCTTTATATGAGTAATTTTGATCACCTGAGAAAAGCAGTGGTATGTTTGGGGATTTTCGTTTCCTCGAGTACTGTTTATAGTCAGGAAGGAGTATGGAATGGCTCTAACAGACCCGCCCTAACAGCGGGGGGTGCTGCTGCAATAGGCCAACCTATTTCGATACCCGTAAGAACCAATAGCAGCCCTATTACTCTAACACAGGGCGTAGAGCAGTCGCCTGTGCCTTCAGGTGCACTAACTCCCGGAGTACCACCAGCAATTCCCGGAAATGGGCCACCTACAGGGTTTGGTAATCCACCTTCTTCAGGGTTCGGTAATCCACCTTCTTCAGGATTTGGTAATCCACCTTCTTCAGGGTTTGGTAATAATTCTCCTTATGTGCCTGGTTCAACGGGCATGCCATTGGATAGGCCAGCAACAAATAATCCAAATTTTCTGGAATCAGCACGCGAGTACATGGGCAATGGCCCTTTTTCGGGCACTACCAGCAGGAAGCTTTTTGAAAGCGATCATGCCTTCGATAATTTCGCCAGCCCTACCACCAATCTTTTTCTCTTCGAAGACCCAAGGGCTCTTACCGAAGTCAAGCCTATATTTATGTACCAGACAATTCCAGGTAGTAATGATACGCTAAAAGGCGGGAATGTTAATTATCTGGGCGGCCAAGCAAGAGTTGCAATCACCGAGCGGCTTTCCTTTGTAATCAATAAATTTGGCTGGATTTCGCTGAACCCGACTGATCAACAAGGGGGGTTTAATGGCGACCTCAGTTTTTCAGAATTATGGCTTGGGCCTAAATGGACTTTCTGGCGCGATGAAAAGAACAACCTTGTCGCTGCCGCTGGTCTTACTTTTGAAATCCCCAGCGGGCCCCAACGCGCCTTCCAAAACACAGGCAATCTTTCGCTTACACCTTATGTTTCTGCTGCTCACAGTTTTGGGCGCAGTTCCTATGGTAGCTTTGATGTTCTCAGCGTTCTTAATTGGAATATTTCCACAAACAATGCCCGTTCCAACTATTTGAATCTAAGCGCCCAAATCGACTACGATATTTTAAACTGGCACCGCTTCTATCCCATGGTGAATTTCAACTGGTTCATCTACACCAAGGGCGGGCAAAGCTCTTTTAATTTTGATGGCGTTGATCTCGTAAACTTTGGTGGTCAATCCATTGGCGGAAAAAGCGTTGTCACTCTAGGGCCTGGCATTCGTTACAAATGGTCTGAAAGAGTGCAATCAGGCATCGGTCTGGATTGGGCAGTCGTAGGAAACCAGTTCCTTCAAGATTTCCGCATGAGCATTGATACAATTATTCGCTATTAAGTTTAATAAACTTCGTTTGTTATAACTTTTAAGCCCAAATACAAAACTAAAATGCGTATACTTTCTCTGAACCATCAGAAAAGGTATGCGCATGAATGTATTTCTACCCGGAACTTTCGATACCAAAGGCACCGAGTTTGCCTTTCTCAAATCCCTTCTTGAAAAGCAGGGATTTCATTGCATTTGTGCAGATGCGGGGGTTTTGAATCCCCCTTCTTTCGCTCCAGACATTTCTCGTGAAGATGTTTTTTTAGCAGCGGGAACAACCCTTAATAAAGTTCTACTTGAAAAAAACAGAGGTAAGGCTGTTGAAGTTGGGGCAAATGGATTAGCCAAGATTGCTATCGATCTTTTCAATCAAGGCAAAATCCACGGGGTCCTTGGCATGGGTGGCTCAGCAGGTACCACTCTGGGTACTTCCGCAATGCGCGCCCTTCCCTTTGGTATTCCGAAAATCATGGTCAGCACTTTGGCAAGCGGGCAAGTGCGCTCTTTTGTAGGGGTCAAAGATATCACCATGATGCATTCCGTGGTTGATATCTGCGGCCTCAATCGCATCAGTACAAAAGTTCTTTCAAATGCAGTCCACGCTATGGCAGGCATGCTAAATGCTCCCGCGATAAATTCCACCTCGGAAAAAACCCTGCTTGCTGCAACCATGTTTGGTGTCACCACACCCTGTGTAGAATTGGGCCGAAATATTCTTGAACAATCAGGCAGGGAAGTTTTGGTTTTTCACGCCACAGGTACCGGCGGATTAACCATGGAATCTTTCATTCGAGATGGCCTAATTAAAGGCGTATTAGATATCACCACAACTGAGCTTGCAGATGAATTGGTCGGGGGAATTTTGAGTGCGGGGAATGAAAGACTTACAGCGGCAGGGATCATGGGCATTCCCCAGATTATTTCGGTTGGGGCTTTGGATATGGTGAACTTTGGCCCCATGGATACAGTGCCCGAAAAATTTCGTAGTCGAATGCTTTACGCCCACAATTCAAATGTCACACTCATGCGCACTACGCCCGAAGAAAACGATTTACTGGGTAAAGAAATTGCGCTGAAAGCGAATGCTGCAAAGGGGCCCACTGCGATCATTTTTCCGCTGCATGGAATCTCGGCACTAGATGCCTCGGGCCAACCGTTTTGGTGGCCACAAGCCAATCAGGCATTAAGGGAAAGCTTGAAATTATGGTTGAGCCCGGATGTGGAATATATCGAGATGGATTTACACATCAACGACCCGGCCTTTGGTAAGGCGTGCGCCCAGAAACTTATAAATTACTTAAAGGATTAACGCTTTGCAGCAGATCCTGATTCTTCAGGGGCCTTAACATTCTTCTTTTCGTTTTCTTCGATGGTCTTTATTTTCTCTTGCACAAATTCAGTGCCCTTACCAATATCCGAAGTGATTTTTTTGGTGTTAAAATCAATGTTAATATTGCGTTTACCATCTGAGGTAATATCAGCTTTCACCATATACCAACCTTGAAAATATCCGACAGTTGCAAATGTGATTACACAAAAAGCTGCAAGTGCTAAAAGATTCCGCATGATTTATCGCCTCGAAAAAGTCAAAGTCAACAAGTTTTAACAATCCACCAATCCCATCTGAGAATCAATTTTTACCAAAGGAGCCAACCGCATACCAGACCACTTTTAAATCGATAGCAAATACCCCAGTTTCGCTCAATCTACTATTACTTGTGCTTTACAAACTTAACCGTATTGACCTTGCCCGAATAGGTTTCGTAAAAGCAATCATGGCTGAATATTTAGCCATTAAACTGATTTGAAACTTGTCCAAGATAGCTGAGAACTCATGGTTACGGATAAACAAGACGATCAAGCCGGAATCAAATGGATCGCTTACGCCCTGATCCTCGGTTCAGGATTACTGCATCTGGTCTACCTACTTTTCTTCTGCCCATTAAACCTAGCCCCTGATGAGGCCCACTATTGGGATTGGTCGCGCCATCTGGATTGGAGTTACTACAGCAAAGGCCCGATGGTTTCGTGGCTTATACGCATGGGTCGTGAAGTTTTTGGCCCACTTAGTATTGCTATTTGTGGATCCGAAATGCCTGCAGTAAGATTTCCCGCAGTGATATGTGGCACCCTGCTTATCTGGGGTATTTTTGTTCTCACATTAAAAACAACCGCCAATGCGCGAGTTTCACTCGTTGCAGTGATCATCGCAATTTCCCTGCCTCCCATCGCTGCAGCCTCATCGCTGATTACGATCGATGCGCCTTACACTTGCGCTTGGGTATGGGCCCTGGTGTTTGGTTACATGGCATTATTTGAGGATAAAAGTTGGGCTTGGTTTGCTGCAGGGGCTGCAGTTGGATTTGGGATTCTTGCAAAATACACAATGATTTTATGGATAGGGTCGCTAGCATGCTTTTTCTTATTCACGCCACAATATCGAATTTACTTCATTAAACCGGGGCCATGGGTACTCGGATTCACCGCAGCTTTTTTCTCGCTTCCCATCCTCATTTGGAACATCCAAAACAACTGGGTTTCTTTTCATCATGTTAGCGCCCTCGCAGGAATGCATCAGGGGCCAAGAATACAATGGATGGGCCCTCTTACATATCTAGGACAACAATTCGGGTTACTGCTGGGCTACTGGTTTATTCTTTGGGCTTGGGCCATGTGGCATTTCAGACCTTGGTTGCAAGAAAATGCAGTTAAGCAATATTTGTGGTGGATGTCTGCTGTCACCTTCCTGGTTTTTTTCGGGTTCAGTCCAAAAACCGGGGGCGGAGAAATGAACTGGCCCGTTACAGCTTATCTTTCAGGGTTGGTGCTTATTATTTTTCATATGCAAGAAATCCTGGCAGGACAAAATCGCTTTCTACTAAACTGCTGCAAATTTTTTGTCCCTACCTTCATAGCTCTTGGTCTTGCAATCTCCCTTTTTATGCACCAAAGCGAATGGATCAGGCCACTCTTCTTACTTATCGCTGAAAACCCTTCCAAGGCCAACCCCTTCCCTCTTCGAAAATTTGACCCTACTTGCAGGCTCCGTGGTTGGATTTCCGTCGCCAAGGAAATTGACAAATTACGCGCTGACATCACCTCTTCCACCGGTCGGGAACCCGTCCTTGCAGGAGGCAGTTGGAATGTACCTGGAGAAGTCGGATTTTACTGCTCAGGCCACCCGCAAGCCTATTCCATCGGCTTGGTCAATGGCGATCGACACAGCCAATATGATCTCTGGCAAAACCCCATCGACCATCCTGAAGCTTTCCTTGGAAAAGATTTTCTTGTGATTGGAATTGTTTCGCCTAAGGCGAGAAAAGCTTTTGATAGCGTCGAAGAATTACCCTCATTTATGTATTACGAAAATGGTCAACCCATAAGCGTATGGCAATTTCAATTTTGCAAAGGGTTCAAGGGTTTCAAGGTTGAAGGAAGCCCTGGTCACTTCTAAGAAGGCAAAGCTCATCGCCCTAATCTTCCCAAAGCAAACATCTTTACATCGCTTTGATTAATTAGCTCAAGATTGGGTTGTACAATCCCGATAATAAAGATATACGCTCCTCGGATTGATTCGATGTTTTATTTCTTCATGGTGGTGAAATGGGTATATTAAAAAGTCTTATTCTTTGTTCGGATTGTGGGAAGAGTTGGGATGTTCCTAAATCCAATACAATATTTGAAAAGCAAAGGCAGGAATCATGCCCTTGCCCACAATGTGGATCCTACACTCTTGCATATCAAGAAAAAATGATCAAAAGATTGTTGCTTGAAAAGAATGCCGAAGTATCACCTTTAGCAAATGCATCATAAAAAACGCCTACTATAAAAACCAAAGACCCCGGAATAGATCTTCCGGGGTCTTTATCGTATCAAGGCTGCTTTGACGGACAGCCCGTCAGCCGCCTTAAAGCAGCCTTACCTGGATCTTTTTACACATTACGAACACCTCCCTTTCAATAGAACTTTCCCTAATCCGGGCTAAACCCAGTTGCCCTGACTCGGGACTTCTGTAAATCGCACCACGCTAGCGCGATCCGTCTCCGCTAATGAAATGAATTCATCAACGAAGATACATCATTCATAACACCCAAACATGGGTCTTGACAAGTTATGTTGAAATAATTTTCAAAATAGTTTTTATCTAATCAAAAACTGATCTAGCAAAGTTTTGCACCAAAAGAACACAATATGCTTAGGATTTATCTTTCTTGGCCATGAGGTGACAGGCATGTGGCAGTCTATCGCAGTAATAGCTTTTATGACAACCGGCCAACAAGCGGTTGCGCCGCTCGAGTTTTTAAATATTCGTGCCCCCATGGGAATTTATGGCGCCAACAGGCCCGATTCGAAGAAATATCATCCAGGCGATAACTTCATACTGGCGTTTGATATCAATGGGTTGAAGATTGATGCAATAGGTCAGGCGTTTTACAGCCTTGCTGGTGAACTCTTCAACAAAGATGGTAAAAGCATAATAAAAACTGCGCCCAAAGAGACTCCAGCTTTTAATCCTTTGGGGGGTTCCCGATTGCCTGCGTATGCGGCTGTTCCCATAAGTTTGGAAATGCCTGCGGGAACTTACACTTACAAATTAATCCTGACAGATTTAACCGATAAAAGAACAGCCATGCTAACTCAATCATTCGAGGTATTGCCTAAATCTTTAGGGTTTGTTTTGTGGCATATGACTTATGAAAACAATTTTCCCGCCCCTCCAGTGGGCGTACCTGGGCAGGAATTTATTCTCCGATTTTGCGTAACTGGTTTTGAAGCAGATGCACAAACCAGAAAACCCAATCTTTCTTTTAC
>Ga0255087_1000397_pt1 | contig 18271 bp, 15 predicted proteins | sample Colum_Miss_RepA__FD_188561 | JGI IMG/M metagenome (GOLD analysis project Ga0255087, IMG submission 188561) | Freshwater microbial communities from Columbia River, Oregon, United States - Colum_Miss_RepA_8d | ecosystem: Environmental > Aquatic > Freshwater > River | place: USA: Oregon | collected...
GTGTCAATCTGCGACGGCCCGCCGTTCAAGTGCAGGTAAATCAGCCGCTTCGCCTTCGGCGCGAAGTGCGGCAGGCCGGTGAGCGCCGCGTGAACGCGCGGGCCTTTGGACTTGGTCGGCGCGGCCGCAGCGTCGCGCATCATCGCGGACAGCGCGAGCGAACCAGCGCTCAAGCCGGCGGCGCGGAAGAACTGGCGGCGGGTTTGGTGGAGGAGGTAGTTGTGGAGGGGGTTCATGGGGAAGTGTTCAGTGTTCATTTTTCAGTATTCAGCGGGTCTGCGGTGCCGCGTGGCTCGAGGTAGTGGTCGGGCGTTTCGCGGAGGGCGGCGGTGAACTCGTCGGAGCAGAAGGACTCCCAGTCGTTCATCATCTCGCCGAGCATGCTGCCGACTTCCTTTGCCAAGGAGCCGATGTGATGCGCTTCTTCGCGGCTGATGTAGCCATCGTCGAACGCGGCGATGGTCCAGTGCTGCGTTTCCATCTGCTCGCCATCGGCGTCGGACAGTTTGCTGACGAAGTGTTTCGGATACCGGCGCTTGGCCCACGCTTCCGAAATCTGAGCTCCAATGCTTCGCGCCGCCCGCCGCCACTGGTCCGTAAGCGAGTAAGTCTCCTCCTTCGGAAACCGTTTGGTAATTTTGAAGACCTCGCGCGTCAGCACCCGCGCCTTCTGGTAAACGCGCAGCTCGTGGAAGCTCCGCGCGTAAGGCAGCGCCCCCGGAGCCCGCACGGCCCCGTCCGCTTTCCCCACTGAATACTGAACACTGTTCACTGAATACTCCCTCAATTCTTCGTCACGACTTCATCCAAGTTCAGAATCAAGTTCGCCACCATCGTGTAAGCCGCCAGTTCGCTCGGGTCGAGGGAGGCATCGGGTTTCGACTCGCCGAAGCTGATGGCTTTCTTCGCGGCGTCGGTGCGGCCCTGGTATTTGGCCCATTGCGTGAAGAGCGTGTCGGAGAGAACGGCGGTCTCGGCCTTCGTGGGCGGGCGGGCGGTGGCGAGCCGGAAGCCGTAGGCGAGGCGGGCTTCGACGTGGCTGCCGCCTTCCTTGAGCATCCGCTGCGCGAACGCGCGCGCAGCCTCGAAGTGCTGCACGTCGTTCATCAGCACGAGCGCTTGGAGCGGCGTGTTGCTGCGCTCGCGGCGTGCGCAGGACTGCTCGCGGCTCGGCGCGTCGAAGGTCGTCATGCTCGGCGCGGGCGCAGTGCGCTTGATGAAGGTGTAGAGGCTGCGCCGCCAGAGCGCGTCGCCCTCGTCGCGCTTGTAGGTCTTCGTGTTGCTCCCGGAGTAGGCCACCGGCTCCCAGATGTTGTCGGGCTGGTAGGTGCGCACGCCCTTGCCACCGAGGGTGGGAACGAGCAGACCGCTCACGGCGAGCGCGTTGTCGCGGACCTGCTCGGCGTCGAGGCGGAAGCGCGGGCCGCGTGCGTAGAAGCGGTTGTCCGGGTCGGCAGCAATTTTCTGCGGCGTGGCCTTCGAGTCCTGCCGGTAGGTCGCGGAGGTCACGAGCAGCTTCACGAACTGCTTCATGTCCCAGCCCTGCTCGCGGAAGGTGACGGACAACCAATCCAGCAACTCAGCATGCGACGGCGCTTCGCCCTGCGCGCCGAAGTCGGACGAAGTCTTTACCAGCCCGGTGCCGAAGAGTTGTTGCCAGAAGCGGTTCACCGCCACGCGCGAAGTCAGCGGATGCTGCGGGCTGACGAGCCACTTGGCGAAGTCGAGGCGGTTGGTCGTGCCGGACTTGGGCAGCGGCGGGAGCACGGCGGGGACGTTCGGCCAGACCTGCTGGCCGGGCTTGTTGTATTGGCCGCGCAGCATCACGAAGCTGTCGCGGGGCTTCTCCAAATCCTTCCAGATGAAAGTCGCCGGGATGGCCTTGTCGAAGTCATCGCGGGCCTTGGCAATCGGGTCTTTCTCCGCGTGGACCTTGGCGAAGGCGGGGCGCGTGGAATTGCAGACGAACTCGAAGTAATAGTCGCGCAGCCGTTGGTTTTCCTCGGGCTTGCGGTCCTCGGGCTTCACGGAGCGGAACAGGCGTTTCACCTCGTCAGGCACGTTCGTGAGCGCCTTGCCCTGATTTTCCTTGAGCCAGACGGCGAGCGATTCGTTCGGGTCTTTCGAGGGATTGCTTTCGCCGGTGACGCCGACGTTGTCCCACGTCACCGTGCCCCGGAAGAGCGTGAAAGCGAGGCCCTTGATTTTATCGCCGGCCTTGAAGCCAAGCTGCGACGCGGCGAACTCCAGTCTCACCCATTCGCCGAGCTTCGGCAGGTCGCCGAGGCGTTTGCGCTCGTTCGTGTTGCGCTGGCCGAAGTCAATCGCGTCGAGGTCGCCCCACACCGCGCGGTGCGACCAGTTGCCGGTGTTGAACTGGAGCATCACGGACTTCGGTGGGTCCTGCGGGTCGAGGAAGACGTTGAGGAAGACCTTGCCGTTGGGCGGGATGGTGAGCGGTGTCTTGAGCTCGGAGAAAAAGTCCTGCCCCACGCCTGGGTCGGTGCGCTTCAACGCGCGTTTGCCGGAGAGAACCTTGCCGTCCTTTTCCGTGACCCACTTCGCGGTGGTCGAAGCTCCGCTGGCCTCCACTTTCGCGCCGGCGGGGAAGTCGTCGTCCACCCAAGTCGTGTCGAACTTCTTGAGCGGCAGCGGCGGGTTGAGCGTGGACGGGTCGGTGTAAACCACCTTCGTCAGCTCGGCCTTGATGCGCTTGTCCACGGCGGCGATTTGCGCGTTGAAGTCGTCGAGCTTCTTCTGTTGCTCGGGGGTGGTGAGCTTGAGCGTGGGTGCGGTGAGCAGCGCGTTGCCGTCCATCGCGGGGTCAGCGTTGCTGTGGAAGAACGCATACATCGAGTAAAAGTCCTTCATCGTGAGCGGGTCGTATTTGTGGTCGTGGCAGACCGCACAGCCGGCGGTCAGGCCCATCCACACGGATGCCGCGGTCTCCGTGCGGTCCACGGCGTAGCGGTAAATCCACTCCTCGTTGATGCTGCCGCCCTCGCCGGTGGTGACGTTGCACCGGTTGAAACCCGTGGCGATGAGCTGGTCCTGCGTCGGGTTCGGGAGCAGGTCGCCCGCGAGTTGCTCGATGGTGAACTGGTCGAAGGGCAGGTTGCGATTGAACGCGCGCACGACCCAGTCGCGGTAAGGCCACATGGAACGCTCGTTGTCCAAGTGCATCCCGTGCGTGTCGCCGTAACGCGCGGCGTCGAGCCAGTGCCGGCCCATGTGCTCGCCGTAGTGCGGCGACTTCAGCAGGCGGTCCACGACCTTCTCGTAGGCGTTTGGCGACGTGTCAGCGAGGAACGCATCCACCTCGGCGACGGTGGGCGGGAGGCCGGTGAGGTCGAAGGTCACGCGGCGGATGAGGACTTCGCGGGAGGCCTCGGAGTTCGGCGTGAGCTTCTTTTCGGCAAGCTTCGCGAGGATGAAGGCATCAATGGGATTGCCGGTTGCCGATTGCCGATTGCCGATGGAAGGGGGCGTCGTCTTCACCGGTGCGACGAACGACCAATGCCCCTGATAGTTCGCGCCCTCCTCAATCCACTGCTTGAGCAACGCGAGCTGCTCCGGCTTGAGCGGCTTCTTGTTCGACTCCGCCGGGGGCATGAGGTCGTTCGCGTCCTTCGTCGTGACACGCGACCAAAGCTCGGACTTCTTCAAGTCCTTCGGCACCACCGCGTGCTTGGCGAGCGCGCTTTCCGCCACGTCGAGCCGGAGCTTGCCCTTGCGGGCCTTCTCGTCCGGCCCGTGGCAGGCGTAGCAGTTGTCAGAAAGGATGGGGCGGATGTCCCGGTTGAAATCAATCTTGCGCGGCGCGGCGCTGGCGGAAGTGACGGCAAGGCCGAGTGCGACGGCCAGGCAGCCCCAGGACAATTGCATGATGGTCATAGGCCCACTTTCGACTCGCCGCGAAAAAAGGCCATTCAGAAAGTGCGAAGGAACAAGTCGCTCCCGATACGTTGTCGTCTCCCAGTGTCACATTCCCCTCGTTGCGCTCCGCGGCCGAACCTGCAAACCTCATCCCACTATGTCGAGCATTGGCAAACTGATGAAGCAGGCGCAGCGGATGCAGCAGCAAATCGAGCGCGTCCAGGCGGAACTGGCGGCGAGGACCGTCGAGGCCACCAGCGGAGGCGGAGTGGTCAAGGTCACGGCCAAGTGCGATGGCTCGCTTGCGGCCATCAAGATTGATCCGGCGGCGGTGAATCCGGCTGACGTGTCGCTGATTGAAGATATGGTGCTCGCCGCTGCCAACAACGCGCTCGTGCAGGCGAAGGAGATTTCCAACACTGAGATGGGCAAGGTGACTCAGGGGTTCAACCTGCCGGGGATGGTGTAGCGCGTGCTCCGTGACGCGGATTGCGTGATTCACGCAGGGCGCGTCTGCCAATGCCCACGCAACCCGCAGCACGGAACTTTTCATGGCCTCCCTACCCGAGCCCATCATCGCCCTGACCGCCGCGCTGTCCCGCCTGCCCGGCATCGGGCCGCGTTCAGCGGAGCGGCTGGCGCTGCATCTCGTGCAGAGCGAGGCGGGTGCGGTGCGGGCTCTGGCAGAGGCCATTCTTGCGGCGCGCGAGCGCATCGCCCTCTGCCGCGTGTGTGGGGCGCTTACCGAGCGGCAACCGTGTGCCCTGTGCGATGATCCACGCCGTGACACCGCGCTGATCTGCGTGGTCGAACGCCCCACGGACATCTTCAGCATCGAGAAGTCCGGCGCGTTCCACGGGCGCTTTCATGTGCTGGGTGGAAAGATTTCCCCGCTCAATGGGGTTGGGCCGGAGGACTTGCGCATTGCGGAACTGGAAGCGCGGCTCGGTGCCGAGCCGGTGCAGGAAATCATCCTCGCGCTCGGCACGGACGTGGAGGGGGATGCCACCGGGCACTACCTCGCCAAGCGGCTCGCCGCGCGGGGCGTGAAGGTGAGCCGGCTCGCGCATGGCCTGCCGGCTGGCAGCGGCCTGGAGTTTGCGGATGAACTGACCTTGAGCCGGGCGCTGGAGGGAAGAACCAGTGTTCAGTAAGCAGTCTTCAGGGTTCTGTTTTCCCGTCACCGCCCGCGTTCGGCTTCACAAGCACTGATTACTGAACACTGACTACCGATTTCTCCGACCCCAGAGCATTGCCCATGAACACCGCCACCTCGCCGACTCCGACCGCCGTTGTCTTCGACCTCGGGAAAGTGCTGCTGGAATTCGACTACGGCATCGTGGCGCGCCGCCTGGCGGCGCACAGCGGCCGGGATGCGGAGCAGATTCGCGGGCTGTTGGACCAGTCCCCGTTGCTGTTTCGATTGGAGAGCGGGCAGATGACCAATGAGGAGTTCTTCGACGAGGTGTCGTCCCTCACCGGCTACACGGGCGGCTTTGGCGAGTTCGCCAACATCTTCGGCGACATCTTCTCGGCGATTCATCCCATGATCGACCTGCACGGCCAGCTTCGCGCGCGCGGGGTGCCGACCTTTATTTTCTCGAACACCAACGAGCTCGCCGTGCGGCACATCCGGGCGAACTACGCCTTCTTCGCCCATTTCACGGACTACATTTACTCACATGAGGCGGGCGCGATGAAGCCCGACCACCGGATTTACGAGGTGGTCGAGCGGCGTTCGGGCCGGAAGGGGGCGGAGCTGCTCTATCTGGACGACCGCAAGGAGAACGTGGACGCAGGCGCGTCGCGTGGATGGCAGGTGGTGCATCACCAGACGCCTGAGCAAACCATCGCCGCCGTGCGGGCGGCGGGTTTGTTGTGAGGAGACGGATCGGTTTTAACGACCCGCTTCGGCGAGCTTCAAGCGATGGCTGGCCTTCTCCGTGTTGCCGGCCCGGTCGCGGGCGGACGCGGTGAGCTCCTTCGCGGCGGTCAGGGTGACTTCCCAATCCGCCACGCCCGCCTGCTGCGTCACGATTTTCGCGCGCTGGCCGTTGACGATGACTTCTGTCACCTCGCCGTTGTCCTGTGTCACGCCGCGCACGAGCAGCTTGCCGTCGGCCTGCTTGCGGGCGGAGGTGATGACGGTCGCGGGCGGCAGGTCGTCCACGGGGGCGAGCAGTTGCGGGAAGGCAACCGGGGTGGACTTCGCGGCGCGCACGTCCTTGCCGGTGAACTTGTCCACACTGCCAAACTCCGCGCTGGCCGCCGCCGGGAACTTGGTGCTGACCACCTTCGTCACGTCGCCCGTCGCCGGGTAGCCGTGGAAATAATAAGTCACCGCGTTCTCTAGCTTGTCGTTGCGCGGGCCGCCGCCGAGGTCCACGACCTTGCCCGCGCGCGACTCGCTGCCGGGCCAGCTCACGTTGCGGAAGTGGCCGGCGGTTCCGGGCTTGGGCGAGGTGCAGGCCAGCTGGATGAGCGGGTCGCGGCCCGAGCGGCAGTTGATGAGCTGCACGTTCTCGTAAGTGAAATCGCCGTGCTGGATGCTTTCGTCGTCGTGCCCGCGGTTGATGGGCTCGGAGCCGACCTGCGTGAGGCTGATGTTGCGATAGACGTGCGCATCGTAGTCCGGATGGTAGATGCCATAGACGCCATTGCTCACCGTGAGGCCGTCGAGCAGGAAGTGCGACAGGTTCGGGCGCATCACGTAGTGCGTCTCCCACGCGCGCAGGTTCCGCGCGATGAACGGATGCGCGCGGTCGCCGCCCACCGAGCCGTTCACGTCGTCGCCGAAGTTGAAGCTGTAGAGGCCCTCGCTGTGCGACTCGTTGTCCTCGAAGCGGAGGAAGGGCAGCTTGCGCACGTCCACGCGCTCACGCTCGCCGTTGGACTGGAGCGTGTTCAACTCGGGGTTGAAGTTGCTGCGCTTGGCGACCTCGAAGCGGTAGCCATACTCGTCGTTCTCGCAGGCGACGTTTCGGGTGAGCGTGTTGCGTCCGTTCGCCCACCAGAAGCCCGCGCCATCGTTCGGGTCGAAGGGTAAAACCTGCTTGGGCAGGCGCTTCCCGCGAAACGCCTGCACGGCGAGGTTGCGGTCGAGCAGGTTGTATTGCTCCGTCGCATCTTCGAGGAAGTAGCCGTGGCCGACGGACTGATAGCCCACGCAATCGCGCACCACGAGGAAGTCCGTGCCGTGGATGGTGAGCCAGCGGTTGTGCGAATCCCAGATGCTCGCGCCCAGCACGCCGCTGCCGCGCATCGAGTCACGCACGAGGTGGAAGTGGATGGCGTATTTGCCCAGCACGCCTTCCTTGCCGAGATGGCGGAACTCCGCGTAGCTGATGCCGCCGGTGCTGTCGCGGTGGAACATCGTGTGCCCGCGCACGCCGTCGGGCTTGGCGGACTCGATGACAACGTTGCGCGACAAGTTCGCGAGCTCGCTGCGGTAGTCCCCCTCGCCGAGGTGTGCGTAATCAAGCGCGCGGTCGAGTGTGACCGAATCGCCGGTTAGCGTGGTGATGCGGCGCTCCTCGGTCTGCACCTTGCGCGGACTTTTCGCAGACTGGCGGAAGGTGTTGCCGCTACCGTAGCTTTCCTTCGAGACGGTGACGATGACCGTGTCCCCCACGCGCCAACCGCTGACGGGCTCGGAGAGTTTCACGATGGAATCACCGGCCTTCGCCGACGCGCCGAGCTTGATCCAAGTGCGGTTCATGGGCGCACCGTGCGTGTCCCAGCGTCCGCCGCAGTTGATAATCGCGGGCAACGTTTCCTTGTTCATGCCCTCGAAGTGAACGAGGTGAATCAGCGCCGTGACGCCAGCGGGAATGGGCCGCTCCGCCGAGCCAATCTCCAGCACCGGCAGCGAGCCGGCTTGCGCGGCCGTCGGCGCATCCGCGTGGCAGTCGAAACCATCCTCCGTCGTCGTCTCGCCTGGCTCGATCTTGATGAGACCGACCTCCAGCCGCGTGGATTTCTCTCGGCTGAACGTGAGCGTGCCCGCGACGTGAATCATGCGGATGGCGTCCTTGCTATTCGCGTCATAAACCACCGTGTGTCCGGTGCGGACTTGGACACGGTCACCGGCCTTGGGCGTGCGGCGGTCCGCCCACGTGGCGGCATCGGACCATGCGCCGCTCTTGGTGGAACGGGCGTCGAAGGTGACGGGTGCGGGTTGGGCTTTCAGGCTGGTCACGGCAAGGAGCCAGCCGGCCAGCAACAGCAGGGTTTTCATGCCCAGAGCCGACTGGCAAACGGGGCAGGGGATTCAACCTGCCCGGGCTGGCCGACGGCCAGCCGCTGCCAGCAATACCAAAGCATCCGGGGCAGGTGGAACGGGCCCTTGTAGATGCCGCCTTTGACACGGGAGGACAGCCGGCCATCCCGGTGCAGGTAGCCAAACCACTCGCCGTGCTCGGAGTCGGGGAAGTGCTTGAAGCTCCAGTCGTGGACTTGCGCGTGCATGGCGGCGAAGCGCGACTCGCCGGTGAGCTGCCAGGCGAGCAAGGTCGCAATAATCGCTTCGTTGTGCGGCCACCAGAACTTCATGTCGTGCCAGTATTCCTGGACCGGCTTGCCCAGGAGATCGGTGAAGTAGAGCAGGCCGCCGTGCTCCGCGTCCCAGCCGCGCGTCCACATCCAGTCGAGGATGGTGGTGCCGAGCTGGATCAGCCGCCGATCCCCGCGCAGGGCACCCTCGTGCATCATGAACCAGGCGCATTCCAGCGCGTGGCCGGGGTTCAAGGTGCGGCCGTCATGGTGGTCAATCACGCTGCCATCCGGCGCGACCGCTTCCAGCAGCGCGCGGTGGTCGGGCTTGAGGAAGTCGCGCTCAATCTCGGCGATGCTGTGGCCAATCCACTCCGTGCAGGTGCGTCCGCTGACGGACACGTCGCCGAGGTTCGCGCGCAGCTCCTGCGCCGTGGCGATGCCAATCATGTGCGGGCCGATGCCCTTCATCGGCCGGGTGGGCTCGAACTTCGCCGCCATCACGCCGGGGGTGAAGCTGTAGTGCAGATACGTGGCGAAGTTCTTCACCGCGTCCTCGGCGGCGCGGGCATCCCCCGAGGCGCGCGCATAGGCGGCGTTGGCGATGGCGGAGAAGCTTTCGCTGTAAACGTAGCGTCGCATCCGCAGCGGCCGGCCCTCGCGTGTGACGGTGAAGAACATTTTCCCGTCGGGCGCGTAACAGTGCCTGCGGATGAACTCGATGCAGGAGCGGGATGCGGCGAGACATTCGGCCCGTGTCGGCGACTTGCTATCGCCGTCGAGGGCTGGCGTGTTCGCCAGCGTCGCGAACATCCAGGCCGAGCGGCCTTGGAACCACACGCTTTTGTCCGTGTCCACTAAGCTGCCATCGCGGTCGAGGCAGGTGAGGATGCCGCCATGCTCGTGGTCCATGCCGTGGCGCAACCAGAAGGGGATCACGTCCTGCAGCAAGGTGTCGCGGTAGAGTGACCCGAGTGCGGCGCGGCTTGCAGTCTGGGTAAGATCGGTGGTCATGGATTACGGAAATATGCGGATGGCAAGGAACGCGCCAGCGCCTTGTGGTTTGGTGGACGGTAACAGCAGTAGCGCCTCAAGCGGCCGGCTTCTTGACTTCCGCCTGGGTCTGCTCGTGTTTCTTGGCGGCTAGGACGTTTTCCATGCATTCCACGAGTGCCTTGAGGCTCACGGGTTTGGGCAGGAACAAGTAGCCGCCGGTGAACTTGCCATCCGCGGCCTCGTGCCGGGAGACGGTGGCCGTCAGAAACACGACCGGCACGTGCTTGAGGGCGTTGTCGGCCCGGATGCGACTGGCGATTTCGCCGCCGTCCGCCCCGGGCATGATCACGTCCAGGAGGATGAGGTCGGGCTTGAACTCATGTGCGCTGGCCAGCGCGTGCAAGGCGCGGTTTTCCTCGCGCACCACGTAGCGCTTGGTCTGCTCCAGATTGATGCGGACCATGCGCGTGAAGGTGGATTCGTCGTCGATGATGAGGATCCGCTTCTGTTCCATGTTCAGCCTCTTTCTGTTCTGAGGGTGATGGTGGCGCGGGCCCCCCGATCGGGCAGGTTCTGGATTTGAATGCTCCCCGCATGCAGCTCGACGATCTTGCGGGTGACCGTGAGGCCGAGGCCGGTGCCTTTGCCGGTTTCCTTGGTGGTGAAGAACGGCTCGAAGACCCGGTCCAGCTTGTCCTCGGAGATGCCGGTCCCGGTGTCATCGACCTCCGTCACCAGCACGCGCTCGCCGGCGCGGAACTCGTGGGACTGGCGCGCGCCGGGGCTGGTCTTGGCCTCCGCGGGCGTGAGCTTCTTGATGTAGGTGCGGACGGTGAGGGTGCCGCCTTCGGGCATGGCGTGGGCGGCGTTGGTCAGCACGTTCACAAACACCTGTTTGATCTTGTTGGCGTCCACCAGCACGGGGGGGAGGTTTTCACACAGCTCGGTGCGCACGGTGATGAGCGGGGCCTTGAGTTCGTGCCGCACGAGGTTGAGCGAACTGCGCAACAGCATGTTGAGGTCCGCCGGCCGGAGTTCGACCTTGCCCGGTGTGGAGAAGTCCAGCAGCCCCATGATGATGCTGTCGGCCCGATGCAGCGCGTCCTGCATGTCCCTGATGATGGTCGCGGCGGGTTCGGTGCCGGCGTCCGGGCTGTTGCTGAAGAAGTCCACGCCCATGCGGATGACCGCCAGCGGGTTTTTCACCTCGTGGGCGATGCCGGCGGCCATCTGGCCGATGGTGTGCATCTTCTCCATCTCGATGACCTGGAGCTGGGCTTCCTTGATCTTGCCGTGGGAGCGCTGCAGATCCGCCAGCGTCCGCAGGAGATCCTCGCGGCTGCGGGCCAGATCCGCGTGGGCTTTCTTGAGCTTGTCCTCGCCGCGCACCCGGGCCGTGACATCCCAGAAGATGCCCTGCGTGCCGACCGTCCGGCCTTGGGAGTCAAACACGGGCGATTTGACCACCTGCACGTATTCCTTCTCGCCGCCCGGCGGGGTGTGTTCCTCCGTGGTCTCGAAGAGCTTGCCCGAGGTGAGCACCTGCTGGTCGTCGGCTTGATATTTCTGGGCCAGCTCCGGCGGGAAGAAGTCGCCGTCCGAGCGGCCCACAACCTCGGCGAGCGTCTTGCCCAGTTGCGTGCAGAAGCGGCGATTGGCGAAGGTGAAGCGCCCTTGCAGGTCCTTCCGGTAGATGTATTGGGGAAGGTTTTCGACGAGCGACTGGTAAAAGGCCTCGGACTCGCGCAAGGCCCGCTCGGCACTCTTGCGCTCGATGGCGTAGCGCATCGCGCGATGGAGCAGCACCTCGTCCATCTGGCCTTTGACGAGATAGTCCTGCGCCCCCTCGTGAACGGCGGAGGCGGCGATCTGCTCGTCGTCCAGTCCGCTCATCACGAGAATGGGCAGCTCCGGATGCAGCGACTGGAACTGTCGCAACGTGTCCAGCCCGCGGCTGTCGGTGAGGAACAAATCCAGCAGCACTAGATCGAATTGCGCCTGGTTGCAGGCGGCGATCCCCTCCGCCAGGGTCGAGACACGGGTCACAGCGCACCCTGTCCCGAGCAGTGTTTCCAGCAGGAGGGCGTCGGCCGAGCAGTCCTCAGTCAGCAGCACCCGTAGGCCGGGCGTGCTGGGCAGATACGGTTTTGGCGAGGGCATCATCGGCGGGTGACAGTGAAGGGATGCTGGCTGTGTGCTTTGAACTCAATTGACCGCCCGTCCGCGCCATTCTTGAAAACCAGACACAGCTTCACAAAAGCTGGTCCAAGGTTCGTCAGTGATTGTGCTGTCAGCCTAAGCACGCCACCCCTTGGCCTTCAATCGGAATCCGGCTTCTGGCGGTCCCGTTTCCCCATGAAACCCGGCGATTCCGGATGAAAGATTTTCAAGTGCTCCTGGCTAGGTCTGCGGTGGTAGGCGTGGCGGCCAGTTAATCCCAGCGCAGGATGGCGTCGCGTTTGAGCCAGCCCGCTCGCTGCTGGCTGGCGCGCACCTGCAACCAGTCTCCCTTGGCATCCAGCACCTCCACCTCCGTGCCGTCGCGCAGGGAGAACACCACCTTGGACTCAGCCAGCGGACCAGGCCGGACGGGTGCCTCCGCCACCGCGACCACGGCTTGGGCAGCCAGACGTCCTTCCGCGTGGGCGGCGGCCAGCAAGGTGGTGAAGACGAGTGCCACCCCACCGCAGGTCTTGGTCAACCAGGCAAAGCTGGCCCGTTTGCCGGGCAGGCACTCTCCAACGGCCAGCAGGAGAAACCAGAGGCCGAGCGCGCCGCCCGCCAGCCAGGTCCACTCGTCACTCGTCAGCGTGCGGAGAAGCTGCCGCCCCAAGCTTTCATCCATCGTCGCACCAAGGCTGCGCCGTGCGAATTGCAGGTTGCCGCGAATGTCCGGGTCGCGCGGTGTGAGGCGGAGCGCCTGATGATAGTGGAAAATCGCCCTGCCCGGCTGGCCGCTCTTGAAGCGCGCATTGCCGAGATTGAAATGAAGTGCCGCCGTCGGCCCGTTCGTGAGCAGCTTTTCGTAGGCCGCTGCCGCGTCCGTGAACTTGCCCTGCTCGAAGAGCTTGTTGGCCGCTTCAAACTCGGCTGCAGCATCCGCACGGCCTAGCTGGGCCGTCGCCAGCAGGCACCAAAGCACGAAGCCAAGGATGGAGCCACGGATGCAGCGCAGATGAAGCATGGGGAAACTCCCGCCCGCCTTCCGTAACGAACCACAGCGGTCGTCCATCGGTGTTCCATGGGTGGCCAGATAAACCTTCACGGGTCCACCTCCAGCTTGCTCAGTTCTGCCACGGCGTTCGCGAATTGATCGGCCAACTTGGTCAGTTCGGTGGTTTCGCGCACGGGGGAATAACGGGCGGCATTGCAGGCCTGGAAAAGCCCGTGCAGCGAGCCGCAGACTGCCTCGCTCGCGCCCAGCTCCCGGAGATGCTCATCCGTCACTTCCTCCGTGATCGCGCTGGCGGGCAGGTCGAGCCGTTCGCCGAGTTGCTCCTGCAGCAGGCGGAACAGGTTCGCGAAAAACGCCTCGTGCTGCGCGGCGGCGGCCTGCTGGCGAAGCTCCACGAGGCCTGTGGAGATGAGCTTGGCCACCTCGCGGCGACGGCGCAGGCGGGGATTGTTGGCCAGCATCTCCGCGCGCTTGCGGCGGGCCAGTAAGGCCAGCCAGAGCGTCAGCGGACCAACCGCGATCAGCCAGAAGCCGGGTTGTCGGAGCGCGCTGGCGGTGGGCGCAAAGGCGACGCCCAGATGCGGCTTGATGTGCACCAGTTCAGTCGCGGCGACGGCTGCGTTCACCGTGGCGTTGGTGCTCATCACCACGGTGGGGGCCTGGGCAACGGCGGCAGCCCGCACCTTCAAGGGAGTCGCCGGGTGGCGGTGGGTGCGATAGGAGCGGGCCTCGGGATCGAAGTAACTGAACGTGAAGCCGGGCAGTTCCTTCAGGTCGGCCGTCTGCGGTTGCACGACTTGCTCGAAGGTTTTCACGCCGGCCATGTTCAGCGGGTCCGGCACCTCGGTCTTCACCGTGGGCGGATACGTTTTGAAGTCCCGCCATTGGTCCAGCGACGGCATGGGCACGCTGTCGAAGCCACCGCGGCCACTCACCTGCACGCGCACAGTGATGGGATCGCCGACGGCCACATCCAGCGGCGCGGCGGTGGCGGTCATCTGGAAGTTGCCGATCGCCCCCTTGAAGTCTGCCGGCCGGCCCTCGACCGGCAGCGGTTGCACGTCGATGTCCAGCGGGTCGCTCAGGATGGTGACGGGCTGGACCCGCACGCCGCGGTTGAACGGATCGAAGAACTCATTGCCCCCGGTGCGGATGTGGAGATTGAAGGAGCATTGCGCCGGCCCCAGCGGAAGCCGGCCGACTTTCACAGCCGTGGCGACGGTCCGAAAGAGAATGAAGGCATACTGCGTGCTGCCCACCGGTTCCTGTCCCTGCTGGGACTGGAATGGCGCGAACGTGAAGCCATCAACGCGCAGGCTGGGCAACTGAATTTCACCGCCGCGCGTGAGATAGAGCTTCACCTCCAGGCTGAACGGCTCGCCGAGGAAGACGTTGGTCTTGCTGGTGCGCATCTTGACGAAGGTGAGCTGCCGGTAAGTCTCGGTGTCGGGCAGTTTGGCGGCGGCGGGATGCACTTTCAGCGCGAGCGGCTGGCTGGGGAGCATCGCGCCGCCGACCGGGACATTGAAGGCGGGGATGGTGTAGTCCCCGGGCTGGGCGGCGGCGACGGCGTAGGTGAGCAGCAAGCTGACGGTGCGCTGGCCGTTGATGATGGAGATTTGCTGGCTCTGGCCGCTGTATTGAATTTGCAGGTTCGGCACGTCCGGCAGGCGCGGCACGCCGCCGGGCTGCCCACCATCGAAGCGCAGCGTCAGCACCGCCTGCTCGCCGAGACGGATGGCGTTGCGGTCCAGAGAGGCGCTGAAAGTGACGGCGTTGGCGGATGCGACGAGGGCGAGCAGGCAGCCAACGAGGCCCAGCAGCCGGATCAGGAAGCCGCCGCCGCCGGTGCTTATGCGGCGCTCAACTCGTGGATCACGTCCCTCAGCCGTCTTCATCACCAGTTTTTCATCACCCGCCCGCTGGCCTTCTGCGTGGCGTTGGTGGGGAGGAAGATGAGGGCGCGTTCCTCGGCACGTTGGGAATCGAGCAATTGCATCGCCTGCTGCGCGGTCATCTGGCCCAACGCGGCGGCCTGGGCGGATTCCTTGTCGCCTTGGTCGCCTTGCTGACCCTGTTTCTGCTGGCCTTTCTGGTCGTCTGGCTTTTTCTGTTCCGGCTGTTTTTGTTCACCGGGTTGGTCGGGCTTGGGCGGGTTCTCCTCTTTCTTGTTCTCGTCCGGCTTGGAGCCGTCGGGCTTCTGCTGCTTCTGCTCGTCGGACTTTTTGTCCTCCTGCTTTTTGTCCTGGCCCGACTTGTCCTGCTTCTGGTCGTCCTTCTTCTGCTGGTCTTTCTTCTGCTGGTCTTTCTTTTGGTCGTCCTGCTTGTCGTCCTTCTTTTGGTCCTGATTGTCTTTTGATTGCTGTTGGTCCTGCTGCTGCTTCAACTCCTCCAGTTTGCGGTGCACGAACGCGCGGTTGTGCTTCGCGTCGGCGTCGGCTGGGTCCAGCTTCAGGGCGGTGTCGTAGAAGCCGAGGGCGCTTTCCCAGGCTTCGCGCTTCTGATTGGCATCGGGGGCGGCGTTGCCAAGCTGGAACTGGGAGTTGCCCAGATTGTAGAACGCGCTTTGTGCGAGCTTGGAATCGCGCGCGCCGGTGGCGCCGCTGAAGTGCCGCGTGGCGTCCTCGAACTGCTTCGCCTGATACGCGGCGGCACCGGCGTTGAAGGCGAGGCGCGAGTCCTCGGGGCGCTGCTGGCGGAGGCGGTCGTATTCCTTGAGGGCCGCGTCGTATTGTCCGGACTGGTATTGCTTCAGCGCGTCGGCGGGGGAGGCGAGGGCATGGAGCGGAAACAACCAGAGAGGCAGCGTGACAAGGAGGCAGCACTCCAAGGCGCGGTGGATTGTTGCCAGACTATTTCGCAACGGTTGCATCAGTGTTTGCGGAGACAGACAGGTTTGCGCCCGGGGTGTTCAGGCCGGCGGGGCGGCGGACTTTTTGGCGCTCGGGCAGAAACATTTCGATCACGAGCAAAACGACGGCGATGCCCAGCGGCCAGTAAAATCGCTCGTGATGGCGTTGCATGAGCTTGGCGTTGAACTCGGACTTGGGCAGCGGTGCAAGCCCGCGCTCGTAGAGGGTTTCCGCCGTGTTGGCCCCGCGCAGCGGCAGGTAAAATCCGTCGGCCGCGCCGGCGATTTGCTGGAGCAGGGTTTCGTTGAGGCGTGATTTCACGACGTTGCCCTGCTCGTCCTTGAGGAAGTCCAGCTTGCCCTTGTCGTCCCGCACGCGGATGAGTTCGCCCTCGGCCGAGCCGACGCCGATGGTGAAGATGCGCAGCCCCTTGGCCGACGCTGCCTTGGCGGCCTCCACCACCCCGGTCTCGTGATCCTCGCCATCGGTGAAGAGCACGAGAATCTTGTGGTTCTCGCCCTCCTTGAACGCGGCCAGCGCGGTCTGGATGGTCTCGGCTATGGCGGTGCCGCCTTGGGGGATGATGTTCACGTCCAGCGCCGCCACGCTTTGGCGGAAGGCCTCCTCGTCGAGGGTCAGCGGACATTGCAGAAAGGAGCTGCCCGCGAACGCCACGAGGCCGAGCCGGTCGTTCTTCGCGAGCTTCATGAGATCCAGCGCGGCGAACTTGGCGCGTTCGAGCCGGTTGGGCGGGATGTCGGCGGCTAGCATCGAGCGGGAAGTGTCAATGGCCACCACGATGTCCAGACCCTTCTGCGAAACCTCCTCCCAAGAGAATCCCCACTGCGGCCGTGCCAACGCCAGCAAGCCGAAGGTCACTGCGGCAACGAGCAGGCCCAGCCGCAGCTTCTGCCGCGTCTTGGACACGCCGACGGTGAGCTGCGCGAGCAGCCGCGATTGCACGAACTGGCGGATCAGCCGCTCCTTGGTGTGCCACGCCCAGATCAGGAAGACGGCGAGCAGCGGCACCAGGAGCAGGAGCCAGAGGAGCGATGGGAGGGCGAATTTCACGGCAGCTTCCTCCACAAGGTGTTGGCCAGCAGCATCTCCGCCAGCAGCACGCTCAGCCCGACGGCGATGAGCCAGTGCGACAGCTCCCGGTAGCGCTGGAATTTCTTCACCTCGATCGTGGTCTTCTCCAACTGATCGATCTCCGAGAAGATGCGCCGGAGCGTCTCCGTGTTGTCCGCGCGGTAGTATTTGCCGCCGGTCTTCTCGGAGACTTTTTTCAGCGTGTCCTCGTCGATGTCCACTTCCATCTGGAGCATGCGCTTGCGTCCGAAGGCGTCCACCTGCGGGATGGGCGCGGTGCCGTGCGTGCCGACGCCGATGGTGTAAACCTTAATGGCGAGCGCTTGCGCGGCGTCCGCAGCGGTGAGGGGCGGGACCTTGCCGGCATTGTTCACGCCGTCGGTGAGCAGGATGATGATCTTGCTCTTTGATTTGAGTTCGCGCAGGCGGTTGACGCTGGCAATCAGGCCGGAGCCGATGGCGGTGCCCTCCTCAATGCCGCCAAAATTCAGCCGCTCCAGATTTTGCATGAGAAACTCGTGGTCCAGCGTGAGCGGCCCGGCCACATAGGCGCGGCCAGCGAAGGCGATCAGCCCGAGGCGGTCACTGGGCCGTTTGAGGATGAACTTTCGGACCGTGTCCTTCGCGAGTGTCAGGCGGTTGATGCGCTGGCCCTTCGCGTCGAAAAAGTCCTCGGCCTCCATGCTGCGGGAGAGGTCCACAGCGATGACGATGTCGATGCCGCTGGCGGACACCTTGGTTTCGCCCTCGCCGATCTGGGGCCGGGCCAGCGCGATGAAAAAAGCCGCCAGGGCCAGCCAGCGCAGGGCGCGCAGCCAGGCCCCGGCGCTGGATTGCACCTGGCCGGTCAGACCCCGCACGAGCTGCACGGAGGAGTAGAGAAAGGCGGGCTGGGCGTCGCGCTTGCCTTTGAGCCACGCGAGCAGCGGCAGCAGGAGCAGCAGGAGCAGCAGCCAGGGATGGGCGAAGGAGAAGCTCATGCGAATGCGGAGCGCGGAACGCGGAGCGGGGAGGGGGGAAACGTCCAACGTTCAACCTTCAACTTCCAACTTCCAACCATGGCCAACGGCGCACCAACGCTGCTTTGGACGTTGAACGTTCTCTCCTTCATGCCTTCGTCTCCTTCCCCGCCGGTGGCAAGTCGTAGGCGGTTTCCTCCACGAGGCCGAGCGCGGCGCTGTGCAGGCTGCGCAAGTCGGCTTCGCTGGGCTCGTGTTGGGCGAACTTCACGAGATCGCAGCGGGTGAGGAAGCCGGTGAGGAACTCCTTCTGCGAGTCGTTGAGCAGGTCGGTGGCCTGAAGGTCCACGAGGAATTCCTCCGTGGTCCGCTCCGGCGCGCGAAACTCGAAGCGCTCCTCAAGATAGATGCGCAGCGTGTCCGAGACGGCCGTGCAGAAGGGCTTGGGCTGGGACAGCAGCGCGAGCGCGTCAGCGAGGCGGTGCTTGGCGCGCTGGTGCGGCGGGACGGGCGGCGCGGCTGGTTTGGCGGGAGCGTGACGGAACCACTTGTTCCAGATGAGCACCGCGATCAATCCCCCCAAGGCGGCGCCGACGGCGATCCACAGCCACAGCAGCTCCGGCGGCAGCGGCACGGGACCGCGGATGTCGCGCAGGGCTTCATTCGTGCCGGTCATCGCGCTCGTTGGCGGGGGAACGATGACAGCGTGTTGGTTGGAGGCGGCCACGGACAGTGTTCAGTATTCAGTGTTCAGTCGGACGCGCGGTTGGACAGGCAGGGCGGGCAGGTGTTCAGCGGAACTGCCGGGCTTGGCGGCTGCACAGCAGGAG
>Ga0255087_1000406_pt1 | contig 18170 bp, 13 predicted proteins | sample Colum_Miss_RepA__FD_188561 | JGI IMG/M metagenome (GOLD analysis project Ga0255087, IMG submission 188561) | Freshwater microbial communities from Columbia River, Oregon, United States - Colum_Miss_RepA_8d | ecosystem: Environmental > Aquatic > Freshwater > River | place: USA: Oregon | collected...
CCATGAGTGACCCGCGGTTATGACCGTACGGATCGAAGGCCCCAGCCTTGATCAGCGCTTCCCAACAGACCTTGCCCACCTCGTTGGTGTCGACTTGCGCGCACAGGCTGTGGAGCGTCGGCGCTTGCTGCTTGGCTTGCAGCTTGGCGCGCGCCGACACCAAGGCTTCCACGGCTTTTTGACCGGTGCCCTTGATGGCGCCGAAGCCGTAGCGCACAGAGCGTCCCTCGGGCTCGAACTCCCACACGCTGCGCTCGATGGACGGGGCGAGAATCTCCACGCCGCTCTTCTTGGCGTCCTCGACGAACTCGCGCACCTTGGCCGAGTTCGACATTTCGCACGAGAGGTTCGCGGCGAGGAACGCGCTGCGGAAGTTCGCCTTCAAGTACGCGGTCTGATACGTCAGCACGGCGTACGCGGTCGAGTGGCTCTTGTTGAAGCCATAACCACCGAACTTGAGGATGTTGTCCCAGATCTGTTTGGCGGCCTCTTCGGCGCAGCCGTTCTTCACGGCGCCGCTGACGAACTGGTCCGAGAACTTCTGCATGATCTCGGGCTTCTTCTTGCCCATCGCTTTGCGCAAGTTGTCGGCTTCGTTCAGCGTGAAGCCCGACAGCGCACTCGAGATGAGCATGACCTGCTCTTGGTAGACGATGCAGCCGTAGGTGTCGCGCAGGATCGGCTCCATCGACGGATGCTCGTACGTAATCGGCTCTTGGCCGTGCTTGCGGCGCACGAACATGTCGACCATGCCCGACTCCAGCGGCCCCGGTCGATACAACGCGAGGATGGCGATGAGGTCCTCGAAACAGTCGGGTTTGACGCGCGCAATCAGCTTGCGCATGCCGTCCGATTCCAACTGGAAGACGCCCAGCGTGTCGCCCGACATGAGCAGCTTGTAGGTGACCGCATCACCCGCGGGCAAGTTGTCGAGGTCGGGCGCGTGACCACCTTGCTTCTCGATGTTGCGCAACGACTTCTCAAGAATCGTCAAGGTGCGCAGGCCGAGGTAGTCCATCTTGAGGAGACCCAGCTCCTCCAGATGCGGAGCCGACCATTGCGTCACAATGTCGTCGCCGTTCTTGGCCAACGGCACGTACTCGACAATCGGCAAGTCCGAAATGACCACGCCGGCTGCGTGCGTGGAGATGTGGCGCGCCATGCCTTCGAGCGGCACCGACATGCGGAACAACTCGTCGATCTCAGGGCGATCTTTGCGCAGCGCCTTGAGTTCCTCGTCGGCCTCGATGGCCTCGGCCAAGGAAGGCGCGTTCGGGCCGGTCGGGATCTTCTTGCTGATCTTGTCGATCTCCGACAACGGCAGATCCAGCACGCGTCCAACATCGCGCACCACCGTGCGCGACGCCATGGTGCCGAAGGTCACGATTTGCGCCACACGATCATCGCCGTAGCGACGGCGCGTGTAGTCCAGCAACCGCCCGCGACCATCCATGCAGAAGTCGATGTCGATATCCGGCATCGACACGCGTGAGCTGTTCAAGAAACGCTCGAACAGCAAGTCATAGCGCAGCGGATCGACCTTGGTGATGCCGAGCAAGTACGCCACCATCGAACCCGCTGCCGAGCCACGGCCCGGGCCCACCGGGATGCCGTTGTCGCGCGCCCAGCGAATCAAGTCCCACACGATGAGGAAGTAGGAGACGAAGCCGAGTTCGCCGATGACTTGCTTCTCGTACTCGAGGCGCGTGCGCGCCTTGCCGTCGTCGTTGGGATAGAGGCGGCGCAGGCCTTCTTCCAGCAGTTCCTGGAACAACGACTCAGGGCTGCGGCCGTTCTCAGGAGTGAAGATCGGCAAGTGGTACTTGCCGAACTCGATCTTCATGTCGACCCGCTCGGCCACATCCATCGTGGCTTTGACCGCTCCCGGAAGGTCGCGGAACATCGCGCCCATCTCGTCACGCGTCTTGAAGTACAGCGTGTCGGTTTCAAACTTGAAGCGCTTCTCTTCGGAGCGCTTGGCGCCGGTGTTGATGCACAACAGCACGTCTTGCGCTTGGCAGTCTTCGGCGCGCAAGTAGTGGATGTCGTTCGTGGCCACCAGCGGAATCCCGGTGCGTTGGTGGATGCGCACCATGGCCTCGTTGACCTTGGTTTGCAGCTCCAACCCATTGCGCTGCAGCTCCAACCAGAAGTGCTCGGGACCGAACATGTCCCGCCATGTAGTCGCGAGCTCGAGTGCTTCTTGTTCTTTGTTGGCAAGCAAGAGCTGGTTCAGTTCGCCCGCCAAGCAGCCCGACAAGCACAGCAGTCCATCCGCATGACGCGCGAGGATTTCACGGTCCACGCGGGGACGGAAGTGGTAGCCCTCCAAGTACGCCAGCGAGGCGAGCTTGAGCAGGTTCTTGTAGCCCTGCGCGTTGCGGGCCATCAAGGTCAGGTGGTGGTAGCCGTTGCCTTTGGCTTTGCTGTGCGGCTCTTTGCGCGACTGGCGCGCAATGTAGACCTCGCAACCGACAATGGGCTTCACTCCGGCTTTGCTCGCCGCTTGGTACAGCTCGATCGCGCCGAACATGTTTCCATGGTCGGTCAACGCCAACGCTCGCTGTCCATCCTTCTGACAGGCTGTGACGAGGTCGCCAATCTTGTTGGCGCCGTCAAGCAAACTGTACTCGGAGTGGACGTGGAGGTGTACGAAGTCGGGGGCAGTCATGCGGGGGCAATCATCAGGCTTGGAGGAGTTTCAGCAGGACGGCCTTCGTGGCGTGCAGGCGGTTGGCAGCTTGATCGACGACCAAGCTGCGGCCGCCGTCGAGGACTTCATCCGAGACTTCCACATTGCGACGCACCGGCATCGCATGCAGGAAGCGCGCTTCCGCGCCGCGGCGCAGAAGATCCTCATCGACACGCCAGTTGTGCGTGCGCGCGCGGCGCGAGGCCGACAGAGTCGGGTTGCCATAGTCGGCCAGCGACCACCACGAGCGAGCGTACACGACTTGCGCGCCTTCCACGGCCGCGGCGGCGCTGTCAAAAGTACTGTACGCTTGTCCACGGGCTCCGATGGTGCGCGTGACCTCTTCATCCAACTCGTAGCCCGGCGGGTGCGCCAAACGCACCTCCATGCCGGCACGCGCGGCCGCGTCCACCAGCGAATGCACCACAGCCGGCGAGGCCGGAGTGGGGGAGTGCGTCCACACAATGGCGAGCTTCTTGCCGCGCAGCGAGCCCAGCGCTTCGCGCATCGTCATCAGGTCGCTGAGCGCTTGGAGCGGGTGCCACATGGCACTTTCCATGTTGATCACCGGCACGCGCGCCCACTTGGCCCACGCCGCGATCGCTTCGTCGCGGCGATCTGCGGCCCAGGAGTGACCGGCCATGGGCGGCCTGATCGCAAGTGCGTCTACATAGGTCGACAGCACCGCAGCAGCATCCTTCACATGCTCGGGCGCACGGCCGTCCATGACGCGACCTTCGGCGGCTTCTAGTTCCCAAAAATCCGAGGCGCCGGCGAGGTGCACAGTGTGTCCGCCCAGCTGGTGCATCGCTGCTTCGAACGCGGTGCGGGTCCGCAACGATCCGCGGAAAAACAGCAGGCCTACGCTGCGCCCTGACAACTTCTCGCCCGCCGCGCGGCGCTTCAGGCGCGTCGACAGATCGAGCAGGTCCTCCAACTCACGGTCGTCAAGGTCGCCAAGGCGGATCAGGTGGGCAGGAGACGCGCTCATGCACCCGAAGATACGCGCCTCCACGCGCTGGGGGAACGGGCAGGACTAAGGAAGCTGTGCACGAACCTTGACAGGCCTTGTTCGGAGGGCTACAACCTTCGCCCTCACGCACCCGTAGCTCAATTGGATAGAGCATCTGACTACGGATCAGAAGGTTAGTGGTTCAAGTCCACTCGGGTGTACCAAACCAAGCCAGCGCGGCCGGTTCGCAAGGATCGGCCGCGCTGACCTCTCCCGCCCGCGCAGCAGCCGCCGGCCCCAGCACGAGCCCAACAGGATGAGCGCAAGCGACTCCGATGCCGCGTGGATGGAACTGGCGCTGCGGCAAGCCCGCGCCGCCGAGGCGCTCGACGAAGTGCCTATCGGTGCCATCGTCGTGTTCGGCGGGAAGCTGGTCGGTCGGGGACACAACCTGACGCGCACGCTTCGCGACCCCACGGCGCACGCAGAGATCCTCGCCTTGCGCGAGGCCTGCCGCACACTGGGGGCGATGCGGATCCCCGGAGCGGTCGTGTACACCACGGTCGAGCCGTGCTTCCTGTGCGCCGGCGCGCTGTTGCATGCGCGTGCGGCGCGGGTCGTATGGGGAGTGCGCGACGAGAAGTTCGGTGGCTGCGCGTCACTGGGGAGCCTGCTCTCCGATCCGCGCCTCAACCATCGAGCCCAGATCACGGAAGGGGTGGGCGCCACCGAGGCGCGCGACCTCCTCCAGCAGTTCTTTCGCAAGAAGCGCACAGGTCGAGACGAGCCCACGGCCGATAGGTAGGCAACTACAGATTGGTGTTGCGGATGCACGCTCGGACTGTTGCGGCGTGCGATGACGCGACACATCGGAGAGGTGGCTGAGCGGCTGAAGGCACCGGTTTCGAAAACCGGCATGCGCGCAAGTGCATCGGGGGTTCGAATCCCCCCCTCTCCGCCATCACTCATTGCTGCCTGAGCTTCTTGCTGGATGAACACACTCTCACGGAGAGGTGTCTGAGTGGCCGAAGGTACGCGCTTGGAAAGCGCGTGTGTCGGAAACGGCACCGCGGGTTCGAATCCCGCCCTCTCCGCCATTCACTGCTAGCAGGCGCGCCAGCGCTCGGGTCCGGTCCCAGGCGACGGGACGGGCACGAACCGGGTCAGGCCGGGAACGGAGCAGCCCTAAGAGCCGCGGTTTCGGGCGTTTGGTGCCCGGATCCGATCGCTGGCGCGCCTGCTAGCTGCGACCTGCTGGATACACTACCGGCTGGGTACACTAGTCAGCACGATGTCCTACCTCGTCCTCGCTCGCAAATACCGTCCGCGCACCTTTGCGGACATGGTGGGTCAGGAGACGGTGACGCAAGTGCTCAAGGGCGCCATTCATGAAGGGCGCATTGGTCACGCGTACCTGTTCTGCGGTCCGCGCGGAACGGGCAAGACGACTACGGCGCGCATCCTTGCCAAGGCGTTGAATTGCGAGCGCGGCCCCACGATTGAGCCGTGCTTGCAGTGCGAACGTTGCTTGGGGATCGAGGCTGGCAGTGAAGTGGATGTGGTCGAGATCGACGCCGCTTCGCACACCTCGGTCGACAATGTGCGCGACCTCAAGGAGCAAGTCGCCTACGCGCCGATGCGTGCGCGCTACAAGGTGTGGATCATCGACGAAGTCCACATGTTGTCGAAGAGCGCCTTCAATGCGTTCCTCAAAACGCTGGAAGAGCCGCCGCCGCATGTGAAGTTTCTCTTCGCGACCACCGATCCGCAGAAGGTGCTGGAGACGGTGTTGTCGCGCGTGCAGGTGCTCAAGTTGTCGCCGCTCACGGAGGCCACGATTGCGGCACGACTGACGACGGTGTTCGAGCGTGAAGGGATTCACGCGGAGCACGGCGTTGTCGAAGAGATTGCGCGTCGCGCGCGTGGCGGCATGCGTGATGCCTTGAGCTTGGCTGACCAGCTGCTGTCGCTGGTAGGGACCAAGCCGACGCTCGCCGATGCCAAGGCTCTGTCCGTGGACTCCGGCGGCGAGCTTGTGGATCGCGTCTTGGATGCGGTGCTGGCTCGCGATCGGGCGGGTGTGCTGAATGCGCTTCCGCACGGTGAAGGCGGTGAGGCAGAACTCTTGGGGGCGCTGATGGATGCTGTGCGGGCGCACCTCGTGTTGGGGTTGCTCGGCGCGGATGCCCAACATGTGCAGTTGGATACTGCTCGGCGTGCCGCAGTGGTGGCGCGGGCCAAGAGCTTGGGGTTGGAGCGCTTGCAGATCATCCTCGAGGAGTTGCTGCTGGCGCGCGAACGTGCCGGCCGCATGCCGATGCATGCGCGCGTGGTGTTGGAGTCCACCCTGCTGGATCTGGCCCGCGGAGATGGTTTGGTGCCGTTGCAGCAGATCGTCGAGCGCCTGTCGCTTTTGGAGGCGCGTCTCGCGGGGGCTGTGTCAAGTAAACCCGACGGTGCTGTACGGGTGGCCGCTGCAAGGCCTGTGCCTGCTTCCGCGCCGGCAGTTGCTCCAGCATCCACACCTGCACCCACACCGCCGGCTAGCGTGCCGCGGTCGGTGCCGCCGCTGACGGTGCCGCCGCTCGTCATGCCGCCACCCGTTGTACACGCGCCGCCCCCGGTTATTCAGACGCCGCCCCCGGGGGTCCTGAAGCCTCAGCCGCCCCAGGCGACCGCCACGCTGGCTCCGCCGCGGCCTGTGCGGGGAGCGCTGAGTGGCACGCAAGATGCGTATGCACGCCTTGTCGAGGACCTGCAAGTCCAGCACCCGCAGTTGGGCGTGCTGTTTGCCGAGCGCGGCAAGTTGCTGGATCTCGACGCCCGTCGCGTGGTCATCGGCTTCAAGTTGCCGCGAGAGTCCGAGAAGCCGCTTTTGGCAAATCCGGAGACCAAAGCGGTGTGTAAGGTTCTCTTGACGAAGATCCTCGGCCGCGAGGTCGAGGTTTACTTGCAAGACGCCAGCAGCATGAAGGGCAAGTCCGACGAGTGGACCGAGCGTGTGGCGCGTCTGTTCGAAGGCCGTGTGGAGGATGGAGCATGAGTGGGTTTGGTGAGATGGGCAACCTGCTCAAGCAGGCCCAGCAGATGCAGCAGGAACTGGACCGGGCCAACCAAGAGCTCAAGGCCGCCCGCATCGAAGGCGTCGCGGGTGGTGGAGCCGTGCGTGCCGAGGTCGATGGTCAAGGCGAGATCGTGCGCATCAAACTCGACAAACAATGCGTGGATCCCACGCAAGTAGCCATGCTCGAAGACCTGGTTGCGGCGGCTGTGCGGGATGCCCAGCGCCGCAGTGAGAAGGTGCGCAAAGAGCGCTTGAGCAAAGTCACCGGCGGGTTGAACTTGCCGGGGTTGTACTAATGGCCTATCCGCGTGCTCTCGAGGAGCTGATCCAAGCCTTCGAGCGCTTTCCAGGCATTGGCCGCCGCAGCGCCGAGCGTTTGGCCTTCCATGTATTGCGCGATGACGAGGCGCGCGGTTTGGCACGCGCGATCGATGATGCTGTGGCCCAAGTCAAACGCTGTTCAGTGTGCGGCAATGTCACCGAGCATGAGCCGTGCGCCATTTGTGGCGATGACGAGCGCGACCGTAGCTTGATTCTCGTGGTGGAAGAGCCGCGCCAAGTGGAAGCCATGGAGCGCGCAGCCGCGTGGAAAGGGCTCTACCACGTGCTCTACGGCGCCTTGAATGTGGCGGAAGGCACGGAAGTTCGGCACTTGTCCATTCCGAAGCTGGTGCAGCGTGCCCGCAGCGGCGCAGTGCACGAGGTGTGCCTGGGCATGGATCCCGATGCGGAAGGCGAGGCGACCGCACTGGCGTGTTTGGAAGCCTTGGAGTCGTTGCAGCGCGACGACTTGCATGTCACGCGGCTGGCGCGCGGCTTGCCGGCCGGTACAGCGATCGAGTTTCTCCATCGTGGGATTCTGGAGGACGCGCTGGAGCATCGACGCGTCGTGAAAGCGCGCCGGGCGCCGCGTTCTTAGTCATTGTCTGGCAGATACTTAGAGCTGATGGCCAGTCGTTTGCTTGGGATCGGGCTGCAGCCCCCTCAAGCGGCCAGCCGAACCAGCCGAAACGCAGGGTATGGAGAAGCCCCGCGGACCTCACCCTCGCAGCCCGTCGCTCGCGACCTCGCAGGTTGCACGCGCCGAGCAGCGCATGGTGCTCGAGCCGCGCCAGTTGCAGGGCTTGGAGGTGCTCGCGGCTCCGCCGGACGAGCTGTACGAGTACTTGCTCCACAAGGCCGAGACCAACGCCACCCTGGTCGTGCGTCCCCCGCAGCGCGTTGCGCGCCAAGCGACTGCGGACCATGCCGAGTGGTTGGCCAATCTAGAAGATCGCAGCAGCACCGTGCGTGCGGATGCGCGCGCGCAGCTCGCCTTGCGCCAACTGCCCGAGCTCGACGCGCGCTGGGTGTCGTGTTTGCTTGACGCGCTCGATGAGCGCGGGTTCCTGAGCTGCAGCGACGAAGAGTTGCTCCAACTGGCTCACTCTTCCGGCTTGGAACGCGATCACGCTCAACTAGGCCGTGCCATCGCGGTGGTGCAGTCGCTGGAACCGCGTGGTTTGGGCGCGCGCGATGCACGCGAAGCACTGTTGCTGCAGTTGGATCCCACGCGTGGCAGCTACGAACTCCTTGCGCGCTTGATCGAGGACTTCTTGGACGACCTAGGGGCCCACAAGCACGCACGCGTGGCCAAGGAACTGGGCATCGATCTGTCGATGCTCAACGAGCTGTTGGAGGACCTCGGGCAGCTGGAGCTAACGCCCGGTGCTTTGGATGTCTCCGTGGCAGCGCCGGTCACGCCCGAGCTCGAGGTCGAGCCCAAGCTGGATGGCGGCTTTGAACTGCGCTTGTGTGATGGTGCGCTGCCCTCGGTCGAGGTTGAGCCCGGACTCGCGCGGTTGGCTGAGTTGCGTCGTGATGATGCTCAGGTGCGCAAATTCCTGGGTGCTCAGCTCAAGGAGACGCGTGATCTCGCGGCCGCATTGGAGAGTCGCCGGCGCACGCTCTTGGCCGTGGCTCGCGAGGTCTTTGTGCGTCAGCACGCCTTCCTGCGGCACGGTTTGAACCACTTGGCGCCCTTGTCGATGGGTGAAGTCGCGGAGACCTTGGGTGTGGCGCTCTCCACCGTCTCGCGTGCCGTTGCAGGCAAGTACGTGCAAACACCGTTTGGCATCTTGCCGCTGCGGCGCTTCTTCCAAGTGGCGGCCGGTGGCGACACCACGCGTGCGCGCGAGTCGCTGGGCGAAGCACTGGCCGCCCTGATCAAGGCCGAAGATCCGCGCCAACCGCTCTCCGATGATGAGTTGGTGGCACGCTTGGCTGCACGCGGCTTTCAAGCTGCGCGCCGCACGATTGCACGCTGGCGCGAGGAGCTGGGGATTCCCACCTCGTATCGTCGCCGTAGCGCGAGCTGAGCCCACGCAATGCGCTCGCGCGCTATCCTGTGCGCCCCGCTATGCGCACTGTCCGATTCCAAGTGGCCTACGACGGCTCACGCTACTTTGGCTGGCAACGCCAAGATGGCTTCGCGTCGGTGCAAGAGCGTTTGGAAGAGTGCTTTCTCGCCATCACCGGCGAGACGGTGGTCGTGCACGGCGCGGGACGCACCGACACCGGTGTGCATGCACTGGGACAAGTGGCGCACGCGCGTCTGGCCTGCGACTTGCCCGATGATCGTCTGCGTCATGCGTTGAACGCGCATGCAGGCGAGGGCTTGTCGGTGCCCAAGTTGGAGACATGCCACGACGACTTTCATGCGCGCTTCGATGCACGCGGCAAGCGCTACATGTACCACGTGGTGACCACGCGCTTTCCTCCGCCGTTGATGCGTCCGTACACGCACTACATTCCGTGGCCGCTCGACCTCAACAAGATGCGTAGCGCGGCACGACTGCTGCTGGGACAGCATGATTTCACGGCCTTTGGCAACACAGGTTCGCCGCGCAAGGATCACATCCGCACGATCCACAGCTTGAAGATCGTGGCGCGACGCGACCGCTTCTTCTTCGTCGTGCAGGGCGATGGATTCCTCTACAACATGGTGCGCACCATCGCAGGCACGCTCTTAGATGTGGGGCGGGGCCATCGCGATCCAGCTTGTGTAACGCGTGCCTTGGAGCAGCGTGCGCGCAACGAGGCGGGGCCCACGGCTCCGCCGCAAGGGCTGTACCTAGTCAGTGTGCTGTACGATCAGCCGTTGTTCGTAGGCCCCGGAGCCAAAGGTGCATCCAAATACGCACCTCCGGGTTGTTTTGACTAGGCCGATTTCGCTTCGGCTACGCAGGCCTAGTGGCCGAAACGGGAAATGCGCCGAGGTGGCTTTCGCACTTGGGCGCACGGTGCGATGATCGCACCAGAGGACGAGTCCGGCGCCCCACCTCGGGACGCCGTGGTCCGCGTCTCTCTCAGCCAACTGTCGGTAGAGGTTCGGTCTAAACGCTGAACCGCAGAGGATCCTGATGCAACTGCACGTGTCCGTCCTGCACCACGATTACCCGGCCATGGTCCGCGAACATTGCGAGGAACGACTCGCTTCGCTGCGCCACTACGCTGATCGTGTCATTTCCCTCAAGGCGATGTTGGAGCGTGTCCACGCGGAGCACCGTGTGGAACTCGTCGCCTCTGTGGGCCATGGCGCTGTCCTTGTAGTGGACGCTCGTTCGGATCATGCAGGCAGTGCGCTCGACGAAGCTGTCGCGCGCTTGGACCGCCTGTTAGAGCGTCACTTCAAGAAGCACCTCGTGGCGCGCCGCCGCGAACGCTTGTCGAAGCCGCACTAGTCCGCGCTGGGGTCGTGTAACGCGAACGGGGTCGTCTAACGGCCCCGTTCGCTTGTATATCGCCACGCGACACCTGCTATCATCCCGACCCCATGGGAGGCACGGCTGTCGAACGTCGCGTGCGCATCAAGAACGCTGCAGGTCTGCATGCGCGTCCTTGTCATGCCTTTGTGACCATTGCCCAGGCCCACAAGTCCACTTTGCGTGTGGCGAGCGGGGGCAATGAGGTCGATGGGAAGAGCATCCTGTCCCTGATGACCTTGGGGGCGCCTGTGGAAGCCGAGTTGCACCTGCGTGCCGAGGGTGAAGATGCCCAGCACCTGGTGGATGCGCTCGTGGCCTTGGTTGAGTCGGGTTTCGGCGAACTGGACTGAGCTCACCCTCGCGCCGCGCCAGCCCAGCGGGAACTTCCTTCCCATTCTGCGCAAAAACACGGCTGCGCTCAGGATCTGCACCGCGTAGATCCGATTCCTTTCCCCAAGCGGGGGTTGCTGTGCTCCTGCACACGCACCGCGCACTTGGGGGACAACGACTTGTACTGGCGACGCAACCGCACTCTGCTTGGCCTCGATGTTGGCTCCTCTGCCGTCAAGGCAGTCGAGATCACCTTGCATGGGCCTGAGCCGGTCATCACCGGCTTTGCGCACATGGAGATTCCCGCCGGTAGCACGGCCGCGGATGTGTTGCCGGAGTTGATGAAACAAGGGCGTTTCAAGGCCCGGCGCGCTGCTGCGGCGTTGGCAGGTCCTTCGACGGTTGTGCGCTATGTGCCCATGCAACTGATGTCGGACGAAGAGCTGCGCGCTGCGATTCGCTTTGAGTCCGACAAGTACTTGCCCTTCGATGTGGATGAGTGCCGCTTGGATTGCCAAGCGCTCGAGGCTTTGGAGCCCGAGGCCAAGACGCGCACCGTGTTGCTGGCTGCTGCCCGCAACTCGCTGGTTGATGAGCGTGTGGCGCAAGTGCGTTCGCTCGGGCTCGCGCCGGAGTGCATCGATGTGGATCTGTTCGCGCTGGCGAACGCGTGGGAGTTGTGTGCGCCTCCGGAAGCCGACGGTACGCCGCGCGGTGCTGTGGCGCTCGTCGATGTGGGCGCTGTGCGCACCTCGATTCATGTCTTGGCCAATGGTCGCACGCGCTTCAGTCGCGAGATCCCGATCGGTGGCACGGACATGACGGCTGCCGTGGCGCGCCGCATGTCGCTCGATCCTGTCCAGGCCGAGGAAGCCAAACGTTCGGGCGAAGCAGATGAACAAGTAGCCGCCGCCGCAGCGCCGGTACTCGAGGACCTCGCCAACGAGTTGGCTTTGTCGCTGGAGTATGTGGAGCACCACGAAGGCGTCGTGGTCGACGAGGTGTTGTTGTCGGGTGGGGGTGCTTTGTGCGCCGGCACGCGCGAACAACTGGAACTCGCAGTGCAGCGTCCGGTGCGCTGGTGGAGCCCGCTGGAGGGCTTGCGCGTCGATGAATCGCGCGTGGATGTCGAACAACTGGGCCGCTGGACCCCGACGCTGGCCGTCGCCGTGGGCCTGGCCTCGAGGGTGCGTGCCGCATGATCCGGATCAACTTGCTTCCTGCTGACCAGCGCGCCGCAACGCGCACGCCGGTCAAGCTTGTGGCTGCGCTCGCGGCCGTTGTGGCCATCAACGCTGGCGTGGGCACGTGGTGGGCCTTCGAGGCCTTCGGTGCGCAAGTGCAAGCGGATGCGGACATCGCCTCCAAGGAGCTCGAGCTCGACGGTTTGCGCCCGCAGACCGAGCATCTCAAAGCACTGGAAAGCGAGATGCGCGAGCACAAGGCCCGCGAAGAAGCACTCGCCGGCATCGCCGCCAACCGCATTGGTTGGACCAAGAAGCTCGACGAGTTCATCGATGTGGTCGACAAGGGCGATCGCGATCGTCGCCACTTGGTGTGGTTTGACGACATGCAAGTCACGCGCACAGCTGACGCACGCGCGAAGATGGCGGGCGAGCTGCGTGCCTCGGGCCATTCAGGTTCCGAGAAGTTCGCCCAAGTGGCCAACTTCCTCGACGATGTGGCCGCAGCGGAGCTTGTTCACGACTTCCATCCGCCGGCCGACCCCGAAGGTTCGCAGTCCACGGAAGACAAGGACCTTGTTCCGAGTCAGGTGTGGTCCTTCCCCTTGACGATGAAGATCAAGACGGCGGAAGAGCGCTCTGGTAGCGCGAAGAAAGCCGCTGGTCCCAAGGCAGCCAAGCCTGCATCCGCAGCTGCACCCAAGGAGTCCAAGTGAACGAGAAGAAGCTGTTCCTGTCGCTGGTTGCCGGCGGCGCACTGCTGGCCTGCGGCCTTGGTGCAGGTGCTTGGTTCCAACGCGAATCCGTGTTGGAAGCCCAGGCGCGCGCCGTGAGCTTGACGACGGAGATCGCGGATGCACGCAAGCGCGTGTCCGGTCTGCCGAAGGTCGAGCGTGAAGTCATCGTGTTGCGCGCACTCTCGGACGAGATGAAGCGCGTGTTGCCCGATGAGGACGATGTGAACAACCTCGTGCGCACACTCAACCGCTTCTCCGAGGACGCCAAAGTGCGCATCTCGGGCTTGAAGAAGAAGAACACGGAAGTCGCCGGTCGCAAGAAGGCGACGGACTTTGACCGCGTCGCGTACACGATCACGCTCGAAGGCGATGCCTTTCAGTTCCTGGACTTCCTCGACATGGTCGAAGGTCACAGCCGTTTCATGAACGTGCCGACCTTCCGCTTGCAGGCAGCGCGCCGCACCGAACTGGAGAAGGACGGCGTGGCCGGCCATCAAGTCACGGTCGATGTCGAGACCTATGTCTACGAACCGAAGAAGGACGCCAAGCCTGTCAAGATCGAGGGCCTCGAAGGCAAGCGCGAGTTGCTCGTGGGCGAGATCGAGCGTCGCAAAGAGCAGATTACGGTCGCGAGCTACTCGTGGCGTGGTGCGCGCGGTCGTCGCGACCCCTTCGTGGATCCGCGCACACCTGTGCAGCCCGAGGCTGAATCGGGACTTTCGGTGCAAGTCCAGACCGAGAAGGTCGGCGAGCTCATCGCGCGCGCGGTTGCCATGGCGAATGCGGCGCGTGTGTGGCGCGGTTCGGAGCATGTCATCGCCGAGATGACGGCACGCACCGAGCTCGAAACGCTGGTCGGCCAGCTCGAAGCGGATGTGCGCACGCTGCAAGCCGAAGGTTCCATCGTCTATGTCCCGGCGCAGCGTCGTCTGCAGCTCGAGGTTGTCGATGTGGTCAACGCTGTGCGTGCCGAACTTTCGCCGGATGTGGCCGGTCGCGGCCCCAGCGAAGCCCAGTTGAAGACTCTCGTCAGCGAAATCGAAGGCCATGTCGCCGTCGGACGCTGGCAAGCAGCGATGGAAGCCTGGGAGGCAGTCGATGACAAGGTCGAGCCGCTCGCGGCAGATCCCGTGCGCGGGGTGTTGGTCCAGCGTCTGCAGGACCTCATCTACGAGGCACGCGCAGTCGTCGACTTCGACAAGCTCACGCTGCGCATCGGCGCAGTAGTGATCATTGATGGTCACGATCCTGTGGCCACGATCAACGGCCGTTCGGTCTCCGTTGGAGACGCGGTTGGGGACGAACTCGTCGTGCATGGAATCACGCGCGAGGAAGTGGAGTTCGTCTTTAGGGGTGTGGTTCTCGCTCGCCGACTCTGAGGGGGGTCGCGAGGGGAATGAATGAGGGAAGCGGCGGGCGAGGGCCCGCATAAAGGGAGTTACGAGTGAAGCACATGAAACTGTTCGCAGCACCAGCGCTCGCGCTGGCGCTCTTCTCCGCAGTCGCCTCCGCCCAAGCTCCAAGCTTGGATGCGCGGGTCGATCTGCGCATCGCAGATCGCACAGTCGAGGACGTGGTGTCCTTTCTGCGTGATCGCTCCGGCGCCAACATCATCGTTCTGGACGCGCAGGGCGGCGAGCCGCTTGCTGCTGTCCGACTGTCCATCCAGCTGACCGACATCGGTTGGCGCGATGCGCTCGAGCTGGTCGCGGAGAAGGTCGGCGGCATCGTAGAAGAACGCGCTGGCGGTGTCTTGGCGGTGACCCGTCCGTACAAGGTCGGCTTCATCAGCAACAACGAAGACATTCGTGCTGTGATCGATGTCATCGCCAAAGCTGCCAACGCCAACGTCGTGGTGGGCAAGGAAGTGGAAGGCACGGTCTCCGTGCGCTTCAACAACGTGCCCTGGCGCGAAGCGTTGGAAGTCACAGCGAAGACGTTGGGCTATGTGGTCGTCGAAGAGCGCTACGGCGTGTTGCGGGTGGTCGATCCGCAAACGCTGCAAGACCAGATGGACACGCGCACCTACCAGTTGCGCTACTTGCGTCCGAAGAGCGTCTACAAGCCCGTCATCAAGTCAGACTTCGTCGAGAAGAGCCAGAACAAGGGTGCGCAGCAGACGGATGTGGCCAAGAGCTTCTCCGTGCTGCAAGCCCTCGGCAAAGCGCTCACCAAGAACGGTGACATGGACTACATCGAGACACAGAACGTCATCATCGTGCGCGACACCGCACAGGTGCATGAGCAGATCCGCGACATGATCGCGCGTCTGGATGTCGAGCCGGTGCAAGTGTTCTGCGACGTCAAGTTCGTGGCCACCTCCAACAGCGATGTGCTGAACCTGGGTGTGGACTACGGCGACAATGGCCCGCAAGTCACGATGACCGGTGGCCAGATCCCGATCACCTTCCCGTTCAGCGAAGGCTCGGGCGGTTGGGATGATTGGATGATCCCGAACCCGGCTGGCGGCCCGTTCGCCGACCCGGCGTTGAACTTCGGCAACACGGTCACACCGGACACTGTCTTCGGTGCACTCTCCTTCACGCAGGTGCAGGCCACGCTGCGCCTGTTGCAGCGTGACACCAAGACGGAAGTCATCCAAGCGCCGAAGATCATTGCGCTTGATGGCTCCGAGGCCACGATTTTCGTGGGCGAAACCGTGCGGTACGCCGAAGCGAAGAGCGAGCAAGGCCAAGCCGGTGGTCTGCAGTTGTCGGTGGCTGAGGCGAGTTCCTCTCCCGTCGAAGTGGGCTTCCAGTTGCTCATCCGTCCGAATGTGATTCCCGGCACGAAGAAGATCGTGATGGAAGTCATCCCGAAGGAGACCAGTCTCTCCGGCACGGGCAACTCGTCGCTCGCGCCTCCGGGGTTCGATGTGTTCACCGTGGGCTCGGGCGGTTCGGAAGGCTCCATCGCTTTGCCGCGCACGCGTTCCAGCACCATCGTGACCACGATGATGTTGGAGAACGGGCAGACCGCCGTCATCGGTGGCTTGACCACGGACTCCGACATCGAAACGAACTCGAAGGTGCCGTTCCTAGGCGACATTCCTGTGCTCGGCGAGCTGTTCTCGCATGAAGCCAAGAACCGTGATCGCCGCAGCTTGATGGTCTTCATCACGCCGACGATCGTGCATAGCTCGGAAGACACCGAGATTCTGCTGCGCCAAGAGCTCGAGCGTCGTCGCACGCGCTTGAAGGATGAGCTGGATGCGCTCATCGGCGAGAAGACCGGCGTGCAAGGTGCCTCCTCGCCGGCCCAAGGTCAGGGCGAAGCGGCCGAAACGAAGCCTGCAGACGCTCCCAAAGAAGGCTGATTCTTAGCAGCCGTACACGGACCAGTCCGTTCCTAATGCGTAGCCATGCCTGCCTCAGCAGGGATGGCTACGCTGCTGTTTAGGGCAGGTGCTGAGACTGCCTATTTGGCCTGTTGTGCAAATTTGACAGCTTTCTTCCTTCCATGCGGGCTGCGCACAAGCCAAAGTGTAGTTGTGCCGATAGGAACTGCGGGCGGTTGATCCGTCCATAGCCCTTGGGGGCACAAACCGTACAGCTGTAGTCGCCCGCCGGAACTGTTCCGTGCGAGGGCTGCGGCACTCGACACAACCCGACGCTCGATACAGCTAGTCGCAGGCCGCTGCTCCGTGCAGCACCTTCTGGCAGACCTTCGCGATCCCGCGCGCGCTGCGCGCACCCGCCAAGTCGCCGGTTGACTCAAAGCGCTGTGCATTAGGCCTATCGCGCTCCGCAAGCGGAGCGATGCGTCCTGCCAGTTTACTTGACAATGAACAACGAACGCGAGCCCGACGAAGTCGGGCGCGACTCTCTGCCTTTCGATCCCCAACCTTCTGATGCGACGGACCCGGCTTCTCCCTTGGAGCCGACCACACCCGATGAGCGGCCGCGCCGTCGTCGTGGTTCGCGCGGCGGCCGTCGTCGCCGCACCAAAGATGCGAGCGCGGAAGGTGCGAGTAACGCAGATGCGAGCACCGCAGAGGTAGCAGCAGCTTCTGTGGCCGAGGATCTGGATGGTCCCGCCATCATCGATGTCCCGCTTGACGACGAGTTGGATGTGGGAGTGCCTGCTGGTGGCCTCCTCACGAGCGCAGCCGTGGCCAGCGACGAGGAGGCGGGTGACTTCGTTGCCGGCGACTTTGTGGTGCAAGCCGACACAGTCGGACGCAAGAAGCGCCGTCGCCGCGGCCGTCGAGGCGGTCGCGGTCGTGGTGGTGCGGACGATGCACCGGCTGGCGAAGGCGCGCCGCTAGGCGCCGCGTCGGTTCCGCAATCCAGCAGTGAACGCCGTGCACAGCGTGGTGGCGTGCCGCGCGAGTTGGATGCGTGGGTGGTCGACGAAGGTGATGCGGAGTCTGCTCCGCTCAGCACTGCGGGCGATGCAGCCTATGCCAGCGACGCCGACGCCAGCGAAGCAGCCGACGCTCCGGCCATCATCGGCGCAGCCGATGAAGCGACCGAGGATGGCAAGCGCCGCCGTCGCGGCTCGCGAGGTGGCCGTCGTCGCCGTGGCAAGCAACAGAAGCAGTTGGTGCAGCACGCACGCGACGATGCGCCGGCCGAAGTCGAGATCTTGCCGGGCGAGGACGACTTGCCGCAGCTGGTGGAGTTGCCCGACGAGGCGGAGCTGCTCGATTCCGGCCTGTATCCGAGCGAAGACGCGGCCCAGTCAGAGCTGGAACGCAAGCGTCGCCGTCGCCGCGGTCCTGTCGAGGAACATGACGATGCCGATGATGCGGTCGTCGTGCCCGAGGAAGACCGCAATGCGCTGATCTTGGTCAACGCTTCCGATCCCGAAGAACAACGCGTTGCCGTCGTGGAAGACGACTTGATTGTCGACTTCCAGATGACGGTCAAGGATCACGACAGCCTCGTCAACGACATCTATCGCGGTCGCGTGGTCAACCTCGAGCCGGCCATCGGTGCTGCGTTTATCGACTTCGGTGAAGGCCGCAACGGCTTCTTGCACACCTCGGATGTGCTCTCGGCCTACGGTGAGAAGGACTTTGACGTCGCCAAGTTGCTGCATGTGAAGGTCGACCCCGAAGAATGGGGCGGCTCCGGTGGCGAGCTGGATGACGACAAGGACGGTGGTGCCAAGAAGGACAAGAAGGGCGGTCGTCCGAAGGGCGACAAGGGCCGCTTCCGCGCGCGCCCGCGCTTGCCGATCACGGACCTCTTGAAGAAGGGGCAGCAAGTGGTGGTGCAGGTCACGAAGGATGCGATCGGCGACAAGGGCCCGACGCTGACGACCTACATCTCCATTCCCGGTCGTTACCTGGTGTTGATGCCGTCGATGTCGCGCACCGGCGTGTCGCGCAAGATCGAAGACGAGAAGGAACGCCGCCGCCTCAAACGCATCTTGCAATCGCTGGACCTGCCGGAAGGCATGGGCGTGATTGTGCGCACGGCTGGTGTGGGCCACTCCAAAGCCGAGATCAAGCGTGACCT
>Ga0255087_1000411_pt1 | contig 18092 bp, 13 predicted proteins | sample Colum_Miss_RepA__FD_188561 | JGI IMG/M metagenome (GOLD analysis project Ga0255087, IMG submission 188561) | Freshwater microbial communities from Columbia River, Oregon, United States - Colum_Miss_RepA_8d | ecosystem: Environmental > Aquatic > Freshwater > River | place: USA: Oregon | collected...
GCGTCCGCCTCAGCGACCGCCCGGGAGACTCGCGCGCGGGCCCGCTCGGCCGAGTTCTTTCGTCATTACAACCGATTGCTCAGCGGAACCGGGTTGCTGGTCTTTCTCCTCACTGCAGGCTTTCTGGCCTATCAGATGGTGCTCAAGCGCAATCAGGAGCTGCGCGCCATCGAGGTTCAGGTCGAGCGCCATGCCCAGTTCATCGAATCGATGGCCCGCAGTGCGGTCGATCAGGTCGAGGCGATCCGGGTCTCGGCGGCCAGTTTCTATGGCACGACGGTGCCGATTGACCGGCCCGATCTTTACCCCGCCCGTTCGGCGCTGTTCAGGCAGTTGCGCAATCTGCCTGGCCAGGATCGATTCAGTCTGGATGGCCTCCTGCAGCGCGATTCCAGCGGTAACCTGACGGGCCAGGGCAGCATCTACGGTCGCTCAGCGCGTTTTTATCGCGATATCGAGATGGCCCTGACGCTGGCTGACGATTTTCAGGCCGTTGGGCTGAGCCTGCCCAGCGCGACCGATGTCCGCTTCATCGGCATTGAGGCCTTCGCCCATCAGTACCCCTGGTCGGAATCGTCCGCCGATCGATTCAGCCCAGCCATGCTCGACGAGCCGATCTGGACGCTGGGTGGTCCCGAGCAGAATCCGCAGCGACGCAAGGTCTGGGGCCCGGTTCAGTTCGGGGGGCCGGATCGAGGGTTGCTCGTGCCGATCGGTGCGCCCGTCTACGACGGCGATTCCTTTCGCGGGCTGATCAGCCTGAATCTGTCGCTCGATTACCTCAACCGGATCAACGATCAGTTCACGGTTGCGGCGGGAACGGCCTTCGTCGTCGATCAGCAAGGGCAGGTGCTCGCCCATCCCGAGCTTTATGTGGACGCGCTTCAGGTCTCTCGCACCCAGCATGTGGCCAGTGCGGTGCCTGCGAGCATCTTTCCCACGGGGCGCGTTCAGGATATCGCTGCCGGGGGCATGCAGTCCTCGGGTGGCCATCATGTCATGCGCATCGAGCTCATCCATGCGCCCTGGCAGGTGGTCTACGCCGTGCCGCACTGGACGCTCTGGAAGCAGGTGCTGAGAGATTTTGCGCCCGCCACGCTGGCCATGCTGTTTGCGCTGGCCGTGATCATCCTGGGCACCTTCCGGCTGGTGGGGCGCGACTTCATCTCGCCTGCAGGGCAGCTTGTGAGGCAGATTGCCGCCGAGTCGCAGTTCAAGCCACGGCCGATCCCCCAGGTGCCCAAGGCCTGGCTGCCCTGGTTCGAGGCGGTCAGCAAGGCCTTCAGAGAATCCTTTCAGCTCGCAGGGATTCGTCAGGAACTGGATATTGCGGCCAAGATGCAGCAGTCCATCCTGCCTCGAACCTGGCCGGTGCATGCAGACTTTTCTCTCTGGGGGGCCATGCGACCTGCCAAGGAAGTCGGTGGCGATTTCTATGATCACTTCATGCTGGCCGATGGTCGGCTGGGCCTGGTGGTGGCCGATGTCAGCGGCAAGGGCATGCCTGCCGCATTGTTCAGCATGGTGTCCAAGACGCTGATCCGGGCAACTGCACTGGATCGGCTGCGGCTGCCCTCCGACACGATTGCGGTGGTCAATGACCAGCTGTGTGTGGACAACGACACCTGCATGTTCGTCACCACGTTCTACCTGGAGTTCGATCCGCGCACCGGCCGTCTGGTCTATGTCAACGCCGGCCATCCGGCGCCCCGGGTGATTCGCCCGGATGGCAGCAGCTATCCCTTGCCGCTCACCGGGGGCGTGGCGCTGGGCGTGATGGAGGGCATGCCCTATGAGCAGGCTGAAGTTCAGCTGGCGGCGGGGGATCTGGTGCTGCTCTTTACCGATGGCGTGACCGAGGCCTACAGCGCTCAGGGACAGGAGTTCACCGAATCCGGCTTGCCACCCCTGTTCGCCGAACAGCCGGCGCCCGAAGTGCGGGGCGCGGTCGAACGCGTGATTCAGGCCGTCGATCAGCACTCCCTCGGTGTGGCCCAGTTCGACGACATCACCTGCCTGGCCTTGCGCTGGCAACCCGGCATCGCAAAGGCAGACACCCATGGCTAGGCTCGGATCCCTGATCCTCGTGCTGGTTTGCTGCGGGCTGGGCTGGGGTTTTGCAGCCGCACGCACGCTGGACGATATTCGGGCCAGCGGTCAGTTACGGGTCGGTGTCAAAGCCGATGTCATGCCCTGGGGTTTTCGGGAGCGGCCCGAGGGTCCGATCATCGGCATGGAACCCGATCTGGCTGCCTTGCTCGCCAAACGCCTCGGCGTCGAGCTGGTGCTGGTGGCGGTTGAAAGCAGTGAGCGCATCGATGCCCTCAATCATGGCCGCGTCGATGTCCTGATCGCCACCTTCTCGGATACCGCAGACCGTCGGGCGCAGGTCACCATGGTCTATCCGAGCTATTACGCCTCGGGGGTCAATCTCCTGTCGCGCAAGGAAGATGGCTTCAAGTCCTGGTCGCAGCTGCGCAATCGCCGCGTGTGCGGGCGGCGTGGTTCGTTCTACAACCGGCCGCTCACACTGCGCTATGGCATGGATGTGATCGCCTTTCATTCGCTGATCTGGGCCAAGGAGGCGGTGCGCGATGGGCGCTGCAGTGCGCTGCTCTACGACGACATCGCCATCATTGCGGATCTGCGAGACCCGAACTGGTCGCGCGAATTCGAGATGTCCATGCCCTCGCTGTTCCAGACCCCCTGGTCGATCGCGCTGCCGCGCTCAGCCCAGGGCGGTGCCCTGCAGGCGGCGGTCTCCGAGGCACTCATCGAGTGGCATCGTGAGGAGGTGATCACCTCACTGGAGAAGACCTGGCAGATTCCGGCAACAGCATTTGCCGCGCACATGAACCAGGCCTGGTCACGTCGTAAAACCGATGGCAGCTGGTATTGCGGTTCGGTCTGGACGAGCAGTCTGCCGCCCGATTGCACCGGACCCCGAGTCGCTCCCGAATCCCGATGAGCGCAGCCTGCGGAATGGTGTGGGCTCGACTGGCCGGGCTGCTGATGGCGGGTGGCCTGGTCTTTGCCGGCCTCTTCATGGGCGCGCCCGCGGGAGCGCAATGGGTTGCGCCTGCCTCTGCGACTGCCGCCTTGCCGGGCGACAGTGAACGTCTGGCCCTGATTCAACGGCGCGGCTCTCTGGTGGTGGGGGTCAAGACCGACTACCCCCTGTTCGGAGGCTTGAATGCCCAGGGGGAGCCCGAAGGCCTCGAGCACGACCTGGCTGCCGACCTGGCCCGTCGACTCGGAGTTCGTCTCACACGAGTGAGTGTCACGTCTGCCAATCGCCTTCAGCGACTCGAGGAAGGCTCGGTGGATGTGGTGATTGCCACGCTGGGCGACACGGCGGAACGTCGCCGCATCGCCACCCTGATCGAGCCGCACTACTACGCCTCTGGGGTGACGCTCTTCGTGCGCCCGGACAGTCCCGTGCGTGAATGGTCCGATCTGCGAGGCCAGACGGTCTGCGCCACACAGGGTGCCTACTTCAATCGCGAGATGGCCCGCCGGTATCTGCTGGATCTGCAGATCTACAACCTGCCGCGGGATGCCCGTCTGGCGGTTCGGGATGGTCGGTGTGCGGGCTATCTGTTCGACCATACCGCGATTGCCGCCGATCTGCGTCAACCGGAGTGGGCGGGTTACCGTGCCCCACTGCCTGTGGTGCTCAATGCCCCCTGGGCAATCGCGATTTCGCGCAAGGAGCGAGGCTCGGCCTTCGATCGCTGGCTGGGCGATACCGTGGCCGACTGGCACCGCAGCGGCTTTTTGCTGGAGCGCGAGCGAGCCTGGGGATTGCCGGCTTCGCGTTTTCTGAAAGACACCCGCGAGCTCTGGTCACGCCAGCAGGCCGATGGAACCCCGATGTGCCTGCGTGGCATCGATGGCCAGTGGCCTGCAGCCTGCCGCAATCCAGCCTTTGTGTCCTCGGCCGAGGTCTCTGGCCTCATGCAATGGGGGCTACGCTTGCGCGAGACAACCGGCATCGACCTGTCGATCGTCTACGACCCGGAAGATCGCAGGGCATTCGGGTCTGGCCTGATGATGACCCTGGGGCTGACGCTTGCCTGCATCGCAGGCAGTCTGCTGGTGGGGCTGGCGGGGGCGATGCTGCGTGAAGCGCGCTGGTCGCTCGTGCGCGCATTTGCGGCATTCAGCAATGTTCTGGGTCGCATGACGCCGCCGTTGCTGCAGATCTACCTGCTGCTTTTTGGCATCGGCGCGCTGCTGGCTGAGTACGGCCTGCGCCTGTCGCCCTTCTGGGTGGCCGTGGCCTGTCTGAGCTTTTACACGGGTGCGGGTGTGATGTCGGCGCTTCGCGAGGCGGCGCTGGTCCATCGCCAGACCGACCCCGACTACCGTATCCATCCCCGCCGTCTGGCCAGCATTGTGCCGCTGGCCAGTGGTGCGGTGGTGGCTGCCCTGATCAATGTGGCCAAGGCCACCATGATGGCCTCAGCGGTCGCGGTCCCCGAGTTGCTCAGCGTGACCACCACGATCATGGCCGAGCGAGGCAATGTGGGCGTCATGATGAACATCGTGCTGGTGCTGTTTCTGCTGCTCATCATGGCGCTGGTGCGGTTGCTGGGGTTGATCGAGCAGCGGCTGGTGCGGGGCGCGCCCCGGCGCAAGTCCGTGGTCTGAGGCAACAACCCAGGCCACTCATGAATCTGCCCGAGCATCAAACGCTGACCGAGTCGCTGATCGAGACGCTGACCTGGCTGCCCTTCCTGCTCGAAGGCTTTGGACTCAATCTGCTCATCTCGGCACTGGCCATGCTGATGGGCACGCTCTGCGGCGCAGTGCTGGCGCAGGCCAGGCTGTCGCGGCCTCCCACACTCAGGCGGGCCGGGCACCTGCTCACCGAACTTACCCGCAATGTGCCCACCTTCGTGTTTCTGTACTACCTGGCCTTCATGCTGCCCACTGAGATCAGACTGCCGGGCGGGGGTGAGATCTGGCTGATTCCGGGCTGGGTCAAGGCAGCCCTGGCCCTGTCGATTGCGGTGACCGGGTTTTGCGCCGATAACCTCAGCCTGGCCCTTGCGGCCTGGCGCGAAGGAGATCATGGTCGGGCACTTCTGATCATTCCCTCGTGGGCCGGGTACGGGCTCATCATCGTGATGGCCTCGAGCACGGCCTCGGTGGTGGGCGTGCCGGAATTGCTGTCCCGCTGCAATACCGTGATCGCGGCGACCGGCAATACCGGCATGATGCTGCCGGTCTACGCGCTGGCATGTGCGATCTTTGTGCTCACCTGCTGGCCGCTGATCCAGGTCATGGATCACCTCAAGCGGCGCATGATGGATCGGTATTTGCGATATCCGCTGGCCACAGCCCGGGGAGGGCGCCCTTGACCGACCTGCACACCCTGAACTGGCTTCATCGGCCCACCGGTCAGGCTCTGAGTCTGACGCTGGATTGGCAAGGTGCGATGCCGGCTTCCGACAGCACCCGTCTGCTGCTCTCACACATGAAGATCCATCCGGGTGAGTCGGTGCTCGATCTGGGTGCTGGCAATGGCGTGATTGGCTGCGCAGCTCACCTGCTCGGTGCAGGGCAGGTGACCCTGACCGACATCGATCCGATCTGTGCGTCGCTCATCCGGGACAACCTCGCACGCATGCATGCAAGCACCGGCCGTGAGCCTGCCGCTGAAGTGCTCCTGGGCAGCCTCTTTGCGCCGCTGCAGGGCAGGCGCTTTGATCACATCCTGGTCAATCCTCCGTCGATTCCCTCTCCCGACGATGATCTCCCGTTGGCCTACCGCTCGGGGCCCACTGGCCGGTTGTTTCACGATGCCATCCAGGCCCTCGCAGGCTATTACCTGAAGGAGGGGGGACGCCTCACCTTCGTGCAGGGCTCACTGTCGAATCGGACGCTGTCGCTGGATCGATTGCGGGCGCTCGGCTATGCGATTGAAGTTTCCGAGCCGGTGGTCCTGCCCTTGCGAGCCCATCATCGCCTGGACTGGTTGCACGAGCTGGCTGCCCGGGGCGAAGCCGAACTGGTTCATGAGAAAGGCCTCTGGCACGAAATCCGCTGCGTCATTCAGGCCACCCGGGCGCAGGGTGCAGCCACCGGCGTGATGCAGCGCCTGTCAGACCGGGGCGTGTCGTATCGCCTGCTGCCCCATCTGCGAGAGGCTCTCACGGTGGCGCTGGCCGCGGCCGAGCGCGGCGTGCCTGAGCATGAAATGATCAAGTGCATCCTGCTCAAGGACCGCCAGTCCCGGTTTGTGCTGGCCTGTCTGGCGGGGAACGCCGATCTCGATACCCAGAAGGTTCGCCTGGCGATCCCCGAGTTCAGTCGTCTGAGCTTTTCAACCCCCGATGAGATCACTCGCGTGACCGGACATGTGCTGGGCTCGGTGGCGCCACTGTCATTGCGCGAGACCATCCCGGTCGTACTCGACCAGGGGCTGCGGCACCTCGAGCAGGTCAACATCAGCTCGGGCGACCCGCGGCTCGGTCTGGAACTCCCCTTGGCGCAGCTGCTGCACCTGCTCGGCCCGGTCGCTCGATTTGCGCCGATCCGGAAAGAGGCCGTCCCAGCCCCGTGATACGCTGAAGTCAGGAGACAGACTTCATGACGATCCAAGACCCACCCCCGGCCGAGGCCGCCGGGTCACGGCCGGGCGCACTCGCAGGCGTTCGCGTGCTGGAGTTCACTGCGCTCATCGCCGGACCCTCGGCGGCCCGTTATCTTGCCGACCATGGCGCGCAGGTCATCAAGATCGAGCGCTTTCCGGAGGGCGATGCGGCACGACAGACCAACCGTGCGGGGCTGCCCCGTTCGGCCATGTATGTTCAACACAATGGCGGAAAAAAGGGACTGTGTCTCGACCTCTCCCGTCCCGAAGGCCTTGAGATTGCGCGCGCCCTGGCAAAGGCCAGCGATGTGGTGATCGAGGCGTTCACGCCGGGGGTCATGAGCAGGCTGGGCCTGGGCGCCGACGAACTGCGCGCCCTCAATCCGCGGATCATCTACTGCTCCATCAGCGGTTTTGGTCAGACGGGCCCCAACGCGCAACGACCCGGGTATGCGCATGTTGCGCACTCCATGACCGGCTGGCTGGCGATCCAGGCGCTCTATCGCGATCCCCCCGTGGCGGCCTTCGGTCCAGGCGTGGCCATCGCCGATGTGGTGACCGGCATCACGGCCTATGGCGCCATCTGTGCGGCCCTCTACAAGCGTGAGCGCACCGGGCGGGGTGAGCGGATTGATCTCGCGCTCTTCGATTCGCTGTTTGCAGCCAACGACGACACCCTGCAGCGCTGCCTCATTGATGGCGTGGTGAACCCGGGGTATCACCCGGTGCACAAGACCCTGGATGGCTTTGTCACAGCCAACATCGGCCCCGACTTTCGCGCCTGGCAGAACATCTGCAAGGCGATGGGGCGCACCGAACTGCTTCAGGACCCCCGGTTTGCCACGCTTGCGGCCGTCAACGAGCACCGTCAGGAGGCCACGGCGATCTTTGCGCAGTGGCTGGCCGGACTGACGAGCGAGGAGGTCGACCGTATCCTCACCGAGCATCATGTGGTGGTGGGCGTCATGAAATCGGTCCCTGAGGCCGTGCGCCAGCCTCAGGTGCTGGCTCGCCAGATGATCACGCCGGTCGAGGATCCGATCCTCGGACCGATCGAGGTGATCAACAGTGCGGCCAAGTTTTCAGACGCCAGTGTTCAGGTCCGTGGACCCGCCCCGACGCTGGGCCAGCACAACGCCGAGGTGCTCAGCGAGATTCTGGGTTACGACGCGCAGCGCATCGAGGCCCTGCGCGCGCAGGGCATTCTGAAGGAGTCGCATGCATGAACCCGCCCGTGCATTTCCAGTCCGCCACCCAGCAGTTGAAGGCCTTGCGCCAGGGTGAAGTGGGTGCGCGCGAGTTGCTCGAGCACTATCTGGCTCGGGTCGATCGTCTCAACCCGGTCATCAATGCGGTGGTGGTCCAGGATCGCACGCGAGCGCGAGCCCGGGCGGATCAGGCCGACGCTGCGCGAGCCCGAGGGGAGTCTCTGGGTCCGTTGCATGGCCTGCCCATGACGCTGAAAGAGAGCTTTGACTGGTCGGGTACCCCCTCGACCTGGGGGATTCCCGACTGGAAGGACAACATCGCAGCCACCGATGCGCTCGCGGTGCAGCGCCTGCAGGCGGCCGGTGTCAATGTCTTTGGCAAGACCAATGTGCCCATCCGGCTGGCTGATTTTCAGAGTTACAACGCCATCTACGGCACCACCGACAACCCCTGGAGGGCAGGCGCCACGCCTGGGGGCTCCTCGGGCGGCTCGGCCGCAGCGCTGGCAGCCGGCCTGTGTGCGCTGGAGATCGGCAGTGACATCGGGGGCTCGATTCGCAACCCGGCGCACTTTTGCGGGGTGTTCGGGCACAAGCCCACCTGGAATCTGCTGCCCATGCGGGGGCACGGCGCTGCGCTCACGCCCACCGACATCTCGGTGATCGGGCCGCTGGCCCGGTCGGCCTTTGACCTCGAACTCATGATGCGGCTGCTGGCCTTGCCCGACGAGATCGAGGCCCCGGCGCAGCGCTGGGCCTTGCCTACTCTCGATCAACCCCTCGCAGGCCTGCGCGTGGCGTTGTGGGAGAGTGAATCGATCTGTCCGCCCTCGCGTGAGGTCAGGACCCGCGTGCGGGCGGTAGCACAGGCGCTCGCGGATCAGGGCGCTCTGGTCGATGATCAGGCCCGGCCCGAGTTCAGTGCCGAGCACAGCCACGAAACCTTCGAGGGGCTGCTCGCCAGTGCCATGGCGGCCCGGATTCCGCAGGCCGATTTCGATCGCATGCGGGCCATCGCCGAGGCTGCGCCAGCGCAGGATCAGAGTGCCCTGGCGCGTCAGGCCCGCTGGCAGACCATGCGGGCCCGGGAATGGGGTCAGCGCAACGAAGCGCGTACGGCGATGCGCTGGGCCTGGCATCGGTTCTTTCAGCGCTTTGATCTTGTGATCACGCCCATCATGCCGATCCCGGCCTTCGCCCACGACCATGCCTCGCCCGGCAAGCGGCAGGTCCTCATCGATGGTCAGGCGCATCCCTATTTCTGCCAGACCTTCTGGGCAGGGCTTGCGGGCGTGTCCCTCCTGCCCGCAACCGTCATTCCCGGCGGTCTGAGCGCCGAGGGGCTGCCGATCGGTGTGCAGATGATCGGCCCGGCCTACTCGGACATCAAACTCATCCAGATCGCGCAACGCCTGGAGCACCTCGGTTTTGCGTTCAAGGCGCCGCCTGCAATGGACTGAGACCCAACAGCCTCTCAATTCCGGGGGCGGTTCGAATGTTCAGCCGACGACCCAACTCGCAGACCAACACGTGCCAGCCGATCAGAAACCGACTGCACACATGACAGGGAGACACCCATGAAGATTGAAGCGGGCCAGATGGCCGTGGTGACTGGAGGGGCGAGCGGGATCGGCCGAGCTCTTGCCCGACAACTCTCGGCGCAGGGCGTGCATGTGGCGATGTGCGATCTGTCCGCCGAGGGTCTGGAGTCCTCGCGGAAGGACTGTCTGGCCGGTGCACCAACGGGCACCCGGGTCTCCACCTTCGTGGCCGATGTGAGCCAGGAGGCGGCGTTGCAGGCCTTCCGGGAGGCTACGCTCGCCGAGCATGGTGTGACGGCCATCCATCTGCTCTTCAACAACGCCGGCATTGGTGGGGGTGGCAGTTTTCTGCGTGCAACACGGGCCGAATGGGAGCGCACCTTCGGCATCTGCTGGCAGGGCGTGTATCTCGGTTGCCGAACCTTCCTGCCGCTTCTGGTGGCAGCCGATCAGGGTCATCTGGTCAATGTCAGCAGTGTCAATGGGTTCTGGGCGAGCCTGGGCTCCGGGGTGTCGCATACGGCTTATTCCGCAGCCAAGTTCGCCGTCAAGGGGTTCACCGAGGCGCTGGTCACCGACCTGCGACTGCACGCACCCCATGTGGGTTGCTCGGTGGTGATGCCGGGGCATATCGGCACCTCGATTGCGCTCAACACCGGCCAGGTGCTGGGTCATGGCAGTGCGCTCGAGATGGGGGCAGCCAGCGTGGCCGCCGCCCGTGAGCGCATGGTGCGCATGGGCGCACCGGTGGCTGATGCGCCCGATGAGGTGATTCGCAAACTGCTGCATCAGCGTGCGATCGAGTTTCGCGATAACGCACCCACCACGGCCGAGCAGGCGGCGGGCATCATTCTCGACGGCGTTCGTGAAGGCCGCTGGCGCATTCTGGTGGGCGAGGACGCGCACCGGCTCGATGCCATGGTGCGCAACGATCCCGAGGCGGCTTACACCCCCGAGTTTGCCGAGGCCTGGCGCGACGGCCGCAAGCCTCTGGTCTGATCTGTCAGCCCCGGGTCGGATCCGCAAGCCCGGGTCTGATCCGTAAGCCCGGGTCTGATCCGTAAGCCCCTGACCGGATCCTGGCTCATCTCATCATTCAATTCACAGGAGACCTCAACGATGGACATGGTTCAACACGCGCGGGAGATGTTCGATCTCACCGGCAAGGTCGCGCTGGTCACCGGCGGCAGCCGGGGTCTGGGTCGCGCCATGGCGCTCGGGCTGGCGGCCTGGGGGGCCGATGTGGTGGTGGCCTCGCGCAAGTTTGAAAACTGCGAAACGGTCGCCAACGAAATCCGCGCCATCGGTCGGCGCGCGCTGCCGCTGGCGGCGCATGTGGGTCGATGGGACGACTGCGATGCGCTGGTCCATGCCGCCTATGCTCACTTTGGCAAGGTCGACATCCTGATCAACAACGCCGGCATGTCGCCGCTCTATGGCAAGTTGTCCGAGGTGAGCGAGGCCATGTTCGACAAGGTCGTGTCGCTCAACCTCAAGGGGCCGTACCGGCTGTCGGCACTCATCGGTGAGCGCATGGCTGAAGGGGAGGGCGGCAGCATCATCAACATCTCGTCGGTGGCTGCGGCCAATCCAGCGCCCACGGCCGAACCCTATGGGGCGGCCAAGGCGGGCCTGAACAACCTCACGCGCTCGTTTGCCTTTGCCTTTGGCCCCAAGGTTCGGGTCAACAGCATCATGGCCGGCCCCTTCCTCACCGACATCTCCAAGGCCTGGGACATGGAGGCCTTCAAGGAGCGCACCGCCACGCGCATGGCGCTGCGGCGGGGCGGCGAGCCCGAGGAAGTCATTGGTGCAGCGCTTTATTTCGCGAGCCGTGCATCCGCATTCACCACCGGCGCAGTGCTGCGCATTGATGGAGGCACCTGACATGGCCCGTTTGAGCAGACTCTCCCGCTCGGTGGCGGGCAAGGTGGTGATCGTGACGGGCGCGGCCAGCGGCATGGGCCGAGCAACAGCGCATCTGTTTGCCGATGAAGGTGCGCGTGTGGCGGTCACCGATATCAATCCGGTCGAGGATGTGGTCGCCGAAATTCGAGCGGCCGGTGGACAGGCCCAGGGCTGGCGCCTGGATGTCGGGGATCGTGCGGATATCGAGCGCGTGGTGGGCGAGGTGGCTCAGCACTTTGGTGGCATTGAGATCCTGGTCAACAACGCGGGCATCTCCACCCATGTGCCGATTGACGGCGAGGACTGGGAAGCCCGCTGGCAGCGCAGCCTCGACGTGATGCTCACCGGCGAGGCGCGCATGATCCGCGCCGTGTTGCCCTGGCTGCGCAAGGCCGAGCATCCGCGCATCGTGAACATTGCCTCCACCGAAGGGCTGGGCGCCACCCCTGGCATCAGTCCCTACACCTCGGCCAAGACCGGGATCATCGGATTGACCCGGTCGCTGGCGGTGGAGCTGGGCCCCGAGGGCATCACCGTCAACTGTATCTGCCCGGGCCCGATCAACACGGGCATGACCTCGCGTATCGCCGATGAGCACAAGGTGATCTTTGCCAAGCGGCGCACGGCCCTCAAGCGCTATGCCGAGCCGGAAGAGGTGGCTCAGATGACGCTCTCGCTGTGCCTGCCGGCAGCCTGCTACACCACGGGCGCCACCTTGCCGGTGGATGGTGGTCTGACCATTCGCAACGCCTGAGCCATGAATCGTCTGCTGATCGCCAACCGTGGCGAGATCGCCATCCGGATTGCCCGCGCCGCCGCTGAGATGGGTCTGCAGACGGTGGCTGTGTACGCCCCCGAAGATGAGAACAGCCTGCATCGGCAGGCGGCTGATGCCTCTGTTGCCTTGCCAGGAAGGGGGGCGGCCGCCTACCTCGACATCGAGGCGCTCCTTGCCGTGGCCCGCGAGCAGGGCTGCGATGCGGTGCATCCGGGATACGGGTTTTTGTCCGAGCGGGCCGATTTCGCAACCGCCTGTGAGCAAGCAGGCCTGACCTTCATCGGGCCAACCCCGCCATTGCTGGCTTTGTTTGGCGACAAGGCCCGGGCGCGGCAGGCCGCGATCGCCGCAGGCGTTCCGGTCAATGCAGGAATCGACGGATCAGTGAGCGAGGCGCAGGCGCAGGCCTTTCTGGACGGATTGCCGGCAGACAGAGCCATGATCATCAAGGCTCTTGCTGGCGGTGGCGGGCGAGGAACCCGGGTGGTGAGAACCGGCGCCGAGGTGGCTGAGGCCTGGGCGCGGTGCCGCTCGGAGGCGCAGGCCGCCTTCGGGGTTCCCGATGTCTATGTCGAGGCCTTCATCGAGCGAGCCCGGCACATCGAGGTTCAGGTGATTGGTGATGCCCAGGGCCGTATCGTGCATCTGGGTGAGCGTGAGTGCAGTCTGCAGCGACGCTTTCAGAAGGTGATCGAGATCGCGCCTGCCCCAGGCCTGGCCCCGGAGTTGCGCGAGGCACTGCATGAGGCAGCCCTGCGACTGGCTCGCCATGCGAGCTACCAGAGCCTGGGCACCTTCGAGTTCCTGTTGGATGAGCGGACCGGGCAGTTTGTCTTCATCGAGGCCAATGCCCGGCTGCAGGTGGAGCACACCGTCACGGAGGCGGTCACGGGCGTCGATCTGGTGCAGGCCCAGATCGCCGTGGCTCAGGGTCGAAGCCTCGACGAACTTGGACTGACGCAGCCCGATGCAGCGCGCCCGCGAGGCCATGCCATCCAGTTGCGTCTGAACCTCGAGTCGATTGATGCCGACGGCAAACTGCGTCCGGGTGGGGGTCTGATTCAGGCGTACGAGCCTCCGAGCGGCCCCGGTATTCGGGTGGATGGGTTTGGCTATGCGGGCTACCGCACGGCGAGCGCCTTCGATTCGCTGCTGGCCAAACTGATCGTTCATCACCCCTCGGCCCGATTCGAAGATGCGTTGCTGCGCACACGGCGGGCCCTGCAGGAGTTTCGCATCGAGGGCGTGACGGTCAACACCGGATTGCTTCGCGCTGTGCTCGAGCATCCCGATCTGGCCAGTCAAAAGGTTCATACCCGCTGGATCGAGGCCAATCTGCCTGCGCTGGTGGCGGCCGCTCAGGCCCCCGGTACCGTCCGGCACGCACAGCGCACGCCGGATCAGCCCGCGGCGCCGGCCACTGCGCGCACGGGTCATGCAGGGGCCCGCGTTGACAGTCGGGACCCACTCGCCCTCTTTGCCCATGATGCGCAGGTCAAGGCCGGACAGGCCGACGGGCGTTCCGGGCGCGAGGCTCTGAACGATCGCGCGGGGGCTGCCGCGTTCAATGGGGCCGCAGACGCCTTGCAGCTCGAAGGATCCATGGAGGAGGCCCCACCGGGCAGCATCGGTTTGCCCGCACCGATCCAGGGCACGCTGGTTGCGGTGGCCGTGGGGGAGGGCGAATCCGTGCTGGCGGGCCAGACCGTGGCGATTGTCGAAGCCATGAAGATGGAGCATGTGATCGAGGCGCCTCAGGCGGGCCGGATCGTTCGTCTCACCATGGCCCAGGGCGAGGTGGTGCGTGAAGGCTGGCCGATTGCCTTTCTGGAGCCGCAGAACTCGGGTGCTGCGCAGGAACGCCAAGCCCGTGCGATCGACCCGGACCATATCCGGGCTGATCTGCAGGAGGCACTCGATCGCCATGCCCTCACGCTCGATGCACACCGCCCGAAAGCTGTGGCTCGGCGTCATGCGGCCGGCTATCGCATGCCCCGCGAGAACATTGCCGAACTGGCCGATCCGGGGTCGTTCAAGGAATACTGGCCGCTCATCGTGGCCATGCAGCATCAGCGCCATGATGCCGAGACCCTGCGACGCGATACACCCGCCGACGGCGTGGTGGCCGGTACCTGCAGCATCAATGGCGAGTGGTTCGATGACACCCGCTCGCGGGCCATCATCGTTCACTACGACTACACCGTGCTCGCGGGCACCCAGGGACGGCGCAACCACTATAAGCAGGATCGCATGTTCGATCTGGCGCAGCGATTCCGCTTGCCGGTCGTGCTCTTTGGCGAAGGCGGCGGCGGGCGTCCCGGGGACGACCATGTTGGCCCGCGGGTGGCCTTTGATACCCACACCTTCACGACCTATAGCAAGCTCAGCGGTCTGGTGCCGCTGGTGGCCATCGTCAATGGCCGCACCTTTGCGGGCAACACGGCGCTGGTGGCCTGCTCGGATGTGATCATCGCCACCGAGGGTTCCACCCTGGGCATGGGTGGGCCCGCGATGATCGAGGGCGGCGGTCTGGGCGTGTATACGCCAGAGGAAGTCGGGCCGATGTCGTTTCAGGTGCCCAATGGTGTGGTCGATCTGCTGGTGAAGGACGAAGCCGCCGCGGTGCAGGCCGCCCGCAAGTACCTGTCGTATTTTCAAGGGCCGGTGCAGCACTGGGAGGCCAATGACCAGCGCAGCCTGCGTCATGTGGTGCCCGAAAACCGCCTGCGTCTGTACGACATGCGAACAATCCTGCACACGCTGGCCGACAAGGACTCGGTGCTGGAACTGCGTGAGAAGTTCGGCATTGGCATCATCACCGCGTTCATCCGCATCGAGGGCCGCCCCATGGGCGTGATCGCCAACAACCCGCATCACCTGGCGGGTGCGGTTGATTCCGATGGCGCCGACAAGGCCGCGCGCTTCATGCGCCTGTGCGATGCCTTCGACATTCCGCTGCTCAGCCTGATGGACTGCCCCGGCATCATGGTGGGACCCGATCACGAGCGTACGGCCCTGGTTCGTCACAGCGTTCGCCTGTTCAACATCGGCGCCAACCTCAGCACGCCACTCTTTGGCGTGATCGTGCGCAAGGCCTATGGACTGGGTGTTCAGGCCATGTGCGGGGCGAGCGCGCTGGTGGGCTTCTTTACGGTGGCCTGGCCCACGGCTGAGTTCTCGGGCATGAACATTGAGGGCGCGGTCAAGCTGGGTTATCGCAAGGAGCTCGCAGCCATCGAGGATCCGCAGGCCCGGCGCGAGGAATTCGATCGTCGGGTGCAGCAGGCCTACGAGACCGCCAAGGCGGTCAATGCCTCGCAGGGGGGCGGCCTGGATGATGTGATCGATCCGGCCGAAACCCGCAGCTGGATCGCCCAGAGCCTGCGCAGGCTGCCCCCCGTGCCGCCACGAACCGACAAGAAGCATCCCTTCATCGATCCCTGGTGATCACAGGTTCAGGATCGATTCAGACCCATGACAAACCCGGAGACTTCCATGACTGCAAGAACGATTGATACTGGTACCACCGACCTGCTCGCCACGCTGGATGACGGCGTGCTGGTGCTGACCCTGAACCGCCCTGAAGCGCGCAACGCGATGTCGGCGGCCATGAATGCGGCCCTGTCCGAGCAGCTGGCCCGCGCCGAGCTCGACAACGAGGTCAAGGTCATCGTATTGACCGGGGCCGGCAATGGCTTTTGTGCCGGCGGAGATGTGAAGGGCATGGCCGCCAGGGGCGATGGCACGGTGGGCGCCAACACCATCGATCAGGCCATTCACAAGCAGCGCCTCAATCAACGCAACACCTCCGGCAAGCTGTTTCGCATGCCCAAACCCACGATTGCTGCGCTGCCCGGCCCGGCTGCGGGCGCGGGATTCTCGTTTGCTCTGGCCTGTGACATGCGGGTGATGTCGCGCACCGCCTTCATGACCACTGCCTTTGCGCGAGTGGGATTTTCAGGCGACTACGGCGGCACCTACTTCCTCACCCAGCTGGTGGGCTCGGCCAAGGCACGTGAGCTCTACATGCTCTCGGATCGGGTGAGTGCCGATGAGGCCCTGCGGCTGGGCCTGGCCAACTGGGTGGTCGAGCCCGATCAGCTGATGACCAAGACCCTCGAGATCGCGCGTCGTCTGGCCAACGGACCCACGGTGGCCTATCGCTACATGAAGGAGAACCTCAATCGCGCGATGGCGGGTGAGGTTGAGGACTGCCTCGACCTCGAGGCAACCCACCATGTGCATTGCGGTCAGACCGAAGACCACCGCGAGGCCACCAAGGCATTTGTCGAAAAACGTGAACCTGTCTTCAAGGGACGTTGAAATGAGCGCCACTGTTCAAAGCGTGCTGGGCCCGCTGCGCCCGGATCAGCTGGGCTTCACCCTCATGCATGAGCATGTGATGGTGGCGGCCTCGGGTCTTTACCAGGCCTATCCGGATCTGCTCGGACGCGGTCCCGAGGCCAGGGCGATCGAAGCCCTCAAGAAGGCCAAGGCCGCAGGCATCGACACCATCCTGGATGCCACCACCTTCGATCTGGGCCGACACGCCCCCTTGCTCAAGGCGGTGGCCGCTGGCTCCGGAGTCAACATCATCAATGTCACGGGCTGGTGGCTCGATGTCCCTCGCTTCATGCAGGGTCTGGGCCCGCGGCAGTTGGCTCGCGAATTCGTGCGTGACCTCACGGAAGGGTTTCGGGGCACCGAGATCCGGGCCGGCATGTTGAAGTGCGCCGCTGACTTCGAGGGCGTCACCCGTCCGCTCGAGACCATGGCCCGGGCGGTGGCGATTGCGCACCGCGAGACGGGCGCGCCGATCATGGTGCATTCGCATCCGGCGAGCCAACTCGCTCGCCGACAGATCGCGATCTTTCGGGAAGAGGGCGTCGATCTCACGCGGGTCAAGATCGATCACTCCAACGACACCACCGATACCGAGTATCTGCAGTGGATACTCGATCAGGGCTGCTACCTCGGGCTCGATCGCTACCCCGGGCGCATCACCAGCGCCAACATGCGCACGGTCACGCTCAAGCGCCTGATCGACATGGGCTATGGCGATCGGCTGTGTCCTTCGCATGACTGCATCTGTCTGCACCTGCACAACGAGCGCGAGGATGGTTCGATTCCCGAGCAGCATGCCTACTTCGATCACAACCCGGACCAGTACCTCTACATCCACCGCAAGGTGATTCCGCAGCTGCAGGCCATGGGCACGACCGATGCTCAGATCCGCACGCTCTTCGTGGACAACCCGCGGCGGTTTCTGTTCGGGGCAGCGGGCGCATGAGTCCATCGCTTCTCATACCGCGCTGCGACGCGACCTTTCGGGCAGCGTTGCAGCTGGGGCTGGCCGGGTTCGAGCCGCAGGCGCCTGTGCTGGCCGACGGCGCCCCGCTCAAGCGCGCAGCGGTAGCCATCACCTTGCTCGATGTGCAGGACGAGTCGGTTCCCGGTGAGTCCGCTGCACAGCGTTCGCCTGATGCAGGGCTTGGCCAGGTGCGCTCTGCAGACGAGGCGGCATTCGTTTTAACCCGACGAGCCTCGAAGATGCGCAACCATGCCGGGCAGTGGGCGCTGCCCGGGGGCAGGCTCGATGCTGGCGAGAGCCCGCAGCAGGCGGCGCTTCGCGAGCTGCATGAGGAGGTTGGGCTGGCGCTGCCGGAGTCGGCCGTTCTGGGTTGTCTGGATGACTACGCCAGCCGCTCGGGCTACCTCATCACGCCGGTGGTGATCTGGGCTGGGGCGGGTGCGGCCCTGGTGCCCAACCCCGACGAGGTGGCCCGCGCGTACCGGATTGCCTTGCGGCAGATCCTGTCACCCGATGCGGTCGACTTCATCAGCATTCCCGAAAGCGATCGGCCGGTGGTGCGTCTGGCCATCAATGGCGACCGCATCCACGCGCCCACCGCAGCCGTGCTCTATCAGTTTGCCGAACTGGCCCAGGGCCGTACGACCCGTGTGCATCATCTCGAGCAGCCCGTCTTTGCCTGGAAATGATCTCTCACTCATCAGGGCAATCTCTGAATGGGACGCCTGCCTGAGGAACTGACCTG
>Ga0255087_1000420_pt1 | contig 17731 bp, 21 predicted proteins | sample Colum_Miss_RepA__FD_188561 | JGI IMG/M metagenome (GOLD analysis project Ga0255087, IMG submission 188561) | Freshwater microbial communities from Columbia River, Oregon, United States - Colum_Miss_RepA_8d | ecosystem: Environmental > Aquatic > Freshwater > River | place: USA: Oregon | collected...
GGCAGGTGAGGCAGGCAATACATCAGGCGATGATACAGAATGAACTTAATGTGGATGATTTTGATATTAAGAGTAGGGGAAGAAATAGTATCATGACCATTCAGTATAGCGGTCAGAGAAATGATCAGAAGAAGTTCATTTTAGATATCTGGAATATTCCTGGAATTAAAGAAATTCGAAATGTTTAAAATAAAAGATCTCCCTTTCTAGAATCATTCAATTAAGGGGAGGGTCTTAGCATAATAAATCTCTATTTTCTTTTCCTGGTCTGAATCGTGGCACAGCTATTGCTGGTTTCTTGATTTCCTTGCCAGTTTGAGGATTTCTTCCTACTGCTCTCCTTTTTGACTGTGTGAAGGTTTCAAGGCCTACTAGTGTGATATCTTCCCTCTTTTTAACGCTCTTTGTAATGAGGTCAAAGCTCACGGTGAGTGCATTTTCAATAGCTGCCTTAGTAAGTTGGGTATGTTTCGCATTGGATTCAACGGGTTGGGATTTATTTATTCTTGCCTCCACAGTTGATGCAAAATTAATGCGGATTGGCAAACAAGTCGTCATGATCAGGGGAAGAGCACCCTTTATGTCTGAGTGAGTCAAAACTCCTACTCTGTGAGTTTTTGAAAATTCGTGTATCATAAATAGAAAGGGGGGTGTGAAAGTGGATTTCGAATCTCCCTAAAGGAATGTACCTGATATGAATTTAACTCCTGTTCCTTCTCAACTCTATCGCATTAAAGCCATTCACATTGCTGAAAAGCTTAAACTCAAGGACCTTAGGGAGAAGTTTAGTAGGCCTGCAAGTGAGTTTTCTAATTACGAGATGATTGTTAGGTACTCAGCTGACTCCTACTTATTTGTTTATAATTATGGTTCTGTAGTGTTTTTCAATGTTCCGGAAGATCTACAGGAGAGAGAGCTAAGTACCATTCAAGAGTATAGAGTCCCATCAGAGGCAGGCAGGGCTACGGATGTTTTTCTTCTTGAAGTGCCTGAGGTTCTGCAGTCTAGTCAGGTAGCTCCTTTTGCTATAACTTCTCAAAGTAAGGTATTTTTTGATCGAGTCGTTGTTCACTCGTTGTCTTATGAGATTATAAAAATTGTCTGCATGCTGTTGGCCGAGAGCACTGCTCTTGAGTATTATGAGGTGCTCATTGAGGATCTATTACTGAGGATGAATAAGTACTCTAAGACTCTCAAGCGACAGGGCAAGATGCTCGAGAGCACTGAGGATTTGATTAAGTTCATCGGATTGTGTTTAGATACGAAGCAGGAAATCATCTCTAATCTTTACATCGTAGATTCCCCGGATGAGACTTGGGAAAATGTCGAGCTTGATCGAATGCACCAAGAGCTGAAGACGATGATGGAAATTGATGTCCGATACAGAGCGTTAGAATATAAGATTAAGATCATCCATGAAAGCGTAGATGTGATTGTAGATCTGTCGAAGTCTAAGCGAGAAACGTTGCTTGAGGTGATCATTATTCTTCTAATTACTTTTGAGATTATACTTTCGATTATTAAGTGGCATTGAATCTAAATATTGATAAAATCCTTGCAAAAACACTGACCTGTCTTTAGCCTAAAAGATATAGGACAAGTAAGCCAAGAGGAGTTGAAAGATTATGACCAAAGCCGATCTGATCAATATTATTTCAGAGAAAGCTCATATGCAGCATAAGCAGGCTGAATCTGTAGTCAATCTTGTTTTTGATCTGATGTCAGATGCTTTAAAGAAGGATGAGCGCATCGAGATTCGGGGGTTTGGATCGTTTGTCAATCGAAGTTATGGCTCTTATCAGGGAAGAAATCCTAAGACAGGTCAGGTCGTTCAGGTACCTCCTAAGCGAGTGCCTTTCTTTAAGGTCGGTAAAGAGCTCAAAGAAATGGTGGATTTTACTGAAGAGGCATCTCAGTCAGAAAAATAAGGAAGTTTCTTCTGCTCGGCCAGTTCTTAAAAAAAGATGGGCATTTGAGTTGAGATTGCTAGTCGTGGCAATAAATTTATCTCTAGCCTTTATGCCAATAAAATGCGACTACAGCCAAACTGAGTAGGCATCGATAGGCTAAGTATTTTCCGATTCCTCTTTGCTGAACTTGTTTGAGAAAGCCGCCCACAATCAAGAGGCTTACGAAAAAAGTAATAACGAGAGCAACCCCAAAAGACAACCAACTCAGCTCGGGCGTTGGTGCCCCAGCATGAAAGTCTATCTCTTTTAATCCTAAAATAGCTCGTGTAGCTAGGATAGGAGTTAGAACAAAAAATGCATATTTTACGGCTGGCTCTCTTTTGTAGTTTAAAAAAAACGCTCCTAGAAGGATGCCAGAGAGTGGATCCCAACCTGGAAAAAGTGCTGTTGCTTGAGCTATACCTATTATGCTTGCATCTACCCAGTTCCAGTCGCACATGTTTTTGATCTTACGATTCCAGTAGTCAAAAAAAGCAAGAGGGAGTGCAACTCCTCCTAGAGTGCAAGCAACCCAAAGGGGTGTCCATTCAAATGATGAAGGGTGCTGGTTCAGATAGAGGGCAACAAAGGCCATAGGTGTGATGCTGAGTAAAATAAAAAGGGGGAGCCTTTCATCTGCAGTCATGGGTTTTCTACGAAAGATAATGACTTGTAGGAGGCAAGAAATCATACTTGCCCAGTCGTGTCGGAAGTAAAGAAATAAGGCAAAAAATGACCCTAACGAGAAGGCTGTTTGTAAGGCTAATTCGGGTCTTGGCCACTCAATGAGGTAGGATAAGATCATATCGTGAGCTTGGGCACTCAGAGGTAAAAACTCCGTTACCCCATGGATAATTGCATAGATGACAGCTTGAAACGTGGTCATAATTGCGATGTTAATTCAACGTTATTCAACTGCAAAGACAATTCGAAGTCGAACGCGAGCTGCAATCGGTTTTTTATTTTGCCGCGCAGGACGAAAACGCCATTTTTGTGCTGATTCAAGAGCGATGGCGTCTAGCTCATGGTTTTCGCTTGATGCAACTAAGCGTGGATTGGGTAGTCCTTCGGTTGTGACATAAAAATCAATAACAACATGAGTGTTGAGCTCATGGTCTTTGAGGTGATTAGGAATGACGGGTAGGGGAGCAATGACGGCAATAGGTCCATGATCTTCATCTATAGGAGAGCCGTCTTCAGTCTGATTGTGTTCATCAAGATCAACTTGACCGGGTTGTGAGGGTTTTCCTTGGTTTGGGGTTTTGCTTAGGGCCAATTCTTTTTGTAGTGGAGCTTTAACAATGGGTTTTTCTTCAACGAGATGAGCTTTTTGCGGAAGGTGAAAAATATCAGCCTCGATGTATTGAGATTCCTCTTTTTTAAGAAGAGACTGAGAAGAGTTTTTTGAGTGACTTGCATCATGACTCATAAGCCAGAATGTGAAGAGCTCCACAGCAATAGCCAGTAAGAAGGACACAGTGAGTGTCTTTGTGCTTTTCTCTCTGACGGAAGCCCAGTTCATCTTGCTCATTTTTTAGAGGGTGCTCCTGTAGCTTCTGAGGCAAGGGCAAATTTGCGTACGCCGATTTTTTTTGCCTGATCCATAGCTTGCACAACTCGGCCATACTCAATACCCTCATCAGCATTCACAACAACTATATCCTGTGGCTTTTCTCTCATTTCATAAGCAAGCTGATTTCCTAAGGTCTCTAAGGTGACAGGCGTTTTATTGATAAACATGGAGCCATTTTTTTTGACTGTCAGGATCACATTTTGTTTTAAGGCCTGAGGAGAGCTTGATGTCTTGGGTAAAGCTACAGGTAAACTGTTGATTCGAGTCATTGCCATTGAGGAGATCATGAAAAAAACGAGGAGAAAAAAGATCACATCGATCATTGGAATGATCTCAATTCTAGCTCGCTTAACAGGACGCTGGCGGATTTTCATGGACTTCCTTTTTTCTGGCTTCTGTCCAGGCCTAATCGAAGTTCCACAAGTCTGGATGCTACAGACTCAACATCATAGATATAGACTTTGATCTTAGCTGTAAGGTAGTTGTAAGCCACAAGGCAAATCAGAGCAATAATCAGTCCTGTTGCAGTAGCAATTAAGGCTTCAGCAACACCGCCAGTGATAGCATTAGGCTCATTCACGCCTTTTTCGGAAAGCACCTCAAAAGAGGCCATCATTCCAGTAATGGTTCCTAGAAGTCCCATGAGCGGGGCAGCTGTGATCACGGTGTCAATGACCTCAACTCGTTTTTCAAGGAGAGGCATCCAAGCTTCTGCTTGGTTTTTCATGGAAAGTTCCATTTCCTCTAGCGGATTTTCAATGTGTTCAATTCCAGAAAGGATCACTCCAGAAACAGGAGTGGTCTTAGATTGACAGAGTATTTGCGCTTGCTCAAATCGTCTGAGTCGAATCAGTTCAAAAACTTGAAGGGTCCACTCTTGAGAAGTAGCGTATGTTCGATGAAAAGCATATATTCTTTCGAAAATGATCGTCAGGGCAATGAGTGCTCCCAATAGCATGGGGTACATCATGAATCCGCCCCGAGAGATCAATTGAAAAACTGAAGTAAGAGACTGCATAGAACTCCTTAATCCAATGGGCTGTTCTTTTTTTAGTCGGAATAGAGTCCGATTGCAATGGTCTTTTAAATATTGAGAGTCATTTTCAAAATGACCCATGCAACACGAGTGAAGGATAAAGGTTGAAGATATGGAATCCTATGGAATTCATTGGTTTAGACGGGATCTAAGACTGCAAGGAAACCTGGCGCTGGACTGGAGTTTTCAGAGGCATAAAGGCAGAGTTTTAGGAGTATTTTGCTTTGATTCCAACTTTTTGTCCCGGGATGACTTCTCAGTCAATCGATTCGCTTTTTTCTTAGAAACTCTCGACACTCTTAAACAGGAGCTCCAGGCTCGCGGGGGAGACCTCAAGGTCATGGATTGTATGCCTGGGCGAGCCTTTGATCAGCTCCTGCAAATCCTTAGGCAGAATCAAAAGGTCTTACCTTCAACTGTCAGCTGGAGTAGGGACTATGAGCCGTTTGCTCGTCAAAGAGATCAAAAGATGGAAGTTCTCCTCACTCAGAAATGGGGTATACAAGTTCAAACAGAAAGGGATCATTTGCTCCTTGAACCTTGGGAGGTCCTCAAGGACTCAGCCTCCTCTTCTTCTTCCTATTATCAAGTGTACACTCCTTTTTCTAAGCGCTGGTTTGAAGCTTTTCACTCACCAAAAATTCAGGAGAGGATGGATTCTCAAAACCAAGCCCTTTCTTCTTTGCAGAGATTTGCATTGAGTTGGAAGGACCTTTTAGGTGCTGAACTCAATTGCCACGATCTGCTAAAAGATGCTTTGAGTGAGATGAAGAGGAAGACTCATGCTCAGGTTTCAATTTCCATTCCCAAAGCCGGACCCTCCGAGGCTATCAGAGTGTTGAAAGAATTTAAAAATAAGCTTGAGTCCTACTCCTCTGATCGAGACATACCCTCGATTGAAGGAACCTCACGCTTATCAATGTTTCTTAAGAACGGTAGTCTATCTGTCAGTCAAATCATCCGTGAGCTTGATCTCTCTCAAGCAAAGTTTAAATCCGATTCCGGTGAGACTCGGTTTTTAAAAGAGTTGGTCTGGAGGGAGTTTTACTACTCCATTCTCTATCACTGTCCGCGTGTTGAAAAAGAAGCTTTTATTGAGAGGTATAACGACATCGTTTGGGAAAATCGTGATGACTATTTTGAGGCTTGGAAAGAGGGTAAAACAGGCTATCCAATTGTTGATGCAGGTATGAGGCAACTGAAGCAGACAGGCTGGATGCACAATCGAGTGAGAATGATTGTAGCTTCTTTTCTTACCAAGGACTTACTCGTTTCCTGGCAGTGGGGTGAAAACTATTTCATGAAGGCTTTATTGGATGGAGATTTGGCTCCAAACAACGGAGGTTGGCAATGGGCTGCCTCCACCGGGTGTGATCCGCAACCGTACTTCCGCATTTTTAATCCTACCTTACAAGGTAAAAAATTTGATCCCGAAGGAGTTTATGTTCGCCATTGGCTACCTGAGCTCAAGCATGTGTCTGACCAAAAGATTCATGAGCCCAGAAATCCAATTGTGGTCCATGAAGAGCGCAGAATAAAAGCTATGGCACTGTATAAGAAATAACGGTTGAGTTCGCAGCACACACTCAGTTATTTTGAGATGGATTAAGTAATTCGGTACGCTCCCCTGTGGCAGCCTGAAGCTTCACGGTGTCTAGCTTGATTGTGAACTTTTGATGGTCCCTCATTCGTTGAGCGTCTTCATAGGTAGTCATGGATTGAAGAACTTCAAGGTTTGTGACTAAGCCATTCCTGTAGTACCTGAGCTGGGTATCGTAATTCTTTTTCGCACTTTCAACGAGCTCTCCAAGTTTGATAAGTTGTTGGTTGTCCGCGACCAATAAATGATAAAGGGTTCTAATTTCCTGTTCTGCGTTACGATGGGTTTGTGAAAGTATGAGTTCATATTGCCTAGCTATTGAGCGTGCCTGCCGTACTTGGGATTGAATGACTCCTCCTTGAAATATAGGAAAGCTGATTGCAAGCTGTAAGTCCCACTGAATATTGGAGAGCACTCCGGGTCGGTTGAAGTAATAATTTCCCAGGAGATCGGCTGAAGGAAGATGGCTTCCCCAGGCAATCGGAGAGAGTTCCTCATTTGCTTTTAACTGAGCTAAGGCAAGTTGAATGTCAGCTCTCTGCTGAAGCTTTGCAAGATAGGTCTCAATGGCTGAGGGTGTGAGTAGAGGTGTTTCTAAGTCTTCCAGAGGAGCTTGTCTATCCCATCCTGTCAGAAATGTAAGAGTATCTTTAGCAATCTCATATTGACCTTTGGTTCCCTCAATTTGAGCCTCGATGGAGGCAATATTTGCTTTGAAGGTCAGTAAATCTGTAAGTTTGGCTCTTCCGATCTTAATAAACCCTTCTAGCTCCCTCAGTCTTTGGTGATTTAAGGTGAGTTGGTGCTCGTAATTCGAAAGATCTTGCTTGAGATTAAGTACATTATAGTAAGCTGTAGATACGTCAAAAAAGAGCTGTTTGGCTGAGTTGATTAGACTGAAGGTTTGTGCTTGAGTCAGGAGTTTTGTCTTTCTGAGTGTGGCATATTCACGAAACCCCCGAAAAATTGGTTGGCTAGCTGTAATTTTCATAAGGGTTTGAGTCGAGGGGTAAAAGGCGCTTGCGGTAGCAGAAGAGGGGTTGGGTTGTCTGAGTTGAGTCCAAATCCCATTAATGCTTGGGTAAAGTGCCCCTTGTGCTTGATTTTCGCCTTCCTGGGCCTGAAGTAATAGTTCTTTTTGAATTTCGATGGATTCAGCTCTTTTAAGTGCCGATAGATAGGCTTGAGAGAGTGTTTTAGGTGGAATTTCGGAGAGATTACTGCTCCATGCAGTTTGGGTTATAAAAAAAAATAAAAATAAATTGAATATGAATTTCATTGTAATTCCTTAGTGCATTCAAAACGAGTTTCAGAGTATTTAATTTCAACAGAATTCCTACCCAGAAAGTCTCCATTCTAATCGAGATGAATCATTTTATGAATCTCTCCTGCAAGATATTTTTTATTTAGATAGGTTACTCATTACGCTGCGTGTTATTAAGATTTTTCGCCAAAAAATGTGCTGAAAATATTTGATCAATTACCTACTTAACTGGATAATCAAAGTGGACAAGTACAGAGTTTTCTATCTTTTCTAAGAAGGCGAGATGTATGATCTTAGCTTCTCCTACTTTCTCAATCCTGATCATTTTTTACGTCTTTTCATTTTTTTTTATTCAAGTTACTCACGCAGATGTTGATGTATGTGATGTTCATCCTGTCGTTGTATTTTCTAGTTACGATGCAGCCTATGAGTCTAAAGGGATTTCTCATTCAGAGTTTGATCGCTTTAAAAATGATGAGATTCAACGAAGGGCACAAGATCTTTGTGTTTCTCAGGGTTTTATTGGAGTAGGAGAGTATGAAACGAGCGCTGTTCAGAAGTCCATTTCTGGATATAGTTTATCTTCAGAAAATTGGTCGCCTACTCACAACAGGCTCTACCAAAGAAGAGGAAGAATCTATCCCAACACGGTATTAACTCATTGCTCTTGTATTGAAGATCTACCTGATGCCATACAGTGTGATCCACAAGTGGGGAGAAATTTGAATGGGCTAGATTCTATTTTCTACTCTGAATATCGAAAGACCGTGCGTCCCGTAATTAAAAAAGTGGCTCCCGATCTTAAACTTGCCGAAGATCTGATAGAGGAGAAAAAAGAGATTAAGCGTGCGATTCAAGTCTATCAAAGACTTCTCCAGTCATATCAGTCGAGACGGAACCTCACTAAGAAGGAAAAAAAAGTAGTTCAAAAGTTTAGATCAGAAATCTCTCAGTTGAGAGATCGATTAGAGAGTGTCTCTGATCAAATTCTGCAGAAAGAAAGTAAAGTAGCTCGAAAAAAAGTCAACCCACCCTATTCAGCGAGTCCTTTTAGTCTAGAAAGCGTTGCAGATTCTCGTCAAAGCGAAGTTCCTGTACACGGCTACAGTGAAGCACTGGGTTTTGCAAATCTTGGAAATACTTGCTTTGCTAATTCAGTTCTTCATGCATTAAGTTCAGTACCTCAAATTGAAGAAATTTTAAGTCAAATGAGTTCTCCATCTGATTCATTTTATAAAGAGAAAAACCGCTTAAAAGTAGGTTTGCTTGATCTATTTCAAAAAATGAAGACTAGAACAATGGAATTAAATTCTGGTCAGAGTCTATCAAAGATCAAAGAAGGATCTTATAGAAGTGAACTTAATCAGATTTTTGATGCATTAGAGGAATATCTGAGGAAGAAGAATGGCAATGGTGACCCATATGTCCTCACGGAGCAGGGAGAGGATTCCTCAGGTAGATCAGTGAGAATAAAAAAGTATTTAAGGCGTCACCAGATGGATGCAGATGAGTTTCTCAGGATTATTCTTGATTTGACGGGTTATCAACAGAAGGTCTCAGGATTAACGGCAGGTCAGAGAATTACCTTTAAGAGTGGAGAACAAAGAGAAACATTTGATACTGCATCCTCAAACACTCTAAGTCTTCCGATTAGTTCAGATCGTTTACACAGCGTTTCTGATGCTTTAAGAGGATACTTAAGTCCAGAAGAAATGACGGGGGATAATCGGATCAGAAATAGGGCCAATGTAAAAGAGGACTCGACTAAAAGGACCATGCTTTCTCATGACTCCAGTCAAGGAGAGCTTAATCAGCTTTTTGTTCAACTCAAACGCTTTGACTATAACCCCTATACTGGTCAAACTGAGAGGCTTAAGAAGTCTATTGATGTAACTCAGGATATTCAAATTAATGTTCAAGATAAGACCAAAAGAGGCCAGTCTGCCAAAGTTAAGGAAGTTCAATACTCCTTTTATCCAGATACAGTTGTTGTGCATTTTGGAGATACTCCTTTTAGTGGACACTACATTGCATATGGATATGAACCAGAATCTCAAACCTGGTTTGAATATGATGATTCTCGAGTAACACGGCTGAAGGGAGCTCGACTCAAGGAAGCCCTCAAGCTAATGAATGAAAATTCTTATCTTATTCTGTACAAGCGCAAAAAATAAATAAATTGGAGATCTTGCTACTAGTACTATTTTAGGTTTCTTTTTAGGTGACTTACCTAAATCATGTTCTCTATGTAAGTTTAAAAACCATAAAATCTTGACTACTGCTCAGAGAGAGCCGTTGGTTTGATGAAGGATAGAGCCTGCAGGCAAGACGTAAAGAGAAGGACTAAGCCTAGACCTGCCCAATAATCGAAGTTTTTAAGTCCAATCCCTATCATGATGATTGATGACAGAAAGATCAGAAGTGTTAAAACAAGTAGGGGGTAATTTCCTCTCAATTCAATTTTCATAACTTCTCCTGATTTTAATATAAGCTTATTCCTATTCAGGCTCTATGAGTTGAATGGATGTTTCTATTTACTTCAGCAGGAGTTGTGCCAACCTTAACGGCTCTTTATTGGGAGTTTAAACCAAGATAGGAGCTATTCAGTCTCAATTTTGTGTAAAAATGTCCCAAAAATATGTCATTTAGACTCTTTATGGTCTAATTTAATCAAGTCTATGGATTAAGTCTCCTAATTGAGGTGAGTCTACCCTTTTGTGCCGATGTTTGGGCTTTAACTCCCACTGTTTTTGTTGGTGGCAGAAATGAGAGTGTCTGAATCTAAGGAGCTCTGGTTGAGAAAAAGAATGATAGAGAGTGCCCACATCATCTGATGCATGACTTTCCCCTCCCAAAAGTTAACTTGAGTTATGCCATTGATGTGAAGGATGATCCAAGCACAAAAAAGAGCTAAAACAATATCACTTTCAATAAACAGTTTTTGATTGAGTTTACTTCGAATGAGGGTGTTACTTGTTTTGAAAATCCAAAAATTCCATAAACACCACACTAGGAATCCTATAAATCCAGTCCCTGCAATGACCTCAAGTGCATTATTATGTGCGTGACCGATAAATTTATTTTTTGCGTTGAGAGGATCTTTCTCCAAAAAATAATAGTAGGACATTTCCTGCGTTTTTCTAAAACCAATTCCCGAAAGAGGCCTCATATGAATAAATGCAATGTTCGCTTCCCATAAAGCAGTTCGCTCGTTCGTACCTCTTTGGTTAAAGAGTTTACTTTCGATGGTCGTCATGTTCAAGGTAGCTAGAACTAGAAAGGCCGTGATTACAGTCGATCCTAAAACTAAAAATAGTTTTCTGAATTTGGGTCTTATAGACCTAAAGGCAAGAACTAATAATCCACACGGCAAAGCAATCCAGAGCATTCTTGACCAAGTGAGAATTAGTGTTATCCCAAGGGTTACACTCGTTGCGCGGCAAATGAGTTTTATCTTTTGGTCTTTCAAGTGAGGAGATAAAGAGAGGACTAAGCTTACTAGGAACGGAAAGATCAGAATACTTGAAGACGAGAGGTGGTGACCGAAAAATAAGGTTGCATGAAAAAACTCGGGTTGAGAAGGTATAATCTGCTTTCTTGGAAATCCGGTAAAGAATTGAATGATTCCTAGAACTCCTAAAACCCCTCCAAATGAAAGCCAAGCTGTCAGTGCATTTTTGCGCTCTAAAGGTGATAGAGCCTTCAGTATTGAGGCTAAGAAAAAGGGTAGTACAAAGTACCAGAGCTTGCTACCGTCTTGCAGTAAATGCACTGTTGGTACATGTCCAGCTAATGTGATTGGTGCTAGCTTTGAAATGATTAAACTCAGTAAGCAAATCACAGTCAAGGCTAGAGATAAGATGGCAAATACTCCGTTGCTAGAGCTCAATTTAATGGTGTCTACTAAGTGTTTGGGTCTCCAGCCCGAGTAAAGTGCCAAAATGAACAAGATACCCACTCCAGTACTCATAGCTGCCATTGAGATCAGGGTAGAGCAGAGATAGAAGGTTAAACCCATGAAAAGCCACTTTGAATTGAGTTGTGTTCTTGTCATATGTATTAAACCTTTAGCATAAGTGTTTAGTTTGACCTATTAATTCTCCTTAAAACTGGGTTTTAATTCTGAGTTGTGTTAGGAGCTTTTTATGCAAAAAAAAGAGTCTTTTTGGTTAAAAGGAATTAGCCATCTTGGGAGTATTCGCTGTGTCTATATTCAGGCAGAATCTCTCATTGATGATTTAAGGTCGATTCATGGACTGGATGTAGAATGTTCAGATGCCTTGGGTGAGGCGATGATCTCAGCTCTCATGGTGAGTTCTTTTTGCAAGCAAGGTGAGAGAGTTAATCTTACGATTCAAGGTGATGGGAGAATCAGGCAGGCCTTTGTTGATGCGGATTCTGTAGGGACTGTGAGAGCATATTTGCTCCCTGGTGATGTTGAGGAATCAGGTAAAAGTTTATGGGGTAGGGGGACTCTATCCGTATTACGAACTCAAGCTCTTGACGGGAAAAAACCCTATATTGGTACAATTCCATTGCTTTATGAAACCATGCATGAAAATTTAAGTGAATACTGGAGTCAAAGCGAGCAAATTGTGTCTGCTCTTGCTTTCTCAAAAAAAGCAAAAGCAGGCGTCCTGATTCAGGTTTTGGGGGGGGCGAGTGAGGAAGAGATAAATCAGGTGAGGCAAGTCGTTACTCCCTTGAGAGCTCATATTGATGAAATTTGTTCTTCAGCTGATCCTCTAAAAGAGTTAGGTCGATTTATTCATGGTAAGTCCTTTGTGCAGATTGAGAAAACAACTCTTGACCTAAAATGCTCCTGTTCTTTTGAAAAAGCTCAAAAAGCTTTATTGCTGGTAGGTGAACAAGAACTTCAGTCGATTTTAGATCATGAAGGATTCACTTCTATTCATTGCGATTTTTGTGTAAAAAACTACACCTTTGGCCTAGAGGCCATAGAGAAAATTTTGCAGCAGATCAGGGAAAAAAATCAATCCTAAAAAAATGAGTTTAGTTTGATTAGTTATTCTGTTTGATATATTTTTAGCTGAAGAATGACACACAAAAAAGAAATCCAAGTCTCTGTTGAGGTTGCTACTCAGGAAGTTCTTCAGGAAATGAGAAAGGCAGGGTTTAAAATTACTTCAAAACTTGAAGTGAAGGATCAATCCCAACCTTTTGTTTTAATTCGATCGCAATATCCAGAATCAGTGAGTAAGGTTCATCATCAAAATCCTTATGTAGATGGGGTGATTAAGTGTACAACCCTAGTGCGCGCATCCTCCAAAAGTACAGAAGTTGAGATGACTCGTTCCCATCGGGCTAATGATATGAGTGATCCAAGACTTAAGGCACTTTCAGTTCAGGTTGCTCAGTTGATTGAAAAGGTCATTAGCCAAATAGGGCAGGTGGGTCTTAAGGATCCTGCTGCAGTTGTTTGAGTACATTTGAAGGCTAGTGAATATTCAAGGGAGTTGTCTTAACTATAGGCTTATTTCTTTTGGTAACTGAGTCCTCTAATTGTTGGTTTAGCTTTGATTTGCAAGTTTTACAGAGCAGAGTTGAACTTTGAGGGTGATTAAATGTGTTTTTTTAAAATCGGGGATTGACAAAAGTAACGTAGAGTTGTTAGCACAAGATTTCTGTGTGGGCGTCTTAAGTATGAGGTGACGTACCCAAATGGCTAAGGGGACGGTTTGCAAAACCGTTTTGTATCGGTTCGAGTCCGATCGTCACCTCCAAATAAAACTTAGCCAAAAAATCAAAAAAACTAAATCACTGAAAATTAAAGAGAACGTGTAAATTCAAAGCCAAGATCCGAAAATTTCGGTTCATCTCGGTTCGTAGTGGGCAATTCAAAAACACAATCAAGAACAAGCATTTATGAGTTGTAGCAAATAGTTATTGGGGTTTCGATAACCGTAAGCCCTTCTTTTTAAAAGAGAAGCTTTGCAGTTGAACCCTTCGAGTCGAGCATTTGTAAGGCCACTTTGAAAGTCATTCAAGATTTCTTCCTTCCATTGCAGTAAGGTTTTTCTCAATTTTCTGATTTCAGGCAAAAACGAAACACTCATATGGTCCATCATCTTTTTATAAGCGACATAAGCTCTTCCGTATCCCTTGATCCGATAGAATGAATGGAGTCTTTCTTTCCATTGATAAAGTTCGTGGAGTTTTGGATGATTCTTTAGGAACTGATGGAGAGCGAATCGTTCATTGTAGGTGAGATTTTTGTTACTCATGAGGAGAAGTTTCTTTGCTCTGGCATCAGTACGAGTCCCTGTGATTTCTTTACGGGCTTTGAAGAGGGCGGGAGTGAGTAATCTTAAAACATGAAAGACATCAGCAACTCTCTTGGCATTTGGGAAGTTTGTCTGGATGAAGTTTCTCTAGGGATCACACATATCCATGGTGACCCTCCTAACGTTTTCTCTTCCTGGGATGTGAGAGAGCTGAGTCTCAAGTTCTGCCTGAGACTTTCCTAAGACAGCTTGGAACATCTTTCCTTTATTGTGATTCACAATAGTAGTGACGAACTGAGTTTGACGAGTATACCTATTTTTGCCGTAAGAGTGCTCATCCATGCCAATAGCGGATGGCCAAATGGCATCTTGCTTCTCAGCCTGATTCAGTCTGAGGCGTTCATAATAAGCAAAGTAGATGAACTCATAAGAGACTTTGAATTCTCTTTTGACCTGGCTCAAGTCTGTGTATTTGCGGCATGCCTCCATGACGGCTAAACGAAAGCGCTGAGTGATTCTTCTGCCAGGTAGAATACCCGGAACGGGTTCAGTGAAGGTTTTAGCGCAGGGTTTACACCAGAAGCGTCGTTTGAGGATTTTAAAAGTAATTGCTTTATCTCGAATAGGGGCATCTCGAATCAGTACCCATCGATGATCATAGATTGACTGAGAGAGATTGGCACAGGAGGGGCATACCTCTGCATTAGAGACCTTCTCACAGACAAAGAAGCCAGGAGGTATGACTTGAATCAGTTTTAGCTCTGGAAGTAGGCAAAGTTTTGATATGTTTTCTAAGGGCGTAGTCACGGTGTTTCCTTTCGTAAAATGAAGCTTGAACAACTCAATTCTACGATAAGTACCTGACTATGCCTTTATATTATTTACCCACCATCAACCGTGAAGAGCCGGCATTTCACGATTTGGGCCCAACGTGGACTACCGAAAACTTTCAGCATTTTGAAAAAAAATTTCGTCACATTTTGCTGAACTTCCCGTTTCACCCCAGTGAAACGGAAGAGTGGCTTGGTGCGCCCAAAATTTATGGGTGACATAAACAGTGACCTGGACCGGTTTTACCCGGCCAGGTCACTGCTAAGCTTTTTAAAGACGTTGAACCTCGATTTCCTGTCAGTCAGGACCAATATTCCCGTTTTCCTGTTTTTGCCAAGCATAGTATCTCGCTCCCGGTGCCCACATTTCTTTCGGTCTTGAGCAGATCTTGGGCGATCATGAATGGAAGCTACATTTTGAATGATTCCACGCCGATCCTTCCGAGGAAACCGAGGGGTTATGCGTCTGCGAGATCTTGCCAGATATTTCTACAGGTAGCCCTCCAAGCCTTGTGTCCTTGTCAATATGATGATAAACTGATTCAATTTATACTGACTCCAATCCCTCCTCTTTGAGTCGGTGAGAAATAGCCTCAGGTGACCCCTTTTCACGAAGCTTCTCCTCAATTCTTTCACGTGTCTTGCCCCTCATCTTGCGCGGGAGCATGCGGTAGGATTGACGCTCCATTGCACGTCTTGTTGCTTGTCTAGGCCTATAGCCACGACTCCCACGATTACGATTGATCTCCCTTGAGATCATACTCTGATCAAAGTCAGTTTTGACTGCAATCTCAGACTGAGTTAAACCTAGATCTAGGCACGTCTTGATCACAAGATGATCCACGTGGGTCACCCGACGGTAATTCATCGTGCTCTCCTCTTCTTTGTAGCTAGAAAAGACGATAACACTAAACCGTCGGGACCCCCGTCTTTTCAACTCCTTATTGTCTCAGTTGCACTACGAACGTTTTTGCGGGAAGGATAGAATACTGTTCCCGTTGAATTTTATTTGATCTCAAAGTATAAATCATTCAATGAGTCAAAAAAATAAAATTGTGAGCTTAATGATCTTAGGAGTCATTTTTTTAAGGCTTTATTTAGACAAGTTAGAGAGTTTTTGTGATCTTGCTGTGTATTACGTGGCGGGCCAAAAAATCCTCTTGCATCATACAGTTTATGATGTGCCTGGGCATTTTCAATACAAGTATGCTCCTTGGATCTCACTTTTATTTGGATATTTGCTCACTCCTTTTGAATTTGATTCTCTAAAGTATACTTTTCATTTTTTGTCTCTCGTGGCATGGCTTTTCTACATCGTCTGGATGGCCAAGCAGGTTCAATCCAGAATTTCGGCTCCTTTTATTTTTTTGTTGTTTCTAATTAATCACCTCGCAACTGAACTTATTGTCGGACAGGTAAATCTTTGGGCATTGGCTTCATTTGCGGCAATGTACGTAATGTTAAATAAGAAAACGCTTTTAGGAGATTTCTGGGCTGGGTTCTTATTTTGTTTTGCTTTCTCTGTAAAATTGAGTCTATTGATTGCCATCCCTTACTTGATTTTTAGACGCCATTGGATGGTTTTAGTGAGCGCAAGTTTTGCTTATTTGCTTTTTGGAGTTGGAGTAGTTAGTCTGACTTCAGGAGTTGATTTTACAATAAGTGAACATTGGGCGTGGATAGCAAGTTTGACAAAGTCTAGTAGGGAGTTACTCGATTTTCATAATAACATTTCAATTCTAGGAATGCTGATGAAAGCTTCCATTTCATTTCAAGTTGCTAGTTTAATTTGGGGCGCATTCCTGGGCGCGTTTGTATTAATTCAATGGAAGTGGAGAAAAAGCACTCCACTTTTTCAATTAGGACTCCAGGGAGCTTCAATGGTTTTATTAAGTCCTATTGCTTGGCAAAATTGGGCCCTTTATTATTTTCCAGCACTTTTAATGCAGGCGGATACCTGGGTAGAGTATTTCATGAGGTCGAAAAGAACTCAGATTTTAGGTTTTTTAATTTTAGCAATAATGATTATCCTTTTTCAAAGTTTTTGGCATGTGCTTGATTACGGTCCACGAACCTTCTCATTTTTTCTTATTCTTTTGGGTTTAATTCTAAGTGAAAATAAAAAGCGGAGCGTGGTTGCTCGTTAAGTTATTTTGACCTTGATGGTTGTTAAGGAGTTCCGTCTTTGGGGAGAGGTTTTGAGTTTTGATGTTTCCATTGGTAAGAGAATACCTAGTTGATCATGGTAGTGACTCTTTTGTAGCCATAGCTTGGTCTTTGTTTTAAGACTTCCTTGATTTCAGTCAAGACAAGATTGTCCTGAAGGTTCTGATCAAACTTCATGGCAGGTTTAGCCTTTTTATAAAGAGACCGTAATCAAAACCTAAGTTTGGAATAATATAAGAAAAAACTAAGGAATTCATGTAACTAGCAGGTTGCTTAAGACCAAAGGAAACTACATGAATTCCAAGACAATCCAGATTTCAGATCGACTATGAAGTGTCGCCGAAAAAATGATTCCATCGCCCATTTATAAAAGCAAAGGAAGAGCTGGCGGCAGACCAGATAGTAATTTCAGACTGGTGCTGATAGGAATTTTCTATGTATTGACTACCGGCTGTTAATGGAGGCGACTCTCCCAAGAGTTTGAAGCAGTGAGCACAGTCTTTAGATATTTCAGAAAGTGGTTAAAAATATGGCTTTTTTGGGGCTATCTGGTGTGAAGCCCTTAAGATTTTTTATGACAAGAAGGGCATCGTGTGGAGTTGGCAATCCATTGATGGGTCAATAAAGAATTCTTACTTCGGAAAAGAGAAGATCGGATTTAATCCAAAAAATGTGAATCGCGGAGGTACCAAAATAATGGTTCTCAGTGACAAGAAGGGTATACCGCTGTCGGCAGTTCTAATTGAAGCCAACAGGCATAAGAGCCAACTTGTTGAAGAGACCCTTGGTAAAATTCGAATAGAGAGGTCTCATCCTTCTCTAGGTATTTAGCATCTTTGCGGTGATAAAGCCTATGACTTCATCTGGTTTAGAGAGAGTGCCTATGAATACGGCTGTAGTGAGCACTTTAAGTACAGAGGTGAAGATTCTCAAATTCAAATGGGGGTCACAAACAGAGTTTTAAATACTGGACTGCGCCCCTCAATTTGGACAGGTTGACCTAGTTTTTGTGTAGGGGCTGGCTGGTCTCCTGTTTGTTTTTCTTGATTTGCCACTCAAACTCCTCTG
>Ga0255087_1000423_pt1 | contig 17658 bp, 19 predicted proteins | sample Colum_Miss_RepA__FD_188561 | JGI IMG/M metagenome (GOLD analysis project Ga0255087, IMG submission 188561) | Freshwater microbial communities from Columbia River, Oregon, United States - Colum_Miss_RepA_8d | ecosystem: Environmental > Aquatic > Freshwater > River | place: USA: Oregon | collected...
TCTGATGAGCACGCTGGCAACGGGTGGCAACTTCAGTAGCAGGTTGCCGACGGAGGGCAATGCCTGACTCGCGTGGGAAGGCGCTACACGTGGCCCAAACACCCCGGCCACCTTCCCGATGAAGTTTCGTTGGTTGCGCGAGCGCAACTGTCTTTACGGTGGCGCAGGTGATGCGGACTTCCTCGGCGGTCGAATACATACATGCCGCGACTCATGCGGTGAACACCCCCTAGGCTAACACCCCATCGCCCGGCCCGGCCAAGCGCGTAGCGTTCCCTCAGTCAATGACGACTAGCGAATTACTCGTGAAAGTGAAGGGCCACCGAGGCTCCGCGCCGCTGTCCGCCGATGGACTCTGGCTTGCCGCAGGTTCGTTCAACGGCATCCCAGATCATGTGACCGTGCGCTCCATTCCATCGTGAGAACCCGGTTCACAGCGGAGGTGATTTCCCAAGTCGGACATTCGGAACCAGAAACAAAGAAACTATGAAAACCATAACAATGCGGACCGTGCTATCGATGGCGGCGGCGACGGCCATGGCGAGCAGCGGATTGAACCTGCCGGCGCAACCAGCCCTGCCGGCAAAGCCGCTGCCCTCACGCCCCATCACCCCACCGGCTCCACCAGTGCCACCTCCGCTGCCGCCCGCGCCAATTCTGCCGCCTTCGCCCCTGCCACCGGCGTCACCAACCATCCCGATGGAACCCAGACGAGTTGCCCCCGAACAACGGCCACCCGTCAAGCGGCCGCCCACCACGAACGCGCCGCCTTTCATCATCTTCACGAACCGTCCGCCACCGGTGACGAACAGACCGCCGGTATCCACGAACGATCCCGTCTTCATCATCTTCACAAACCGCCCGCCAGTGCTGACGAACCAGCCGCCAAAGTTGGAAAAGAAATGATGGATGGCCAGACGCTCAATCCTCCTCCTTCTTCGCCCTCCGGAAATGCCACGCTGCGTTTGAAGCAATCCAAACCTGTCCGATACAGGGGCGGTTCTTGATGATGCCTAATCGTGGAGGACAGCAGTTCAAACTGGCTGCTGGTAAAGCTTCTGAAAACCGCGCTCGCCCCTTCGCTCGCACAGTTCGGATCGCAGAGGATGATGCCGTCGGAGCCGAAGCGCGCGGTGGCAGATGCGGGCTTGCAGACCTTCGGTTCGGGGTGCAACAACGTAGCCCATGGCAGCCATGGCGCTTGCGTCCGGACTCAGACCCAGCGCGTGCAGTGCCTAAAACCTGCCTGAAAGCGTGATGCCCACATAAGGGGCTCCGTCTCCGTTGAACTGAAGATTGGCCTTGTCGTAAACGAAGCGGCGGTCGATCACCCAGCCGGCTTCAACTCCGACAGTCAGCTTTTGGGTCCATAGCCTGCTCAGCCCCGCCCCCACGCGGATTTCTCGGAAGGTCATGGTCTGGTCGTTCAATGCCGGCCGACCAGTCCGCGTCCCAAACGAGTCGCCGACACGCCACGCTCCCCCCACCAGTTCGCCACCTGCATAGGCTGTCCACCCAGACCCGAGTTGATATTCCACGGTGGGCTTGGGAAGAACGGCGGACAGTGTCCAATCCTCAGCAAACCGCCAACGAACGCCCAAACCGCCGATCGCAGGAATGTCGCGTCGAGGATCCACGGTCACGGCTGCAATCCAGGTCAGGTTTGTGCTTTGGACGTAGGCTAGGGCGAAGAGCGCGGTGGCGTTCAGGTCGTTGGCGGAAATGTCTTCAAAGTCGCTTTGCAGCCCGGGCCTCAGGCTCGTGCGCAGGCTCCATCGGTCGGCGAATTCCCAGTTGTTGCCCAGCTCCAGGGCCAATGTCTGGACGGTGTTGGGAATCGGTGTGCCAGCAGTCACGCCGAACCCAAACCGCTCCCACCACAAACCTATGGACCAACTGTATTCGTCGGATGTCCGGTTTTGCCAACTGTATCGCAAGCTCGTGCTGAAGGCGTCGGCGTCGCCCAGCCGCGCAGTGCCTGCCGAGACGCGAGCCGGGCCAGAATAGGAAGCCGTCGTGGTGACAAGCTGGCTAATCTCGGCACCGGACAACGATGCCACAGAGAGCAGGGCACTGGCTAAAACCCACAGAAACGAGATGAATGGCGTATGCCTCATAAGCGGACGCCAAGCTAGGTCGGCAGGGTTGAAATGCAAGTGACCATAAAGGGGTTGGTTCTTGTTACGGGCTGGTCGCAGCGGACAGCAGTTCAAATTGGCTGCCGGCAGATCTTCTGCGAACACCTCTCCCTGGCACGGTTCGGCATCGCAGATGGTGATGCCGTCGGGCCGAGGCGGGCGGCGGCAGGCGCACCTGACGAATCCGGGTGAACCGTCCAGCTCCCCCCTCCCGAAAGTTTGTCCCCGATTCAAACTAGCACCACCTCGAACTCGCGCTACTTTTGACGGCTACTTGGGTGCAGATGGCACCCGGACGAATCGATTTATGAATGATGAAACCTCTCCAGTGATGGTGATTGTCGGCGGGGCTGGTGGCATCGGTTCCGCAGTGGCACGGCGGCTGGCCGCCCGCGGTTGCCGGATTGTGCTGGCCGGCCGGGAACCCGGGCGTCTCCAGACGGTCGCCACCGAAACCGCCGCCCAAGCAATTGCCTGCGACGCCCGCGACAGTGCGGCCGTGGATGCGTTGATGCAGTCCGTCGTAGCCAGCCACGGGCGCGTGGATGGCGTGGTCAACTGCGCCGGCTCCATCCTGCTCAAGCCCGCTCACCTGATCAGCGACCGGGAATTCGCCGACACACTGGCGGTCAATCTCACCACGGCCTTCAACCTCCTGCGCGCCGCCGCTCGGCTCATGATGCGACAAGCCGGAGGCGGGAGCATCGTGCTTTGTTCTTCAGTGGCCGCCCGGCGCGGGCTGGTCAATCACGAGGCCATCGCCGCCGCGAAAGCTGGAGTCGAGGGCTTGGCGCTCGCCGCCGCCGCGACCTACGCGCGCCAAGGCGTGCGCGTGAACTGCGTCGCCCCGGGACTCACCCGCACGGATTTGACCCGCACGCTTACACAGAATGAAACCGTGGCCAAAACTTCCGCTGCCTTGCACCCGCTCGGGCGCATCGGCGAACCGGCGGAGGTGGCTTCCGCCATCTGCTGGCTGCTGGACCGTGAGCAAAGCTGGGTGACGGGCCAAGTCCTCGGCGTGGATGGCGGGCTTGGCAGCGTTCAGGCCAGGAGTTGAGCATGGCCTTACCCAAAACGACAAAGCCCGTAACTGCGTCCGGCGGATTGCGGCTGGGGCTCTGCTGCCAGTTCATCGCGCAGCCCATCAAATTCAGCACCACCACCGCGACCGCGCTCGCACGCCTGCCACGCTGTGAGCAACTGGCCCGGCTCGCCGCCCTCGGCACAGCCAACGCGGCGTCGTTGCTCGCGGCGTTGAAATTCTGTGCCGCCAACGGCATCCAGTCCTTCCGAATCATCAGCCCCATCCTTCCGATCAAAACGCATCCGACCGTGGGCTACCGCGTCGAGGAACTGCCCGGGGCCGCGGAACTCGTGGCGCAGTTTCGCCGCTGCGGCGATTTCGCCCGCGCGCAGGGCATCCGCACCGGATTCCATCCCGACCAGTTTGTCGTGCTCAACTCGCCGGATGCGAACATCGTGGACCGCTCGATCGCAGATATCGAGTCGCAGGCCGAAATCGCCGAGTGGACCAACGCCGACACGGTTAACATCCACGGCGGCGGCGGTTACGGCGACAAGCCGACGGCTCTTGAACGCTTTCGGCGCAACCTTGACCGGCTCAGCCCCCGCGCCCGCAATCGCCTCACGGTTGAAAACGACGACAAGACCTTCACGCCGGCCGACCTGCTCCCGCTGTGCCGCGCCACGGGCCTGCCTTTGGTTTACGATGTGCATCATCACCGCTGCTGTCCGGACTCCTTGAGCGTGGCGGAGGCGACCGCCGCCGCGCGCGCGACTTGGAACCGCGAACCGCTGTTCCACATCTCCAGTCCGCTGGAAGGCTGGACGGGGCCGAAGCCGGAACGACACCATGACTACATCGACCCAAAAGACTTACCCGCCGCGTGGCGAGGCTGGGATCTCACCGTCGAAGTCGAGGCCAAGGCCAAGGAACTGGCTGTGACCCGACTGCAACAGGCCTTGCGCTGAAAAGTCCGCGAGGCGCGACATTTGGCTACTCACCCACGGCGAGCCCCACTAGGTTGAGCTATGCAGAATCTGACCATCACATTACAGGCCCTCGTGGTTGCCTCGGTTTTCTTTGTGTGGACCGTGCGCTACCAGAACATCGTCCAGGAATTCAAACACTACGGCCTCCCCGAATGGTTGCGGGATCTGGTTGGCATTCTAAAAATCACGTTCGCCCTGCTGCTGCTGATTGGCATCGAACACCGACCGTTCGCGGTGGCCGGTGGCCTCGGCATTGCCGCGCTCATGGCCTGCGCATTCGTCACCCATTTGCGCGTGAAGAATCCCGTGTTCAAAATGCTGCCCTCCCTGATTCTGCTGGTGCTCTCCCTGATCATCGCGGCCATCAACTACCAGCTCCTCAATGCTTGATCGTGAGCGAATGATTCCACAGCAACGAAGAGTGCGCAGGCGAATGGATGGTGTAAGCTGCCACTCTTGAACGTCGCCTTGATCCTTTGCTCGGCCATCTCCTTCCTCGGATACGGCGCGGCGTGCTTTATCTCCGATTCCCTAAAAAAGGAGTTCGACCGCTACCGTTTTGGTTCGCAGCGTGCGCTGATCGGAGGACTGCAGTTGTGCGCTGCGCTGGGTTTGCTGGCGGGCCTGAGCCAACCGTGGATAGGGCGCGCGGCAGCGGCTGGCCTTGCCCTGATGATGCTGGTCGCGGTCGGTGTCCGGATCAAAATCAAAGACAGCCTCCTTCAGACGACCCCGGCACTGTTCTATCTGGTGCTGAATGCCTACCTGTGTCTGGCAGCATTCTGATCAACCAGCCCGAAGCGGGCGATGTCGGTCGCACCTTTGCCTTCGGCCAAATACCTGAAGTTCAGGTCGCGCACCTTCGCGGCGGCGTCCACGATGGCGCAGGTGATGCGTGCTTCCTCGGCGGTCGGATACCCCTTTCCTAGCTCCCGCTGATGCGTTCAATCACCCACCAAATCCCCATCGCAGTGATCAACAACGATCCGGGGACGACGACGAACCGGCGGTATTTTTGCGGATCCCGGATCCCACTCGTGGCGATGAGCGCGACGGCGATCACGGCGAGCTGGCCGAACTCGACCCCGAGATTGATTCCCAGCAGGCCCACGACCAGCGAGGAAGTGGAATCAAGCCGGGTGGCCATGGCACCGGCGAAACCGAGCCCGTGGATGAGTCCAAACGCGAACACAACAAGCAGCCGCCAGTGGGTGTAGTCCTTCGAGAATATGTTTTCGAGCGCGACGACCACGATGCTCGCGGCGATGACCGGCTCCACGATATTGAGCGGGAGCTTTACGTAACCTGCGGAGGCCAGCCACAGCGTGAGGGTATGGGCGACGGTGAAGGTCGAGACTTGGAGCACGAGCGGCTGCCCTTTCCGGGTCATGAGAAAGACGCCAAGGACAAATAGGATGTGGTCCAGCCCTTCGGGGATGACGTGGGCGAACCCACGTTTGATCTCGGACCAGAAGAGGGAGAGCCAGTCGCCCGAGGTCGCCGTCACGCCGACGGAGCCTTCGGTGCGCCCGCCTGGTTTGGAGGAGATTCCCTGCTCGGTGAGATCGAGCGTGAAGCTCGTTTCGCCGGGGTAGAGCACCGCGTAACGCTCGACCTGCTTCCCGCCGATGAAATTGACGAACACCACGCTGAGCGGAGCGCCCATCTTCCCGGGCGTCAGGGGGAGCGCCTCGATCCGATAGCCGGTCATGCCGGAGATCACCCGGGTTTTCCACGAGCCGACGAGGACGGTTTCGTCGCCCTTGAGGAGATTCTTGTCGTCCGTCTCAAACGGGATGCCGCCATCGCCGAGCTTCTTGAATTCCCAGTTGATCTGCGGCTTCACCTCGCCGATCGGATCGAAAAAGAAACGGAGCCGCTGTCCGACAAACGACTCTGCGGTGTCCTTCATCTCCTTCACCTTTTCCGGCGGAAGGCTCTCGATGGCCCCCTTCTGATAATAGTTGATGGATTCCGGGTCGTTGGAGAAACCGCGCGGGTCCACCTCGATGCGAATCTCCACGCTGCCATCGGTTGCGAAATGGGATCGGACCGGGAGATCCGGCACCGGATGCGACCAGGCGGTGGCAGCGAATGCAAGGGCGAGCAAGGCCGGAAAGAGCCGCGACCAGATCAGAATAGGATGGTGTTTCATGCGTGGGAAAACGGACGGCTTGGGGGTATCCCCCCGCTGGCCGTGCTGCTCTGTTGCGGAGACGCCCAGCCCGAAGCGAGTCCCGTTTTGTCGCGGTGCAGAATATGGCAAACTGGAGTTGCGCGAGGCAAGCCCTCCGTTTCGCCGTGCCTTTGCCATGGCCCTCTGCCCGTTGAAACCCGATAAATTCTGGTTGCAAAGGACGGCGGCGGGCAGGAGAGTCGTCTCAACGGAAAGGTAAATTGCCCTTTTCAAACAACCTAACGTTCAACCGAAACCCATGAAAAAGTTCATTACCCTTGCCGGTGTCACGTTGATTATGGCGGGAGCCGCGTATGCCGGATGTGGCATCAAGGTTCCTGTCTCTGGCGAAGTCAAAGCCTACAACGCCGAGAAGAAGCTTCTCACCGTCGGCACTGAGGCGATCACGCTCGCTCCGACAGCGAAGATAATCAACGCCGCAGGCAAAGAAGTGAAGATCACTGAACTCGTCGGCAAGAAGGTCACGGTCTCCACCGACAAGCACAACAAGAAGGGCGAGTCGGTCACCGAGCAGAAGAAGTCGTAAGCCTCCCGCTGCCCGATCTTACCAATCTGTCAAAGCAATGACCCGGAGGGTGAAGCCTCCGGGTCTTTTCTCATTCGGGAGATGCTAGTGCGACTTGCAGGGCGGCACCGGTTTCAAATCGCCCGGTCGTAAATCCGCTGAAACACCTTGTCCACACCTTCGTTCGCGCGGTTTGGGTCGCAAGTGGTGATGCCATCGGGGCCGAAGCGGGCGGTGACGGTGGCGCCCTCCGCCATGTATTTGAAGTTCAGGTCGCGCACCTTCGCGGCTGCGTCCACGATGGCGCAGGTGATGCGGGCTTCCTCGACGGTCAGGTTCCGGTGCACAGGGTTGTGCTCAAGATTGAGGCCTGAGGACGAACCGCGCCTGTTCAAGACGCAACATTTCAAATGGACTCATGCACTTCACACCAACACCGATGCAGGCGTTTGGAATCTTGATCTTCTTGGTCGAAGCGGCAGCGACCTCGTGAGTGACGACGACATGACCGTGAGCAAGAGCGTGAGCCACAAGGTAGAAATCTGCCACCTGAAGAAAAGTGCTCACCGCTGCCGGTTCGTAGTTCTGTCCGTTGGCCCAACTGCTGACCTTAGCCAGAGCTGGCAAAAGAGCAGTGTCCGGTTTTAGAAAGAAACCATCGCCGCGAGTGACAGCCCAAGCCGCCAACTCATCAGCGCCCGCTTCAATCTCATCTCCAACTTTCTCTGTGCTAAAAACTAACTTCTTGGCGTTCGCGTCAATCAGCCAGTCCCAGAAGGCAGGGCAGAAGTCCAAGCCGTAGTGCAGGTTCTTGGCTTGGATGAAGACGTCGGAATCCAACAGGTAACTCATGCGACCCCCACCCCGAGGCTGCGCCCCAATTCCTTGAACGTCGAAAGCTTCGAGAATCCGAGCATTCGGAAAGCATCTGTGTAACGCGTCTGCCCTTCCAATGTGCTAGCACAAAGCGCCGCCGCGAAGCGCTTGCTCACCCGAGCCGCTTGCGTCAGGTAGAAGTTGCCTCCGCTCCCGCGCGGAATTGCACGCAATCTGGCCACTTCCGCGTGATATGCTTCCCAAAACTCTTCTCGTGTCAGTCCTCCCACGTCCATGATGCGGCGCAAGATGACCAGCGTGCTCACCTTGAAATACCGGGCCAACCGTCCAGCCTCCTCCGCCAACTCGCCGTCGGGATGGTATGCTTGGTGCATCGCGTCGAGCGGCACGAGCAGTTCGGCGGCAACCTCGTTGCACCAACGCTCCACCTGCTGGTCAGGGACGGCGCTTGGTTGCGAGTCTGAAACTGCCGACTGCCCCGACCAGATGTGCACCAACTCGTGCGCCAGGGTGAACATTTGCCCCGCCTTGGTATCTGCACCGTTGATGAACACCAGCGGCGCCAGATCATCCGCCATGGCGAATCCGCGAAACTCCTGGGGATCTAAGTGCCGGTAATTGTTGTTTTGAACCACGCCATTGCACATCACGAGAACACCCAAGCCGTCGGCCTGCTCAATGAAGCGACGCAGCGCATCGGTCCAGGTCGGCGTTTGGCGACGCACGTCCAAATCAAAACCCAGTTCCTCCCTGATTCTGGCGGCGGTGCGAACCACGTCATCCCCCACACGCGCCGAACCAACAAACGCTAGCGGCGACTCGCCCATCGAGCGCGCGTAGTTCCGAAACCACTCCTGGCGTTGCTGACATACGTAGATCGTATCCAGCAGGTCTGGGGAGGGGTGGCCGATGCGTTCGTTTCCGGGAGCGCGGAAATCCGGGATGGGGATTTTCTCAACCGGCGGATCGGGAAGGAAAAGGTAGCCCACGGGCGTATGGGTCGCATTGGCGAATGCCTCCACTTGTTTCAGCGTCGGCAGTGCCGTCCCTGCTTCCCACGCCGCCAGATGGGGAAACTTGGACTCCAAATCGGTGAGCTCAAAACCCGCTCGCTCGCACGCCCAGCGCAGCAACTTGGGTTGGATGGCTACTCGATTCATGGGGACAAGCTAGCGACAATGAATCTTTGATTCAATCACCCAGCATCAGTGCTCAAATCGCCTTCTCGTAAATCCGCTGAAACACCCCCGCCGCCCCTTCTCCCGCACGGTTCGGGTCGCAGATGGTGATGCCTTCGGGGCCGAAGCGGGCGGTGACGGTCGCGCCTTTGCCCTCGGCCATATACTTGAAGTTCAGGTCGCGCACCTTGGCGGCGGCGTCCACGATGGCGCAGGTGATGCGGGCTTCCTCGGCGGTCGGATACAGGCTCGCCACGGCGTCGCGGGTTTCGCCGGCGAACTTCACGCGGCAGATCGCTACGAGGCCGACGGTGAGGCTGTCCACGCCGTAGCCGACGTAGGCCTTGGTGCCGTCGGCGCGGAGGACGTCGCGGGTGAAGTGGTTGTTGCTCGTGCGCGAGCCGCCGCCTTTGTTCCACCAACGGAAGCCGCGGTATTGCTGGTCGCTCTCCACCTTGCCGTCGGCGCCGACGATTTCGTGGCCCTGGTTTACCGGCCCCTCGAAGTCGGGCGGCGTGATCCAGTTGTTGTGGAAGTTGATGCTCATGCCGTTGTCGAAGTCCACGCGCACCTGCACGGCGTCGTAGGCGTTGATGCCGTCGCGCACGAGGCGCTTCTTCTGGCCCACGGCGGTGAGCGAGACGGGCTTGGACTTGTAGTAGGAGTAAATCAGATCGGTCCAGTGCGGGCCGACGTAGCTGAACGGGTCGCTCGACTCGACCCACTTGAAGGTGCTCGTGCTTACCTCCAGCGGCTCTTCGAGGAACGCCGTGCCGTAGAGCGGCGCGCCGATGCGCTTCTGGATGTCGTCGCGGATGCGTAGGTGGTCGGGGTCGTAACGCTTGTGCATGTCCACGGCGACGATGCGGTTCGCGGCACTGGCGGCCTCGATGATCTGGTCGGCCTGGTGCGTGGTGAGACACATGGGCTTCTCGGTGAGCACATGAACGCCCTTCGCGAGCGCGGCGAGGATGGGCTGCGTGTGCAGATGATCCGGCGTCGCGACGGCGAGCACGTCGAGGTCCGGGAAGTCGCGGAGGATGTCGTGCCACGGCTCGTCGCCGAAGTAGCACTTGGGCGCATGGCCGGTCCATTCCTTGAACGCGGCGGCGGACTTCTCGGCGGACTTCTGCGAGCGCGTGGCGACGGCGACGAGGTCGAACTTCACCGGCGCGAGGTCGCGGTTGAACTTGTCGAGGCCGACGCGGGCGAGCTGGCCGGCGATGCCGAAGCGCTGGAGGTCGGCGTAGGCGCGGAGGTGGACGTCGCCGCCGAACATGCCGGCGCCGACGAGGGCGATTTTAATTGTGTGTTCCATGGGAGCAGTGTTTGCGGCAGACGTTGCCAGATGCCCCGCCGTTCGTCACGGGTTCAGATACTTCCGTGCCGGGCTTAGGCAATGGCGGGCACGCTTCTCACCAAGCAACTCGCTGGTGCGTTTGAGGTTTGGGGTCAGGACATCGCCGGTCCGATGGTTGGGCGGAGCCACGGCCTGCCCCGATGCCTCAAAATGAGCCAGAACAGCCCGGTGCCACGGAATTAGCCTTCCGCCTCGTCCCGGCTCCTGCTAGACACTCGCCGCATGGCTGCTGAACTCACGATTGGCTTTCTCGGCGCGGGCAAGATGGCGACCGCCTTGGCCCGGGGCTTTTGCGCCGCCGGCCTGACCAGTGCCCGGCACCTGATGGCCAGCGAGGTGATGGAGGCCGCGCGCAAGGCCTTCCACGAGGAAACCGGGGTGAAGCCGATGCCCACCAGCCTCGCCGTTTGCAAGGCCGCCAACATCCTCATTCTCGCGGTGAAGCCCGATCAGGTTCCCGGTGTGTTGTCGGAGATCCGCAATCATCTCACGCCCAAGCACCTGCTCATCTCCATTGCCGCCGGGGTGCCGCTGGCGAAGCTGGAAGCCGGCCTTGGTCCGGAGGCCCGGGTCATCCGCGTGATGCCCAACACGCCGGCCTTGGTCGGCGCGTCGGCCAGCGCTTTCGCCACCGGCACGCACGCCACGTCGGCGGATGCGGCCTTGGCGCAGCGCTTGTTCGCCTCCGTGGGCGTGGCGATGCAGGTGAAGGAACCGTTGCTCGACGCCGTGACCGGCCTGAGCGGAAGCGGCCCGGCTTACGCGTATCAAATCATCGAGGCGCTCAGCGACGGCGGGGTGGCCGCCGGCCTGCCGCGCGATGTGGCTACGAAGCTCGCCGCGCAGACCCTGCTCGGCGCGGCGAAGATGGTGCTGGAGACCGGCCAGCACCCCGGTGCGCTCAAGGACATGGTCACGAGTCCCGGCGGCACGACGATCGAGGGGCTGCATGAGCTGGAGAAGGGCGGCGTGCGCGGGGCGCTGATGAACGCCGTGCGTGCGGCCAGCGAGAAATCCCGCAAACTCGGGCAAGGCTGATGCCAGGCCGACGCTGATTTTCTGCTTCAATCGCCCATTGGCAAACGACACTCTGCCCAGCGTATGAACTTTCCGCCGCCCTCCGAGAAACAGGCGCAAGTCATCTGGATCTCCGTCACCACGCTTGCGGTCGCGGTCTTGCTGGGTGCGGTGGGTGCCTCCTTCTGGGCCATTGGTCTGCTGCTGAACAAGCTGGCCTCGCTCATCCTGCCGCTGGCCATCGCCGCCATCGTCGCCTGCCTGCTCGACCCGGTGGTGGACCTGCTCGAGCAGCGGATGAAGATTCCCCGCATCCGGGCCATTCTGATGGTTTTCTTCATCGGAGTCGCGCTGGTGGTGTTGTTGCTGGGCACCGTCGTGCCCGAGTTGGTGGTCCAGGCCAATAAACTGGTGACCGACCTGCCCGGGGACGCCGAAAAGTTCCGCGTCCGGTTCAGCGACTGGCTGGCGGACTCACCTCTTGGGCAGAAGGCGAAGGAGGCCTGGGACCAAGAAGTGGGCCTTAAGGTGCAGCAAGCGCTGAAGGACGTCGTCCCGCTGGTCTCCGGCTGGGTGGTGGATCATCTGGGCGACTTTACCTCATGGCTGAGTTACGCCGTCGGCCTCGCGCTGGTGCCGGTTTACCTCTTCTACTTCCTGCTGGAAAAGACCGGCATCCAAAGCAACTGGACCGACTACCTGCCCATCCGCGAGTCCCGGGCCAAGGAGGAGCTCGTGTTCATGCTCTCGGCCATCAACGACTGTGTGATTGTTTTCTTTCGCGGCCAGATCCTCGTGTCGCTCTGCTCCGGCACGCTGCTGGGCCTGGGCTGGCTGCTGATTGCTCGGCTCGACTACGCGATCTTGTTGGGCGCAATCGCCTCCCTCATCTGCATTCTGCCCTATGTGGGGGCCATCATCACCCTGTGCGCCGCGCTCATCCTGGCCGGCGTGCAATACGGCGACGGCCACCACATCCTGGCGGTGCTGGGCGTGTTTGCCTTCGTGCAGGCGGCGGAAGGGCTCTTCTATTCGCCGCGCATTCTGGGCAACCGCGTGGGACTGCACCCGCTCACGATCATCATCTCCGTGATGGCGGGCACCAAGCTCATCGGCGGCATTCTTGGCGGTCTGCTGGCTATTCCCCTCACGGCTGCGCTGCGGGCGATCATGCTGCGCTATGTGTGGAAGAAGCCCGTGGCGGTGACCGCTGAAGCGGGTAAGAGCTGAGGAATGCTTGATGAGTCCGGCCTCCAAGCAGGTTCGGCCGTTCGTCACTGCTCACCAATTCACCTTCCTCCGTTGAGCCACGCCCGCAGCTTCGCCAGTGCCTGCGAACGGTGGCTGATGAGATTTTTCGCTTCCTCCCCCAACTCGGCAAAGGACTGCGCCCGCCCCAGCGGAATGAACAGCGGGTCGTAGCCGAAGCCGCCCACTCCGCGCGGCGCCAAGTCAATGCGTCCTTCGCAGGTTCCCTCAAAAATTTCGGGCGCAGCCGTGCCACCCACCGGCATCAGCGCCAGCGCGCACCGAAAGCGGGCCGAGCGCTTTTCCGCCGGCACCCCGGCCAGCAGCCGCAGCAGCTTCGTATTGTTGTCCTTGTCCGGGCTGTTGCCTGCCTGGGCCGCGTCCAAGGTGGCGAAGCGCGCGGAGTGAATGCCCGGCGCGCCGCCCAGCGCATCCACTTCGAGGCCGGAATCATCCGCGAGCACGCAGGCGCGCTCCGCTTCGAGTGCCCGCGCGGCAGCCGAGCTGGCCAGCCAGCCCGCCAGTGACCGAGCCTTGAGCACCGCATTGCCAGCAAAAGAATCCGCATCCTCCACCGGCACGGGCGCGGTGGGAAACTCCTGCAACAAGGCACGGCAGTGGAAACCCGCGCCGAGGATGGCCTGAATCTCCCCAACCTTGTGCGCGTTGCGCGTGGCTATGAGCAGCGTTGTCATGCCGCGAGGCTACAACGAATGCCGCACGCGATAAAGCCGGGGCTGGAGCGCGCTCTGCACCTTGGCTTCAGCCCTTGTAAATCACCATGATGCCGTAGTCCGGCAGCATGTGCCCGGAAGCGTCCACGACGCCGTAGGCAATGGGGCTCATGTGGATGATGTTGTCCTGCCCCACCTGGCTCAGAAACTCGGTGACCACCTCGTCGAAGCGGTCATGGCCGACCTCCACGCAGGTGCTGCGCTTGATGCAACGCACGCGGATCTTGGGCGACTCGCCCTTGTTGGCCTTGGCGGCCGGCTCGGTTTTTTTGAGGAGTGACTCCTGCGGACCCGTGTGGTGCGGCACCACCAGCGGCTTGTGCGTGCTGGCTTTGCCCGTGGGCCCGGTCTTGCCCTTCGCGGAAACCAAGGCACCCGCAGGTCCGGTGCTTTTCTTCACATCCACCGGGACCGGCCGCTGGCGCGGGCGTCCGGGCGGGATGCGGAACTCCACGTCGCACTCGGGGCAGTTGATCAGCTCGCCCACAGCTTCGGCATCCGCACTGATGTGCAGGCCGCACTTGGGGCAGTTGAATGAGACATCCATGGACGGTTAAACAGTTGAGGCTGGAGTCGAGCCTAGGTCGCAAAGCCCCGCGGCGGCGAGTGGAAATTATTTTTGGTGGAAGAAAATCAACGCGCCCCCGGCTTTGCCTTCTGGGCAGGAATGAAAAGTCGCGTGGGGAGCAGAAAAGCTTCGCCAAGGACCAGTCACCACGTTAGGCAATCGCCGGTTTATGACAGCTCAGCCTTCATTTCGCGGCACGCCACGATACACACTTCTGGCCTGGCGCAGAGCCAGTGCAGGTGATCGCCTGCTCGCGTTCTGCCTCGCTGGAATGGTTCTGCTCGGGGCTGTCGCAGCCGCCCGCGCAGCCGAACCGGACCTGCTGGGACCGGCCTTCAACCTCGTCGCGGAGAACGACATGGTGGTGCGGACGGACCGGCATTACACCCACGGCACAAAGTTCACCCTGTTTGGCAGCGAGGTGGCGCTGGCGCGAACGGAGCCGGGATTTCACTTCCCCGTCTGGCTGGCCGAACACACGCCGGACCTTTGGTCCAAGCCGTTCGCCACGCGCATCGGGGTGAATCTGGGGCAAAACATCTACACGCCCACGGACATCACGGTCACCACGTTGCAAACGCAGGATCGGCCTTATGCCGGCCTGCTCTACACCTCGCTGCTGTTGCAGAAGCGCGGAACCACGGACGGGGGCACGCCGGTGCTGGACAACTGGCGCATCGATCTCGGCGTCATCGGCCAGGCGTCCCAGGCCGAGGAGGCGCAAAACACGGTGCATCGCGTCCGCAACCTGGGCACCGCCAATGGCTGGGCGCATCAACTTAAGACCGAGCCCGCGCTCGCGCTGCGCTTTCAACGCACTTGGCGCTGGGCGCAGGGCGGCGGGCCGGATGGCTGGGGCTGGGACTTCCTTCCGGCAGCAGCGCTCAGCTTGGGCAACATTGGCACCTATGCGGCCTTCGGCGGGCAGGTGCGCGCTGGCTGGCGGTTGCCGGGCGACTTTGGGGTGCAGATCATTGATTCAACGGGGGCACCCAGCATGGGCCGGACGCGCGCCGAAGACACTCGCCGGGGAATCTTCGCCTTCGCCGGCGGCGAAGGGCGCGCGATGGCTTACAACGCGTTTCTGGATGGGAACCTCTGGCGGGCCAGTCATCATGTGTCCAAATTCCCGCTCGTGATGGACACGAAGTTTGGCGTGGTCTATTCGGGCCGGCGCTTCGATGTGTCGCTCGCGCAGATCTTCCGCACCAAGGAATTCGTCGGCCAGCAGGAGATCGATGCCTACGGAGCGCTGTCACTGTCCGTGAAGTGGGATCATCCCGGCGCGCGGAAATAAACTCGAACTCCGGAGTGGCAGCACCAACAGTCGCCGGGTTCCCGGCGTGGTCAGCCCAGCATCCGGGTCAACCGCGACTGATGGTAGGCCGTGCGCTGGTCCGCAGTCATGCGGTCGAAGTCCGGCGCGCCGCTGGTGAGCTTCGGCCAGGTCGCCGGCGCGGCCGGGGCCTCGACTGGCTTTTGCGCCTCGGGCTTGGCGGCTGACTTTTCCGCCAGGGGATTGTTCCGCACCTCGACGGTGGAGCGCTTTTTCGCGCTGCCGTCGTAGCTCATGGCCTGGTCGGTGAGCTGGAGATCCGCGTCGAGCGCGCGATGCGGCTTGATGCCCTTGACTTGCAGCACGCCGTGATATGCGCGGACGGCTTCCTCGGGGGACACCTTGCCGTCGGTGATGAGCCGCAGCATCTCGATGAAGGCGAGCTGGTGCTCGGCATTGTTGATCTTGCGGCCGAAGAGCGCCACCCGTGCGCCGTATTTCTGCGCGTCGTGGATGAGGCGGAAGGCGTCGTAAGTCGTGCCCGCGCTGCCGCCGAGGATGCCGACGACGAGGTTCGGGTCGTATTGCGCGAGCTCCTCCATCGCCTTCGGTCCGTGATAGACGATCTTGAGGAAGACCGGCCGTCCCGCCTCCGGCACGCCGGCGAGCGTGCGCAGGATGTTGTCATTGATGAACTCGCCGAGCTTCTCCGGCGGGATGCCCGAGTCCACGTTCGGATCGAAGATTTCAAGGAAGTGGCGGAAGCCCTTGCGCTCCGCCTCCTCGCGGAATTGCTTATACCAGAGCAAGGCCTCCCGGTCCTGATCGAGTTCGTTGACGTAGGTGATCGAATACAGACCGAGGTTCGCACCCGGGAACTCGCCCGAGCCATCGCGGTCGCACTCGACCTCGCCGCACTGGATGTGGTCGATGCTCGCGCTGCGGAAGGGCTGGCTCGGCTCGCGGGTGTAAGCGCCGTGGCGCACCGCCCACACGTCCGTCGTGTCGTTGGCGCGGGCGGCGGGTGTGACATGCGACTGCTTGAAGAGGCCTTCCTTGATGGCGAGCTGCTCCGTCACGTAGGCGGACATCAGCATGATGTCCACGAGTCCCTGATGCGTGACCTCCCGGATGATGTCGAGGTGCCCAAATTCGTCGCGGCTCCAGACCTCGGGGGAGAACTGCGCCGGCCGCGCCCCGCGCCCCGCGAGGAAGCGCCGTGGCCCGGGAGCGCGCACGCCGAACGCCATGTCCGCATCCTTCGCATCAGCGATGATGAAGGCACGCGAAGCGCGCGAGGCCTTGATTTCAGCGAGCTTGGCGTCGAGGGATTTCATGCTGCCTGCGGTAATGGCCCGATTAACGGCGGCCTGGGTTACTTCTTACCGGCGATGATCTGGTCGGTGATGGCCTGCACCAGGCGCTCGGTTTCCGGATCGGGCAAGGCGGAGTCGCTTGCGCTCGGAGGCGGGACGGCGCAGGCGACGCCGGGACGCCAGTCGGCGCTGTCGCAGAGTTCGCACTCCTTCATGCCGTAGCGCGGGTCCACGAAGCCGAGGGACTTCTTGATGTTCAAGATGTCGTTCATCTGCGGCCCGGTGAACGTCTGGATGGGTTTCCCCAACTGGCCGGCGACCACAATCGTGCGGCAATACGCCTCAATGATTTCCATGCGCCAGTAGGCTTCCTCGATGTTGTTGTGCGACCACGTCACCACGCCGTGATTGGCCATCAGGATGGTGTTGTATTGGTCGGTGAGGTCGGCCACGAGCTTGCCCATGTCCGGCGAACCGGGCGTGCGATACGGCGCGACGCCGACGGAGCAAAACACCTCATACTCGGGCAACATGCACGTGGGCGGCGCTTCGCCCACCACGGCGAACGCGGTCGCGTAAGGCGGATGGCAGTGGCAGGTGGCGACCGCCTTGGGCTGGCGCTTCATCATCTGCAAGTGCATCAGGATTTCGCTCGTGCGCTTCTTCGTGCCGCACAGTTGGTTGCCCTCGAAATCCACGAGGCACATATCCGAGGGCTGGAGCGACCCTTTGCTCACCAGCGTCGGCGTGCAGATGGCAATGTCGTCGCCCACGCGGATGGCCATGTTGCCGCCGTTGCCGTCCACATAGGCGCGTTTCCACAAGCGATGGCCCATCGCGCAAATCTGTTCCTTGAACGCGTGGCAGTAGGGGGAATTGAAGAACGCCTCAAGGTCGGCCTTCGGCGATTTGGAATTGAGCGGGGTGGTCGGGGCTGTCGTGGTTGTGGCCAGGCTGCTGCCTGCGGGCTGAGCCGCCGCGCCGCCGCTGGAGTGCGAGTGCCGGGCGTTGGCGTAGTCGCGCAACGCGTCCTTCGCCGATGGCGTGAGGATCGCATCCTTCACGGCCGCGTTGGGATCGCCACCCTTGGCGATGATGGCTTCGATGTCTTTTGCGGTGATGACGTTGGTCATGGGTTAAATGGGTTGTAAAAAATGTCATCCACCAAGGCGGCGTTGATGGCGTCGATCGGCGGAGCCACAGGAAAGGGTTGCGCGGCCTCGCGGCCTTCCACGTAGCCGATGGTCTGGCCCACGCCACCGCCAAGG
>Ga0255087_1000429_pt1 | contig 17545 bp, 10 predicted proteins | sample Colum_Miss_RepA__FD_188561 | JGI IMG/M metagenome (GOLD analysis project Ga0255087, IMG submission 188561) | Freshwater microbial communities from Columbia River, Oregon, United States - Colum_Miss_RepA_8d | ecosystem: Environmental > Aquatic > Freshwater > River | place: USA: Oregon | collected...
GGCGCGGTGGGAGCGGCGCTGGTGGATTCGCCGGCCTGCGAATTGAGCTGCGCTTGGCCATCAATGAGCAAATTGCCTGTGGTCACGATGCGTTCGCCGGCCTTAACGCCATCGAGGATTTCCCAATGCTCGTCGCCCGCGCGGCCAAGCTTCACGCGGCGCTGCTCGTAAGCGCCTCCGCCCTTGTCCACATAGACTACCGTGCGGTCGCCGGTATGCAGCACGGCGGAACGTGGGAGTGCGAGAACTTCCGGCGTGTCGAGTTTCACGACAGCTTCTGCGTAAGTCTTGTGGAGCAGTTCGCGGCGCGACTTGCCTTGCACGGTGAGCAGCGGGTTCTGCAACTCGACGCGCACGCGTGCGCTGCGGGTCATGTCGTTGAGGTTTGGGTCAATGAAGGCTATCGCCGCGACGAACTTCTTGCCGGGCGCGCTCTGCACGGTGATTTCCACTTCCTGCCCCACGCGCACCAACGCGAAGTCGCGTTCGTAGAGGTCGAACTGAAACCACATGGTGAAGAAGTCCGCGAGCTCGAAGAGCTTGTCACCTTCCTTCACGAACTGCCCTTCGTAAATCTCGCGCGTGACGACGGTGCCGCTCATGGGCGCGAGGATTTCGCTGAGATGGTTCGTCTCCGCCTTGAAGGGCAGCTTCGCAATCTGCGCGGTGGTGAGTCCGTAGCGCACGAGCCGCTGCTCGGCGGCGCTCATCAGGCGCTTATGCTCGGCGGTGAGCGCGTAGCTGTGCGCCATCTGGCTTTGGCGGAAGAGCAGCGTGTATTCGCGCTCGGCGTTCAGGAGCATCGGGCTGTAGAAGGTCGCAAGCGGCTCGCCTTCCTTCACCTCCGCGCCGATGAAATTCACATGCAGCTTCTCGATGCGGCCCTCGACGTAGGCGGAGAGCCGGCGATGCTTTGCGTCGTTGTCGTCAATCGTGCCGGCGACACGCAGCGTGCGGAGGAGCGGGCGCTTGCTCACTTCGGCGGTCGGCACATGCATCGCCTGAATCGCGTTCGTGCCGAGACTCACGGTGCCCGCAGATAACTCGTAGCCCTTCTGCCCCTCGTAAATCGGCACGAGGTCCATGCCGCAGACGGTGCACTTGCCGGGCTTGTCCGCCTTCACCCACGGGTGCATGGAGCTTTGGTAATAGAGCACCTTGCGCCCGGAGGAATCGGACTTGGCGGCGGGCGCGTGGTTGTGCGCGCCGCGGAAATGGTTCGCGGCGAACCAGCCGCCCGCAACACCGAGCACGGCGGTGGCGAGGAGGGCGAGAGGAAGCTTGGCGTTCATGCCGGTTAAATTGTTTAGCAGTGAAAGATACGTGTGCGTTCTATTCGGCTGGCGGCGCAGGAGCTGTGTGTTGATGCTGCGCCGGGACGGCGAGCTGGACCAGCAGCCGGCCGAGTTGGAAATAATCCGGCAGGTCGCACAACGCAGCGAGGTCTGCGAGGGCCTGATGTTGCTCGACGATGGCGCGATCGTGCATGAGCTGACCTTCGAGGAAGGAACGTCGAGCGTCGAGCACGTCGCGCAATGTGCCGCGGTTCAGCTCCCACATGGCTTGATGCGAGGCGGCCGCCTGCTGGACGCGCTGGAGAATCTCGTCCCGATAGAGGACCGCTTCGCGATGCGCTGTGTCGGTGGCGAGCGTGAGACGCAGAACTTCCTCGCGCACGCTGAACTCGTAGTCAGCCATTTCCGCCTCGACGGTGCGGACCTTGGCCTCGTCGCGGCGCAAGTCAGCCCGATACTTGGGCGCGTTCCACCACGGCAGGTTCAAGCTCAAGGTGAACATGCCCTCCCGCACGCCACCGTCCCCGCTGTATTGACGCGCTTGGATGCCGAAGCTGACGTCGGGCCGGCGCAAGGTTTCGGTGAGCCGGGTGACAGCCTCGGCTTGGGCTTTTTCCTGTCGGAGCACCTTAAGGCGCGGCTCATTTGTCGCGGCGTAGGTGGCGAGGGCGGGTGTAAAGCCGATCGGCGGCGCGAGGCGCGGCAACTCGACGCGCGGCCAAGGTGCTTGCAAATCACGGCCCAGCAGCCGGTTCAAGGCCGCCTGTTCGGTGCGGAGACGGCTGTGCTCGGTGCGCAACGCATCCGCGCGCCGGCTCCGTTCGTTTTGCAGTTGCAGCAAGTCCGTGTGCGAACCGATCCCGGCACGGAACTTCTCCTCACCCAACGCGATCAGGGCGTCCAACCAAGCGACGTCATTGGTGAGGAAGCTGGTTGTCCGATGCCCGAGCGAAAGCCGCAGCAACGCCCGGGCAAGATCCCGGCGAAGCTGGCTTTCGCGCCAGGCGGCTTCACTGGCCTGCGTCTGGGTGGTCGCCACGAGGATGTCCCGGTTCAGCCGGGGCCGGTCCCACAACGGCAACATCTGCTCAACTCCATAAACCAAATCACCATCTTGGCTGGGCATACGGCGGGCCGGACCGATCAGCCCACCCAGACTTACGCGTGGGTCTTCCCAAGCCCGCACCGTTTCCACGGCCAATTGGCTGGCGGTGACGCGTGATTCTGCCACACGAAGTCCAAAATTGTTTGTGCGAGCCTCTTCGAACAGCGCGGTCAGAACGCTCGGTGAGAGAGAAATTGCATTCGTGCCCACTGCCATTGATGCAGCTCCAAGGTGCGGGCTGATTCCATGCAATATATTGGCTATCAAAAGGATATGACACAGTATCTTCATAACGGATCATCATCTGACCAAGCTTAACAGGGAGGGCAGTCCACACCTCGGCTCGATGCGTGGACACACTACGACTGGGCGTCGTGAATCAGATGAGATAGCTACAGTTCCGCACATACAGCGGAACGGTAGCCGGGGCGGGAGCAGCAGGGAGGAAAGCAGACGGCACCACGACTTCTGGCTGGACGACAACGAGGAGGGCAACAGCTTGGAAGGCGGCGATGAGTTGCGTCCGAGAGTTGTCCGGCGTCGAAGCGGGGGCGACCGGTGCGGGAGCCGAGTCCGGCGACTTCACGCAACAGGAGGAAATACCGCAGTCGCAGGTGGTCTCGGTCTGGCAGAGCTGCTGGACGGGAGACGCGAAGGCAGGGAGGTGCGAGAGCACCAGTGCGAGGCTGAAAAGAATGGTTACTATGGCCTTCATCGCTTTGTCAGTGTAGTCCGTTTGACGCCTGAGTCAAAGGGAAGTTCAAGGATCACCGCGGAGAGCGACTAGTAGTAGGGGCAATGAACATGTTCCACATGGAACAAGCAGCCGTCTCAGATCGCCCAAGCTTGGTGCACAACCTCGTGCCCTTTTCTTTTGTGGCTACAAATCCCCGCAGCAACCCGCGTGTCCCGGCACATCGTCCTGATGCTCGGCGGCACCGCAGGCGACCGGCTCTTCTTTCGGGCCGCGCTTCATGGCCACCATCACCACACTGATGTCTGCGGGGCTCACTCCCGAGATGCGAGCCGCTTGGCCAAGGGTGGCAGGGCGGACTTGGTTAAGTTTAATGCGCGCCTCGGGACGGAGGTTGCGCAGGCCGGAGTAATCAATCCACTCAGGAATGCGCTTGTCCTCCATGGTGCGGAACTTGGCGATTTCGCTCTCCTGGCGCTGGATGTAGCCATCATATTTGAGCGCGATTTCCACTTGCTCGATGACTTCAGGCGTCAACGTTTGATTGGGGTTCGGCAAGTCCTGATAGTTCACCTCGGGCCGCCGCAACATCTGCGCCAAGGAATCCGAGCCAACGTGGGTCTTGGCCAGGCGGTCCAGCTCGGTCGCGATGGCGTCGCGCTTGGCCGCCACTTTCTGCCATAACCGCTCCGGCAACAGCCCCACGTCTCGGCCGATTTCCGAGAGGCGTAGGTCCGCGTTATCCTGCCGCAACAGCAGGCGATACTCCGCGCGGCTGGTGAACATCCGATATGGCTCGACGGTGCCCTTGGTCACGAGGTCGTCGATGAGCACCCCGATGTAAGCTTGGTCGCGCCGCAACACCACTGGCTCCCGACCTTGGACACGCCGCGCCGCGTTGATGCCGGCCATCAGACCTTGAGCCCCTGCCTCCTCATAGCCAGAAGTCCCGTTGATTTGGCCGGCAAGGAAAAGGTTGGAGCAAACCTTCGTTTCCAGACTGGCATGGAGCTGCGTGGGGAAGGCGAAGTCATACTCCACGGCATAGGCCGGACGCATGATCTCCGCGCGCTCGCACCCAATGATGCTGCGCACCATCTCGTATTGCACCTCAAACGGCAGACAGGTGGAGAAGCCGTTGACGTAAATCTCATCTGTCGCGATGCCCTCCGGCTCCAAGAAGATCTGCTGCCGCTCCTTCTCCGGAAACTTCACGATCTTGTCCTCAATGCTCGGACAATACCTTGGCCCGACACCCTCGATCACCCCTGAATACATGGGCGACTTGTGCAAGTTCGCGCGAATGATCTCCGCAGTCCGATCAGTGGTCCAAGTGATGTAGCAGGGAAGCTGGCCACCGGCTTGAGCAAGGATAGAACCGGGCGGATAGGGGCCAGTGTTCAGGGAACCGTGTTCAGTATTCAGTGGGCCTGAGTGAACACTAGATACTGGAGGATGATTACTCCGCCCCTTGGCTTGTTCCACATGGAACAATTCCTCTGCCCAAAGGTCATCCTTCCAATAAGTGAACCAAGGCACCGGCTCATCACCCGGCTGAACGTCCGTGCGGCTGAAGTCAATGGAGCTTCGCACCAATCGCGGTGGCGTGCCGGTTTTGAGGCGCCCTAGTTCCAAACCGATCTCCTTCAACGAGCCGGACAGTCCCATGGCTGCCGCTTCTCCCGCTCGCCCGCCGGACTGCTGGTTGGCACCCACATGCATCAGCCCCCTCAAAAAGGTGCCCGTGGTGATGACCACCGTCTTGCCTCGGTATTGCACTTCGAGTGTGGTCTCCACCCCCTTGACCTGCCCATCTTGGTGGAGCAGACGCACTGTCTGACCTTGCTTGCAATCCAAGTTGGGCTGCCGCTCACACAACCACTTGAGCCGGAACTGGTAAGCCTTCTTGTCACATTGCGCCCGCGGTGCCCGCACGCTGGCACCTTTGGACGCATTCAACATGCGGAACTGGAGCCCGGTCATGTCGGTTGCCCGGCCCATTTCCCCACCCAACGCGTCGATTTCACGAGCCAAATGGCCTTTTGCTAATCCACCAATCGCCGGATTGCAGGACATCTGACCAATAGTGTCCAAATTGATAGTCAGAAGCAGCGTCTGTGCTCCCATACGGGCGGCGGCCAAGGCGGCCTCCACACCAGCGTGCCCGGCACCTACAACGATGACGTCATACTGTTTCGGGTAAACAAATGCCATTTGGTGGGGTAATTCTATCCTAGCCCGTGATTACAGGTGCAGGGAGCCAGTCACTATGGAAGGGCCAGTTGCGCGTGCCGTCCTAGATCAAAGGACGCACGGCCAGCGGGCCACTGTTACTACTTCTTCAAATACAGCTCCTCTGCATTCCACGTAACCCGATAGCTGCTGAGCACCGTGGGGCGGATGTTGCCTAGATCTTTCCGGTAAGCCGCAAAGTTATGCTGCGCAACGGTGTAGATGAAAGGCAGTTGCGTTGAGAGAATCATCTGCACCTCGTCGTAGAGTGCCTTGCGTTCTTCAAACTTGAGGGTCTTGAGCTGGTCGTTCATCAGCTTGTCCACACGCGCTTCCCAAGCGGTGGCCGGTTGCTTTTGCATGGGAAACCAAAAGTGCGTGAACCCGTCACTCTTCAACACGTTCAAGCTGGAAGCCGGGTCAGTCCCGCCGCCGCCCAAGCCCAAAAGGATGCATTCGTAGTCAAAAGTATCATCTATCTTTGTTACTAGAGCGTTAAAGTCCACCGGTCGGAAGTTCAGCTTGATGCCCAGCTTCTTGAGGTCGGCCTGAACAAAAATGGCCACCTTCTCGCGCACGTTATTGCCGACGTTGGTGTTCAGCTCGAACTCAAGTGGGGTGCCGTCCGCGTCCTCCAACGTGCCGTCCCCGTTGCGGTCATCAATGCCAATCTCCTTGAGCAGGGCACGGGCGCGCGCGGGATCGTAAGCATACTGAGGCACCGCCGGATTGTGCCAACGCTTGAGGGCCGGTGAATTGTAACCGTGTGCCAGTTCCGCCCGACTGGCATAGATGCTCTTGAGGATGCTGGGCCGGTCAATTGCATGCTGCATCGCCTGGCGAAACTGGGTGTTGCCGAACCAGCGCAATTTCTTCGGGTCCACCAACCCTTTCGCAGTGAGCTTGGCGCTATTACTGGGATCTTTCAGTGTCAACGTAGCTCCCTCAAACTTCACCGTGATGGGCAGCGCCATGCCCTCCGTGAGCACAATGGCACTACTTTGCTCGGGCCCAGCGCCTACTTTAGCGCTAATGTGCTGCTTGCCCATGAAAACACGCTTCACCTCGGGCAGTTTCTGCAACTTGCGTTTGTCCACGATGATCTCCACGCCCGGAGGCTCCACGGAAAACTCGAGCTGTGCCGCGCGATTGGTGTTGAGATTGAACCAGAAGAACGCCCGTTCCGGCCCTACTCCGAGGGACTCCAGCTTGAACTTGCCGCTGTCGGCCCCCGCCTTGAACCGCTCATATTCGTCCGGCCGCACGTTCTCATGGATGTCGCTTTCCCCGGCGAGGAAACGCAAAGACATGGCGCTCATGTCCGGCACCACGCTGTAAATGAGGTTGTCGAAATACGGCAACTGCGTGCCAGCCTTGTCCTGCACGAAATAAAGCGGATTGCGCTCCATCAAGGTGAACTCGCCAGCCTTGTATTGCTTGAGTTTGTAAGGCCCGCTGCCCACCAGCTCGGCCGGTGGGGTGTTGATGCCGTAGGCGGACTCGAACTTCTTCTCCGCCACGGCCTTGGCCAGCTTGTGCTTGGGCAGGATGGCTACCCCACCAAAATACTCGAGAAACGGCGCGTAAATGTCCGGTGTGACCACCCGGACCGTGTGGTCATCCACCTTGCTGACCTGGAAGATCTTCCCGTCGATGGTGAACAAATCCCGGGTGACGTTGACGATATGCGGGTTGTAAACCACGTCGTTCCAAGTAAATACGACATCATCCGCCGTGAGGGGATGGCCATCGCTCCACTGCACGCCTTTGCGCAATTGGAAAGTCCAAGTTTTCTGGTCTGGCTCAACGGACCAAGCGTGGGCTAGCGACGGCTTCACCTTCTCCGTGGCCCAGTCGAAGTCCACCAACGAAACAAACAGCAACCGGATGATGTCCCGCGACGAAGACTCGTTCTCGGTGATCGGATTAAAGGTCTTGGGATCCCCAAACGTGGCGATCACCAATCGCCCGCCGCGCACTCCAGGCTCGCACTCGCTCACCAGTGGCGGCTCAGTCTTGAGTGCGGACGCAGAACGGGCGGCCGCCGAGGCTGAAGACTGGGTGCCGGACTGGGTGGAATCCCCCTCCTTCTTACAGCCAGAGAGCAGCAGCCCCGCACTGGCAACCATCGAGAGAAAAAATAAACGGATTTTCATGCGTGTCGTGCCGGGAAGCATTCCACGCAACGATGGAAAGTCGAGGAAACAAGCGTTCGCCAGTGAGGCCAAGTCACCAAGCCGTTGGCCATCGGCGGAACGGCAAACTCAATACACGTCCCGCTGGTAACGCTTGTCCTTCTTAAGTGCGGCGACGTAGACCGTTGCTTCCTCGGCGCTCTTGCCGCCAGCGGTCTGGATGACTTGGTGCAGCGCGGCATCCACGTCCTTCGCCATGCGCGAGGCATCGCCGCAGACGTAGAAGCCGCCGCCTTCCTCCAGCCACGCGTAGAGTTCCTGCGCGTGCTCCAGCATCCGCGTCTGCACGTAAATCTTCTCCGCCTGGTCGCGGCTGAAGGCGAGGTCGAGCCGGTGGAGCGTGCCTTCGCGCTGCATCGCTTCGAGTTCGTCACGGAAGAGGAAGTCCGTCGCGCTGCGTTGGTCGCCGAAGAAAAGCCAGTTCCTCCCTTTCGCGCCGGACGCGCGTCGCTCCTCCAGAAACGCACGGAACGGCGCGATCCCGGTGCCGGGCCCGACCATGATCATGGGCGCATCCGGGTTGGCGGGCGGGCGGAAGTTCTTGTTGTGGTGCACGAAGACCGGGACCGCGCCGCCCGCTGGCACGCGTTCGGCGAGGAAGGTCGAGCACACGCCTTTGCGTGACCGGCCCAGCGAGTCATAGCGCACCACGCCCACACAGAGATGCACCTCGCCTGGATGCGCCTTCGGTGAGGAGGAAATCGAGTAGAGGCGCGGCTGGAGTTTCTTGAGCAGCGCAACGAACTCAGTCGGGCTGAACTTCACCGCCGGATGAATGTGCAGCAGGTCAATGATTTCGCGGCCCCAGAGGAACTTCGTCAGCTCGCCATTCGCGCCGGGCGCGGTGAGCTTCAGCAATTCCGCGTCACCTGAGCGCTCGGCCATGGCCTTGAGCAGCGGCGACGGGATGCGCGTGATTTCGTAGTGATGAATCAGCGCCTCGCGCAGCGGCGTTTCCTTGCCATCGCGGTCCGGCACCGGTTCCTCGCCCGAGCGTCCGAGCGCACGGATGAGCTCTTCGACCAGCTCGGCGCAGTTCGTGGCGCGCACGCCAAGCGCATCACCTGCCTCATAGCTCAGGCCGGAGCCTTCGAGCGAGAACGCGAAGTGGCGCGTGTCCTTCGCGGAGCCTTCGCCGTTGAGGCGAACATTCGCCAGCAGTGGTGCGGGGAAGGGGTGTGACTTCGAGTAGGTGGAAGTTATCTTTGCCGGTGCGGCTTCAACTGCAGGGACCACCACCGGTTGTGCGGGAGCAGCGGCAGGTGCCAGTGCGCTCAACGCGCCATTCATCCAGTTCGCAAACGGTTCCTCATACTCCACGTCGCAATCCGTGCGCGGGTGAACGCGTGCCGCCCCGAGCTTCTCCAACCGTTCGTCCACCGCCTTGCCGAACGCGCAGAACTTCGGGTAGTTCGAGTCACCGAGGGCCAGCAGGGAGAATTTCATCTGCGCCAGCTTGGGCGCGGCCTCGCCACCGAGGAATTCCCAGAACGCCTTCGCGTTGTCCGGCGGCTCGCCGTCGCCGTAGGTGCTCGTCACGATGAGCAACGCGGACTCCGACGCGAGCTGCGCGGTGGCATACTTGCCGAGGTCCTGAATTGTCGGTGCGAACCCGCGCTTGCCCGCTTCCTTGGCGATGCGCTTGGAAAGGTTCTCTGCATTGCCCGTCTGCGAGCCGAAGAGAATCGTGAGCGGTGTCAGCGGCTTTGTCTCCGGCGCGGGAGCGGGGAGGTTCGGTTGGGGAGCACGCGAGAACAGGCCGGCGAGAAAGCCGTTGAGATACGCGCGCTGCTCCGGGGTGAACGGGGCGTTGTCGGGCAGGACCGGGACCAAATTCGGCTGATTCATTCGCTGAACAGTTCCTTAAGTTGTTTCACCTCGTGGCGGCGGGTGAAGGCGGCGAAGGTCTCGCCGGGGTTGCGCTTCGCCTGATACGTTTTCAGCACGCGCTCCAGCAAGGCGGGCAGATCGCTGAACGGAATGCCGCTGAAGACCTGCTTGCCGATGGCCGCGTCCGCACCGGTGCCGCCACCGAAAACCACGTGGTAGCCCTCGCTGCTCGCGGTGCCGACCTTCACGCCCTGCAACCCGATGTCCCCGACATAGTGCTGCGCGCACGAGTTCGGACAGCCGGTGAGGTGGATGTTGATGGGCTGGTCCAGTTGGAGCTTTTTGTTGAGGTGCGCGCCCAGCGCGACGGCCTGGCCCTTGGTGTCGGTCGCGGCCCATTTGCAGCCGGTGTTGCCCGTGCAGGCCACGAGGCCGCCGAGCAGGTTCGTCGCTTCGTGGTGCAAGCCGATGCGCACGAGCTGGCGCTTCACCGTCTCGACGAAGGCGTCGGGCACGTCGGGAATCAGCACGTTCTGCCACGGCGTGAGGCGGAGCGCGCCGGAACCGTAGTTCGCCGCGAGGTCGGCCACCCGGCGCATCTGCCGGGTGGAAAGCACGCCGACGGGCACCACCACGCCAATGTAGTTTTTCCCCGGCTAGGACTGGCGATAAACGCCGATGTGCCCGTGCTTCACGGCAGCGGGCCGCTTCACGCACTGTTCCAGTGGGAACTTCACGAGCGGGAACGCCAGCTTCTTCTGCGTCTCGGCGAGGAACTTGTCCACGCCCCACTTATCAATGAGATACTTCAGCCGTGCCTTCTTGCGGTCCGTGCGGTCGCCGTTTTCGAGGAAGACGCGAATCATCGCCGCGCACACGGCGAGCGCTTCGGTGGGCTTCACGAGAATGCCGCAGTCCTTCGCGAGCTGCTTGTGACCGGTGATGCCACAAAGCTCCACGCGGAAGTAAATGCCCGGGGCGGGCAGGTGAGCCGGTGAGAAAGTGGGAGCGCCGCCCGACGCCTCAATCTCACTTTCCCGCTTTCCCACTTTCTCACCTGCCGCCGCTTCCACGCGGCACGCCATAAACCCGATGTCATTCGTGTCTGCCACTGTGTCCACCGCGCCGCCGCCCTCGAAGGCGACGTTGAACTTGCGCGGCAGGTTGTAGAACTCGCGGTGGTTCAGGATGTAGTGGTGCAGTGCGTGCGCGAAGGGCCGGGTGTCCAACAACTCCTGCGGGTCGAAGCCGGCCGTGGGCGACGCCGTGACATTGCGGATGTTGTCCACGCCGCTGCCTTTCGCGGTGAGGCCGAGCGATTGCAGCTTCGTGAGCACGTTCACCAAGTTCGCCGGCGCAATCTCGCGAATCTGCAAGTTCGAGCGCGTGGTGACGGCGGACTTGCCGTTGCCGTAGTCATCCGCGAGGTCGGCGAGGCCGTGCAGTTGCGCCGCCGTGAGTTCGCCGGCCGGAATGCGGCAGCGGAGCATGAAGCTGTTCTGCGCGGGCGCGACGTAGAACATGCCGAAGTTGCGGAAGCGGAACGTGTGTTCCTCGTCCGGCAGCTTGCCCGCCTCGGCGTGCGCAAGGATGCGGTCCCAGCCGTCGAGGGGATGCTCCTCGTGCTTCCAGCGCTCCTGCTTGGTCACGTCGCCGAGCGGCGTGCCATAGACGGTCTCCTCGGCCAGATTCGCGCCGCCCTGCGCAGGGTCACCGGTGAGCTGGCCGGTCGCCGTCGTGCCGACGTATGGATGAATGCCGCGTTGCGCCACGCCGGCCATGAAGCCGGAGAGAAATTCCTTCTGCTCGGCGGTGAAGGCACCGGTGGCGGTCGCGGTGGGATTGAGCGTCGCGGTTTCGGTCATGGTTCGGCTTTCTCCCAGCCTAGCTTCGGAGCGGAGTAAATGGAGAGGAAAATGGCGTCGGCAGCGGATTCGTTGCGCGCGCCGTGGACTTGATTTTTGTCGGCGACATCCAAGTCCCCGGCACGGATGGTGCGGCGCTGGCCACCACCGAGGTAGTAAGTCAGCTCGCCCCGCACCATCACCCAAGTGTCCTGTCCATCGGGATGCGTGTGCGCCGGAACTTCCTGTCCCGGCCGCACGCCCCACACGGCGATGCTCGTGAAGTCGGTGATGGAAAGCTCCGTCACCGTGGCTTTCTCGGCGGAGAAGCGGACCAGTTGTTCGGCGTTGAAAGTGCGCGGGCTCATCGGCGTGCCTCCTTGTCCGTGCGGTGCACGCTCACCGCGCAAAACTTGTAGCTGGGCTGGCGCGAGTGCGGGTCAAAGGCCGGGAAGGTGAGTCGGTTCGTGGCCGCGTCGTGCATGGGCAGATAGACTTGGCCGGGCCGAATCGTCGCGGTGACGTGGACGCGTGCGGTGAGTTCACCACGTCGCGAGGCAACGCGGGCGGTGTCGCCAGCGCGGAGTCGTAGGCGTCGGGCGTCGTCAGGATTCAGCTCCAGCAACAACTCGGACGGCGCGAGCTGGCGCAGGATGTCGGACTTGCCCGTGCGCGTGAGCGTGTGCCATTGCGCGCTGGTGCCGCGTCCGGTGAGGAGGATGAAGGGGAACTTTTCGCAAGGTTGGTCAGCCGCCTCTCGCGGTAGGTCGAAGAGGAACTTGGCCTTGCGGTCTGGCGTGAAGAACTGGCCGTCGGCGAAAAGGCGGCGGTGAGATGGGGGATGGGGTCTGGCGTATGGCGTCTGGGGCGGAGCGCCGTTCCCCAGACCCGAAACGCCAGACCCAAGACCCTGTTCCACCCACGGCCATTGAATCCCGCCTTCGCGGTCGAGATGTCGGTAGTCCTCGATGCCCGTGATGTCGCACGGTTGGCCAGCGGAGCAGCGCTTGAGGATTTGGAAGGCGGCCTCGGGCGAAGTCCATTCGCTGAACATCGCGCCACAGCCCCAGTAGTGCGCGACGAGGCGGAAGATGTGGAAGTCCGCCAACGCTTCGCCCGGCGCGCGGGAAACCTTCTTCACGAGGCCGATGCGACGCTCGCTGTTGATGAAAGTGCCTTCCTTTTCGCCCCAGCCGGCGGCGGGCAGCACGAGGTCGGCGCGCTGCGTGGTGTCGGTGGTGTGATACATGTCCTGCACCACGAGGAAGTCGAGCTGGGCGAAGAGGGTGTCGAGGCCCGCCTGTGGAGCGCGGACGCCTACGTCCGCAAGACCGTGCTGCGGACGTGGGCGTCCGCGCTCCTCCCCACGACCAATCCACGAGTGTGAAGGATTCGTGGCGATGACCCACAGGCCTTTGATTTTGCCAGCGGCGATGCCGTCGAGGATTTGGTCGTAGGCCAGCGACGGCTTCATCGGAATGACCGACTCGGGGATGTTCAGCGTGGTCGCGATTTTCTTGCGATGCTCCGGGTTCGCAAAGTCGTGACCGCCGAGCAGGCTGGTGACGTTGGCGAAGAGCCGCGAACCCATCGCATTGCACTGGCCGGTGATGCTGTTCGCACCGGTGCCGGGCTTGCCGATGTGGCCGCCGAGCAGCGCGAGATTGATGACGGCCTGCGCGGTGCGCGTGGACTCGTGGCCTTGGTTCACACCCATCGTCCACCAGAAGGAAACGCGCTTGCCGGGCTTCACGCTCTCGGCGAGGCGATAGATTTGGCCGACGGTCAAACCGCTCTGCGCCGCCACCGCATCTGGCGTGAACTGGCGCACGAACTCCGCGAAGTCCGCGAAGCCATTCGTGTGCGCGGCGAGGAATTCCTTGTCCACCCAGCCGTTTTGGATGAGCAGGTGCGCGACGCCATAGAGCAGTGCCAAGTCGGACTTCGGCGCAAGCGGCAGGTGCAACGTGGCGGCCATCGCGGTCTCGGTCTTGCGCGGGTCGAGCACGATGATTTCCGGCGAGCGGCGGTTGCGCAGCACGCGCTGCCACATGATGGGATGCGCCACGCACGGATTCGCGCCGATGAAGACAAGCACGTCCGACTCCTCGAAGTCCGCGTAGGTGAACGGTGGCGCGTCGAAGCCGAAACTCTGCTTGTAGGCGACGGCACTGGTGGCCATGCACTGGCGCGTGTTCGAGTCACAGTGCAACGCGCCCATGCCGAACTTCCACAGCGCGCCAAGGAAGGCCATCTCCTCCGTGCAAATCTGCCCGGTGCTGAGAAACGCGACGCTCTCCGGCCCGTGCTGGTCCATGATGGCTTTGAACCTCAACGTGAAGACCTGCATCGCGTGGTCCCAATCGGTCGGCTCCAGCCTGCCGGTTTTCGGGTGGCGCAGCAGCGGCGTGGTCGCGCGGTCGGGCGCGGCGAGCGGCGTGAGGGCTTCCCAGCCTTTCGGGCAAGCCATGCCGAGGTTCACCGGATAGTCCGTGGTCGCGGAGAGATTCACAGCCTGGCCGTCTTTAAGATGCACATTCAGGCCGCAGCCGGTGGAACAAAAGCCACAGACCATCGTAGTCGTCGCGTCGGGCTTGAGCCGCGCGGGAACCTGGCCGAGGCCGAACTCGCCGGGCGTGCGCACAAGGTCGGCAGTGAGCGGGCCGGTCCAATGGCGGAAAAGCGTGTTGGCTGCGGACGAAGACTCAACGCCAAGACGCAAAGGCGCAGAGTCGCAAAGCTCCTCCTGGCTTTGCGCCGTTGCGTCTTTGCGCCCTTGCGTTGAAAGCTTGGTGCTCATCATACAGGCATCTTGTCCGGTGCGACGGAGGTGAAGAAGAGGTAGCGCTCGGCAAGTTCGCCCAGCAGGCAAAAGCCAAGTGCTGCGAACACCAGCGCGGGTGAAGCTCCCCCGCTCGCGATTACGAATGTGAAGACGACACCGCCAATCAACGCCGACAGGAGGCGCACCCCAAGCACGGGACGCAACGCGCCAGTCTGCAACGCGGCGGTGCGGCGGAGCTGCGTCCAGCGTTCGGAATCGGTGTCGGCGTGCTTCAAGACGGAGAGTTCGCAGGCGAGCTTGAGCAGCATGGCGAGGAGCAGCGCGATGGCGAGCGGGGCGGTGGGTTGAAACGCCAGCGCGAGTCCGAGGCCCAACACGAGCGTGCTGCCGAAGAAGCGCGGGGCGGTGTGGCGGAGGCTCCAGAAGGCGCGTTGCGTGTCGGCATAGACCATTGCTTGGGCGAAGACGGCAGCCAATGCGGCTGTGGCGACCGCGGAAGTGATTAGTGAGTAGTAATTAGTGAGTGGTGGGAGCCAGCGGGCGGTAACAGCGACGGTGGCGGCTCCGGCGAAGGCGTTCAGGGCCATGGCTTCGCGGCTCAACCAGCTTGTGCGCCAGCCAAGCCAGACGCGCCAGGCTTTCAGCGGCTGGCCGAGGTGGAACACGCTGGCCGTGAGTCCGGCAAAGAAGAGCGAGAGCGAGGCGAGTTCAAGCGGGAGCGATTTGGTGCCCACAACCCGGGAGGCGAGGAGTCCGCCGATGCCGGCTTGCGTGAGCACGAGCATGAGGATGAGCGGCCAGTGCGGGTGCTGCGGCTTCGGCAGGCTGTGGTCAGCGGCGCGGAGGTCGGCGGTGGGTTTCTTAGTGACGTAGCGAGTGGTCGGGAGCGTGATGCTAGGCGACGGGGAGTCGGGAAGCCAGGCGGCGGGTAGGTGAGAAAGTGAGAGAGTGGGAGGGTGAGAGAGACTTGCGGACACCGTCTCACTTTCCCGGTTTCCCATTTTCTCACCTGCTCCGCCACTCACGCCGAGGAGCGTGGCTTTCACTTGTGCAAGACTGACAACGGAAATGCGGATGGCCTCATTCGGGCACGCCTGCACGCACGCAGGGGCTTCGCCGACAGCGAGGCGGCCGTGGCACATGTCGCACTTGCGCACGATGCCGCGCGTCGCCGAATACTTCGGCACGTCGTAGGGACATTTCAGGATGCAGTAGCTGCAGCCGATGCACTGGTCGTCGAGGTGGCGGACGATGCCGGTGACGGGGTCTTTGTCGTAGGCGAGCACGGGGCAGCCTTCGAGGCAGCCTGGCTCAACACAGTGGTGGCAGGCGGTGGTGACAATTTGCTGGAGCGGAACAACGCGGTTGCTCGTGAATCCGGCAGAAGCCGAAGTGAAGAGGCTGCTAACAGCGGGAACAAGGGCTTCACCGAACAGAGCGCCGACTTCGCGCCAGGCCTCGCCGTCATCGAGGCCGTTGAGCGAGTGGCAGGCGGTGACACAGGCCTGGCAACCGGAGCATTTGTCCAGGTCCACCTCGAAGGCATACTGCTCGCCAGGACGCGGAGCGGATGCGGGGAGCAGCTTGCGATAGTGCGGCTCGACAATCTCGTGCCGCTCATGCGCGCGCGCGAAGGCTTCCACCGCGGTGAGCCGCCGCTGCTCGTCGAGCAACGCGTCCACGAGCGTTTGCGCGCCAGCGGAACTGGCGGCATTCCCGGGATCGGCGTGGTGGAGCACCGGCATACCTGCATTTAACGTGCAATTTGAGTGCCAACTAGCAGGGGTTGCCACGCAGGGTGCTTGAAAATTTCTCACCCCTGCCATGAATGCAGTTGGGCACCGACTGCACCCAGCGCGGTCTCTGGGATGCGTGAGCCGGCAGACGACACGTTCATACCCGGCGGTGCATGGCGCAGTGACCGCGTGGGGCCTTGGTGATGTGGGCGGCTGGTTACGTCGTGAGCTTGGAGTTGCAGGTTAATGGCCAGTTTGAACAAAAAAGCGCGGGCCAAGGCGGCCCGCGCATGAGGGACAATTTGGATCAGTTAGAAGTTCACCACCGCCTGAACGTAGAACCAGTCGGCATCCTTCGCTCCGCCGATGTTCTGGAGCGACTGCTCCTGATACTTGCCGACGAAGTAGTGCGAGTAGCCAGCCTCGAGCATGGTCGCCTTGTTCAGGGCAAAGCCGCTGACCACGTTGACTTCCGCTCCAAGTGAGCTGCTGAAGCCAGGGACGCCGCGATAGCCGGCACCGACGTTGGGTGTGACCAGTGATCCGGGAATACCGGCGCGGGGAATACCGGCGACGTTGTAGTAAACGTCCGAGGTGTCCGCGAGCCAGAACAAGTGGCCTTCCACGGCAACGCTCCAGCGCGGGGTGGGCTTGGCGCTGAGGCTCAGGCGCAGGTTGTGCAGGTTCTGCCAGGAAACATAATCCCCATAGCCGTAGAACTTGTGGTTCGTGGGATAGAGGTTGTCGAACGTCCCGTGGTTGCCATCGGTCGGGTTCGAGTCACCCGAGGCGTAGTTGTATTCCAAGGCGACCCGGGGCGTGGCATAAACATCCGCGAACGTGTAGCCCACCATGGAATGGAAGGCCATCGCCAGGTGCTCAAGCCGGGGCGCAGTGGCCGAACCATTGGCAGGATTACCGGCCTGCGTGCCCGCACCGACGGTTTGCGCCACGCCGGCATCGGGCCGATCGTTGATGTAGTTGCCGAACTGGAAGTTGTATTCCGCGCTGTAGTCCCAGTTGCCGAAGTCACCGGGATTGGACTTCCAGCGCGTGCCGACGGTGTAAACGTCGCGACCGGAGAAGTTGAAGGGTGCGGGCGAGAAGGAACTGCCAGCGACCGCCGCCACACCGCCGAACTGCCGGGGGTTGGCGCGCCCGATGTTGCGCGAGAAGAAATACAGCTCGGCCGTGTGCTTGGGCACCAGCTTGGTGGTGAGGTGCACGCCGGAGAATGACTCGTAGTCGCTCGGCATGTTGAAGCCGTTGTCATCCGGCACCACCAGACGGGTGCCAAACGCCTCCGCGACAAAGGCCTCGTGCTGCCAGCGGACCTTCACCCCGTCGAAGACACGGCCGATGTTGTTCCAGGCAAACGCGCCCACCAGCCGTTCGTCACCGTAGCTCAGCTCCTGCCGGCCCACCTTGACTGACACCGGGAACTCCTTGTGGTTGCCGATGGTGAAGTTGGCCTGATGCAACTCGGCCGGACCGTCGGAATCCGGGCTGGAGCCGGCGTTGATGTTAGGGGCGGCACCACGATTGTCACCCGAGACAAAGCTGCTGCGGCCCACGATCATCGCGTTCCACCACTTGTCGGTGTAGCCGGCGCGGAGCAGCAGCTTGTTGGCGAGGAAGGAATTGTCATTGCCGTGGCCGTTGATCACGCCGGCGCTGACCGCCTTGAAGTCATGGAACGGCGGGGCCACCAGCGCGTTGTCACGCACCTCGTAGCGGCTGCGGAACTGGCCGCCGAAGTCCCAGTTGGACCAGTAGGGATCCTTCGCACGCAGTTCCTGGTTCAAGTAGCCGGGAAAAGGCTGCATGGG
>Ga0255087_1000430_pt1 | contig 17523 bp, 6 predicted proteins | sample Colum_Miss_RepA__FD_188561 | JGI IMG/M metagenome (GOLD analysis project Ga0255087, IMG submission 188561) | Freshwater microbial communities from Columbia River, Oregon, United States - Colum_Miss_RepA_8d | ecosystem: Environmental > Aquatic > Freshwater > River | place: USA: Oregon | collected...
ATCAACTGATGTGGGATCGGGCCGATCATCGGCTGGTCGCTCTGCAGGTAAATCCAATCGCTCCGGTGGTCTTGGCGGTTCGCGCAAGTAAAACATTCGGAGCCTTATTTAAGTGGCAGGTCGTATCCCTCAGTATGAGCGGCAGGTTGCTGCGCAGGCAGACCGCCGCGTCATCAGCACGCCCGTTCTCAATCAGGACGTAGGCGAGGGCGATGCCCTGCGCGCGATCGGCGGCGCCATCAACGAAGGCGTTGAGCTTGCCGTGCGGCTCGAGAAGGCCAACCAGGACCGCCAGATCACGACGGCAGACCGTGTCGCACGCGAGAAGCTGGACCGCCTGAAGTTCGACCTTGAGAACACATCGCCGGATGTTCCCGACGAGGATCTGAAGAAGCGATATCAGGAGCAATCGGAAGCCGCGATTCAGGAAGCCGGCAGGACCATCGCCAACTCGCGCGCCCGCGATATCTTCACGGAGCGTGCCAAAGGCTACCAGTCCGAAGGCGCACTGTGGACGGACAGGCAAGCGCTGAAGCGTGGCGTTGACCGGACAAGGGCTGGACACGTCACGGCAATCACCGAGATCGAAGCCAAGGCGGGCGATGTCACGATCAAGCGCGAGACGGTCCTTACGGACATCGCAGGCGAGAAGGCGGCGGTTGAGCGTGCGCGCCAGATGGGCGTCTACACGCAGGAGCAGGCTGCTGAACTGAACGCCAAGCTGGATGGCGTGGCTGTCAAGGACTACAAGATTCGCTGGTCTGCGGGCGTCGTCTCCACTGCGCGGGCTGGTGATTTTGAAACCGCTGAGAAGATGGTGGCGGAGGAGAAGACTATCTCGTCTGCTGAGCGCGAGGACGCGCTGAGCGCCATCCAGCGCGAGCGGACCAAGCAGGAAAAGGAAAAGGCGGAGGGTCAGCGTGCGCTCGCCAACGCAATGGAAGTTGACATTCTCGACGGCAGGGTCACGCGCAGTCAGATCGATGAGGCTGTTGCGCTTGGAACGATCAACCCGAACGACCAGCCCGTGCTGATCAGGTCGTTGCGTGCAGAAGAGGCTCGGCGCAGGGCTGAGGCTGAACAGGCGAGGATGACGGCGGCTGAACGCAAGGCGATGGAAGAGCGCAGCGAGGACGTGAGGTTCGTCTTCGAGGCAATGGCGGATATGAGCCCGTCAAAATTTCTCACTGGCCCGGATGGTTGGAGCGAGACGGAGCGCAAGTATTATTCGCTGATGACGCCTGCGGACCAACGCGCCGTTGATCGCAAGCTGCTGGACATGCAGCTCGGCGGTCAAACGACAACTGCGGCGGGTTCGGTTTACAGCGCGCTCGTGGACGAGGCCAAGCGCATCGTTCCGGAATGGCAGCTTTCCTCGGACGCCAAGAACCTGGACGAGAACTCCCTGCCGTTCCGTGGCGCGTTGCGCAAGGCGGCAGAGCAGATTGCAAAAGAGAAGGGCGGTAAGCCGCTCACTGTGGATGAGGCGCGTGACGCGGTTGCGCGTGCGCTTCGTTCCTACCAGCCGGACAAGTGGATGGGCCTGCCGACGAACCAGCGTGACATCTATCTGGAAAATCCTGGCGCTGCCTCGTTCAAGACTGAGGCGGGCATCATGGCGACCGATGGCGGGTCTCGCTTTGCCTATGATGAGGGTGCGAACATTCGCAACGAGATCAGAGCCGAATGGATCAAGGCAAAGGGCAAGCCGCCTACCAAGGCGGAGCTTGATGCGGAATATGCGCGCGTGGTGGCTGACTAATGCCAGTCATCCCGTTCTCATCCGCCGCTCGGCTAACCGAGATCGACCGCGAAACGCAGGAGCAGCGTGACGCCGAAGAGGCGCGCCGCTATCGCGAGCAGGCCGATGCCAAGCTCAAGGAGCTGATGAACACGCCGGTCAAGCGGTTCGATCCGTCACCGATCGATGTTCCCGAGCCGGTTACTGGCGGCTGGCGCGTCAGGACGAATGGCGACCCGCAGCCAAACGGGGATGCCCTGCCTGGCGGTGCGTTCAATCGCATGGGCGCACCCGACATCAACGACCCGATGCGCGACGAGCAGGGATTTGGCGGTCCTGACAACTGGACGCCCGAACTCGCGATGCCAGCCTCCCCGGAAGGGGAAAGCTTTGTCGGCATGGGCTCGGGTGGCCCGGAGCAGCCGGTCGGGGATGGTGGTCTGTCAGAAGAGCAGATCGCCAGTATCCGTGACCGCTTTCGCAAGCGCAAGGAAGGCGAGTCCACCCGCGACCTGCGCGCACGGATGCTTAATGCGCCGAACGCGGATCAGGCGGCGATCGACGCCGACCTTGCCGAACGGCAGGGCGTCAACAGGCTCGAGGTCGAGCGTAACCGCGACACGTTCGTTGCCGTTGACCGGGCGCAGGCTATCGATCGCCTGCGGACCAGCGCGCCCAAGCTGCGGGCATGGCTGGACTACAACCCCGCCAACCTGGAAGTCGCCCACGACGATGTCGAGAACCTCGGCTGGTGGGAGCAGACGCAGGCGTTCTTCAGCCCCGGCAATCTGTCGCTGGAGAAGGTCGGGCAGGCGCTGCAATCCGGCTTCGTGGATAAGATCCCCGAGCAGCTTTACGGCCTCGACCAGATGCTGGGCGATGCTAATGCGTCCATCTACAAGGCGCTCCCCGACTGGTTCCCCGGCAAGTTCGGGCTGGTGAACGAGCAGGTCCAGCGCTCGCTCATGGCCGACATGAAGCGGCAGGAGATGGCCGCGCAGGGCAAGGCGAACGCCCCTGTAGGCGAGACGTGGCTTGAGCGCGGCATCTATGGCGCAGCGCAATCGGCCCCGTCCACGATCACGTCCGTCATCATCACGGCCATCACGAAAAGCCCCGTGGTGGGCGGCGGCTCGATGGGTGCGACCACGGCGGGCGGCGCCTATGGTGAGGCGCGGGACGAGGGCAAGTCGCTGGGCGATGCCTTCCGCTACGCCCTGACGCAAGGCGGCATCGAGACTGCGACCGAGTTCATCCCGCTCAAGTTCCTCGTGGACGATCTGGCAAAGGACTCATCGTTCGCCAAGACGTTCTTCCGTCAGGCCGCGGCTGAGGGCATTTCCGAACAGGCGGCGACGTTCCTTCAGGACGCCTCGACGTTCATTGAGATGAACCCGGACAAGACGCTGGGCGAGTTCCTGGCTGAACGTCCGAACGCTGCCCTTGAGACGCTCGTTGCGTCCACGATCATGTCAGGCGTCACGACCACGGTTGCGCAGGGGATGCAGGCTGCGGGCGACCAGATCGACAAGAACGCGAGAGAGAAGCGCACCGAACAGCTTTCCAAGACCTTCGACGCGATGGCGCAGAACAGCAAGGATTCGAAGCTGCTGAAGCGCCTGCCCGAGAAATACCGGGAACTGGTCAACCAGGTCACGAAGGACGGCCCGCTGGAAAGCGTCCGGATCGCGCCTGAAGCCATCACGTCACTGGCGCAGGAAAAGGGTGTCAGCGTCGAGCAGATTGCGCAGGCGTTCCGCATCGACCCGAACGAGATGGTCACGGCGATCGATACCGGCGAGGATGTGGTCATCCCCGCTGGGAACTACGCTGCCGGCCTGTCCACGTCGATGAAGGAGATTGGCGTCTCGGGCGAGACGATCCATCAGGCGCTTGCTGCGGACATGCGCCTGCGGGCTGATGACTTCACGGCGCGCGAGAGTGAAGCGGCGAAGGCGGCATTCGAGGCGGAAGCCACGGCCCGCGAGGATCGGCGCGAGACGGATCAGGCATTTGCCGACAGCGGCGACCGGGTCCGCAACACGATCCGCGAGCAGGTTTCAGCGACGGGCCGGTTCAACGCCGACTCGGCCAACACGCAGGCAGAGCTTGTCGGCTCGATGGTCGAGACGCTGGCCTTGCGGACGGGCGTTGATCCCGAGGCGCTGTGGAAAGAGCAGGGCTTCGACATCGTCGCGTCCCTGTCAGGCGAGCAGCCCGAAGCTGGCGCACTGCCGCAGTCGATCGGAGAAGACGCGACCCCGACGCAGCGCCTTATCGACATGCGCGCCAAGGGCTCCAGCAACGCGGAGATAGCGACGGCGCTTTATCCCGACGCTGATGCGAAGACCGCGACCAACCGCGTCAAGGCTCTGGCGTCGAAGCACAAGGCGAAGATCGAGGAGCGGCGCGCTGAGCTGGAAGGCGCAAAGTCTCTGGCGCAGTTTGGCGGCGTTCACGGTGCAAACTGGCTGAAGATTGAGGGCGAGCCCCGTGTTGTCGATGCGCTAGGTCTTGCAATGCGGATGGACACTGAGGGGGCAACCCGAGAGGAGATCTGGGCCGCCACCACTGATATGCTTCGCGGCACGAATTTTATCGGGGCGTTCAAGGGCGTCGATAACCTGTGGCGCTTTGAAGTCGATGACAGCGATGTCGTCCTTAAGAAAGGGCGACCCATCACCGGAACCTTGGCGGACTTCCTCACAAATGCTGATGTGGGGGGAGCGTATCCGGGGGTTGCTGAAACGCCAACGACAGCCAAGTTCTCGCTGTTCACTGATCGAGGCAAATACGGCAAGGGCGGGATTTCAGCCAAGTCCGACGATCTACGCAGTGTCCTCCTCCACGAGGCTCAGCACGCCATCCAAGAGGAAGAACTCTTCGCGATGGGCGCGAACAGCAAAGACCCCAACTATCGCCGCCACGCTGGCGAGGTTGAGGCTCGAAATGTTCAGAGCCGCAGGAACTTTACGGCTGACGAGCGCCGCGCCAAGCCGCCGTGGACGACGGAAGACACGCCTGCGGATCAGCAAATTGTGGTCTTAGCGGGATCGCAAGCTAGGCTTCTAGCTCAAGAGACACGCGGCGACTTCACCCCCCGCGCCGACCGCAACGTGGTCCGTCTCTTCGAAAGCGCCAACCTCTCAACCCTCGCTCACGAAGGATCGCACTGGTATCTCGACACCCTCTGGCGGATGTCGAAGACCGAGAACCCGCACCCGTTCGTGCTGGAGCAGCTTGCAGCCGTCCTCGAATGGCATGGCAAGTCCCCGAACTGGGACGCGATGTTCAACCCGGACGGCTCGTTCACGAAGGAAGGCGTCGAGCTGCAAGAGGCTTTTGCCGAGACGTTCGAAGCCTACCTCATGGACGGCAAGGCGCCCACAACGGCGCTGCGCTCTGTGTTCGCCAGCTTCAAGCAGTGGCTGCTGAGCATCTACAAGGGGCTCGTCTCCCGCATCGGTGGACGCGCCAACCTCAACGACGAAATCCGGCAGGTTTTCGACCGGATGCTCGCGACGGATGAAGCCATCAAGGCGGTGCATGTCGGCATTGCGCGCGACGGCGAGGCGATGGCGCAGGCGATCCTCAAGGCGCAAGACCCCAAGGGCCTGTGGAAGCCGGAGCGCAAGGAGAAGTTTCTGGAGCGTATGCGGGAACGGTACGCCGCAGCCCGTGAACGCGCCGAGGCTGCACTCATGGCCCGCCTGATGGACGAATATCAGCGCACGCAGAAGTCCGCATGGACGGATGAGGAGCGCGAAGTCCGTCTCGAGGTCCAGTCCGAGATCGACGAGCGGCCTGAACAGCGGGCGTATTTCTGGCTCTCGACGGGGCAGTATCGCGACACGCGCGAGGCGCAGGCAGAGGAAGCTGCTGCCGAGGCTGATGCGATGCGGTCGCTGGCGCAGACCAGGGTGCGCCTTGCCGATGTTGATCTGGGGCTGACTGAACGCCAGCAGGCGATGGTCAACCCAATCTACCGGCCAGAGGTTTTGCCGGCCTCCGCCATGCCGACCAATCTTGAGGCCGCTCGCTGGCTGGAAAGCATGTTCCCCGGCTCCCCGATCTACGACCTGACGGCAACGCTCACCCCGGAACAGATCACCGAGATTGCGACTGTGATGGCTGCGGAGGTTCAGCTTGGTCTGGGCAATACCGGCAACGCCGCAAGTTGGTATTCGACCTCGCTCTCGACAGCGTTTCAGACGATCGCTCTGAAGTATCCGATGCTAATGGACGACGCCGCTGCCAAGGCGGCAGGCTTTGGCAAGGCGTCGAATACCCGCTTCGTCTTCACCTACATCATGGCGGTCACCTCGCAGAACCTCGACGTGACGGCGAACAGCGTTGCCACCGACAAGGCATTTGCCGAGATGCTACAGCGCGTTGCTGCCGGCGATTACACGATGTCGCAGAACTGGGGAACGGGCGACAAGAAGAAGGCGATGAATGCAAACTTCGCCAAGTTTGGCCCGCTGATTGAGGCAATGGGTACGTCCGACAACCTGGACTTCCCCGCCAGGATCGAGCTGCTCGACGATATGTTCCGCAAACAGCAGACCGTCTCCGAGTGGGTTGCTGATATGAAGGATCAGGGCATCCCCTTCAACAAACCCGGCCAGACGGCGATGGATGCGGTGGTCTACGGCTCCTCGCTCCTTGGCCCGAAGATCGGCAATGGTTTCTGGCAGAACCTGAACGGCAACTATTCCCCGTTGACGATCGATCTCTGGAAGCGCCGCACATGGGGTCGCCTGACCGGATACAGCATTGGCAACCCCGATGCGCTTCCTGCCCAGCGCAAACGTCTCGCTGACGCTGTCGCACGCTCGCGATCGGCGCAGCGCGGCAAGGACGATGTCATCCTTGCCCACGAGACCCGCCTTGCCAACCTGAACGAACAGCAGGAAGCCCTCAAGCCTGGAGACTTCGCAAACAAGAAGGCCTTCGGTGAAGCGTACAAGGCTCTCTCCAGAGAGATTGATGCGACCACTGAGGCGCTGGCCGACTACGCCAACATCAAAGCCCCTGAAAAGTGGAGCGCGTCCTACAACAAGAACGACGAAGAGCTTCTGGCCTACACCAAGCGCGCACTCGCAGTCTGGCAGCGCGAGTACAAGGAACTAGCTGCCAAATACGCGGACGCCGGCGGCGTCACAGCGGACATGGTCCCGACCTGGGTCAGGGCGGCAAAGACGATCATCACCAACATGGCAAAGCCACTGGACCAGGTGGCTAACGGTACGCAGCGCATCCAGATCGAGCGCGCGGTTGCCGAGGCCAAGGGGATGCTTGCTGCTCGCGGGTTCAATTTGACCACAGCGGACATGCAAGCTATTCTCTGGTATCCAGAAAAGGAACTCTGGGGCGCTCTCACGAGCGAGATGGCGACGGACGAAGACGGTGTTCCCGTCGTTGAGATGAACCCTCTCAATCTCAGTTACGATGAGGCGTTCCGCGAGATACTGAAGGGCCAAGGCTATGCCGTCCAAGGAACTCAAGGAACTGCAAGCGGAAGCGCTGGAGCAGGAACCGTCGCTGGATCAAATGGTGGACCTCAAGGATCCCAAGGTTCTGGCGGGGCTGGGCAGGCTGGCGCAAAAGTACGCGGCGGAACGCCTGGCGCGGGAAGCCAAGGACAAACAAGCCTAGCCCAATCCCAGACCCACGACCCCAAAGGCGAGCGAGAGCTAGACGCGCTAGGCTTCTACAGCGCGGTCTTCGAAGCAGCCAAGAGCGTCCGTCCCGATGTCTGGAGCATGGGCTGGGACCACGCACGCAACTCGATCGTCAAGGGCGGGGCGAAGATCAACGGCCAGCGGGTAGCCCCGCGTGAGACGGAGATGGCATTCCTCGGCCTCGACGCCATGTTCTACGGCACGAAGCTGAAGGGCGCTGAACTGGCAGAGGCGGTGCTGGATCACATCCAGGCGAAGCGTCTGCTGCTGGTCGAGAACTTCGTACGGATTGACTACAACGCCAAGGCTCCGCCCAAGGCGGTGATGCTGGACGAGATCGACGACGACACGCTTTCCAGCATGATCGGCTTGCACACTCCCAGCAGCGGGCGGGTTCTTGCGACTGAACTCGACGGCTCAAATGAGTTTCAAACTGGCCTGTTCATGAGCGCGAACGGGGAGCGAACTCAATACGATGTTCCCAAGCTAGACCTTTTCAGAGTGCTTGATGGCGGCAAGAGAGAGGTACTCGGCAGCGGCGTTTCCGGCGACTTGGCAGGCATCGCAGCGCGCATCATCGTCAACGAGAACCGCAACCTCGTCATGCGCAAGATCAGCGCAGAGACGATGCAGGAACACTGGCGCGAGTCGATCGGCGTAGAGGCTGACCGCACGCTCGTCCGCGGCCCCGGCGACATCCGCCTTCCCGGCGAGGATGTCCCGCTATTCGAAGCCGTCATCGGCCTCCCCGAAGGCGTTCCCGGTTCCGACTATCGCGCTCCCGGCTCACACGTAGGCGGCAAGGCCAAAGGCACGCTGGTCACGGCGCACGGTGAGGAGCGCATTGACGACAAAGGCCAGCGCACGGTGTTCGTGGGGCAGGTGCAGTCGGACATGGCGCAGCAGGCGCGTGAGGACAAGGCCGACGCTCCGCATCATCTGGCTGTGATAAAGCTGCTCTCAGAAAACCCCGACGCCCAATGGTTTGGAATTGATGCGCAAGGCGAGTATCGCCCGCCGCTGGAAAGCGACAGCCAGCGAGACTTGATCGCTCGCGGAACGCTTGAGCGCGGCGTGGCAGACTTCTCGCGCGTTGCTGATATTCCCCTCCTCTCCACCTCCGAATGGACCAACGTAGCCGTCCGCTCGATGCTCTACCGCGCTGCCCGTGACGGCTTCCAGTCCATCAGCTTCCCGACTGCCGAGACGAGCGAGATCATTCAGGGCAATGACACGGCGGCGATGCACTACGAGACGAACGTCAAGGGCGCGCTGGAGAAGCTGGCGAAGCAGTTGGGCGGGGAGGTGCGCCTCGGCGCTGTGAAGTATGATCAAGATGAAGGCGGGCAAGATGATCCGAAGCTAGCAATTCTCAGCCTTGCTGATGGATCGGAAGCTTCAAGAGAAGAACTAGTGCTGAACATCCACCTTGATTACGGGATTAACGTCGGCACGGCCAGCCGAATGGTCTCGGATGCGTTGAACGGAGACGTGTCGTGGTGGACAACCTCAGATCGCCCGCAAAAAACGATTGAGGCGGCTCAGTATTTGGACGGGCTGGAAGACACGGGCCAGTTTGTCCAAGACTTGGATTTTGGCCGCGCAGACGCCTACATCCTCGACATCACCCCCGCCATGCGCGCGAAGATACTCTCCGAAGGCTTCCCGCTCTTCCAGACAAAGACCGGCAAGGGAACAACCACCCCGCCTGCCGATCTCCCCCTGATGCGCCTCAACCTCCAAGCCGTGCGCGAGCAGTACGGCGAACAGGCGCTTGCAGAAATCCCGCCCGAGGTTGCAGCCTTCAGCGCGACCGCGAACGATGTCGATATGTACCTTGCGACAGTCCGCGAGATCCGCAAGACGCTGAACGAGACGCCGCCCAAGTCGCTGTGGAAGTTCCTCTCGACGCCGCGAAACATCGGACAGGGCGAGGGCCGTATCAGCTACAGGGGCATCCGCGACACGGACGGCGAGATACTGAAGATCATTGGCGAGAAGAAGGCTGCGCGCGGGCTGATCGCAGACCCGACGAAAGACAGCAAGCGTTCGCGCTCCTATGACATGCAGCAGGCCATCGAAGCCGCATGGGAGGCTGGCTATTTCGACGGGGAAGAGCTGCCGACGCCGGCACAATTCCTCGACACGCTGCGCGCCGACATTGACGGGCAAGCCCCGCGCTATCGCCGCGACGATATCCCGACCGTCAGCATGATCGCCAACGCAGAACGCTGGGAAGCCTGGTTCGACCAGAACGACATCAACATCCACGAGAAGGATGTGAGCGTCCTGCGCGCGAAGCTGGCCGTGATGCTGACCGGACAGGGCGAGAACGCGATCGGCCCGGATGAAGCAGCCCCGTTCTTCAAGCTCCCCAACGGCAGGGCATTGCTCGACGGCCTGAAGCAAGGCCCGCTGCGGGACAAGCTGATCCGTGAGGAAACCCGCCGCCGCATGATCGAGCGCAACGGCGATGTGTTCCGTGACGGGACCATCATGGCGAAGGCCGAGGAATACGCCCGCAATGAGCTTCAGCATCGCCAGTGGGAGATCGAACTGGAAGCCCTTGCCGAGGCAGGCGGGCAGCGCATTGCGACGAACGCATTGAAGCAGCAGGCGATCGAGAACCTCCGTTCCAAGCAGGTCCGCGAGGTGCTGAACTACAACCAGTACCTCACGCTGGAACGCCGCTGGTCGGAGAAAGCGATCAAGGAGAAAGACCCGGCCAAGGCTGCGGAGTATGCGAAGTACCGGCTGCTGAATTCTTATATGTACTCGGAGGGCAAGAAGCTCGCGGAGCAGATCGAGAAGACCCGCAAGCACCTGCTCGCCTATGAGAGCAAGTCCAAGCTGGCGCGGCTGTTCTCTGCCGGCAAGGAATATGCCGAGAACATGCGCGGGCTGCTGTCGGATTACCAGCTTCGCAACGAAAGCCGGAAAGCCGAGAACCAGCGTCAGGCGCGGTCGGCATGGATCCAGACGCAGATGGCGGGCATCGACCCGTTCGCAGCCTACGCCGATCCGACGCTATCTGTAGAGCAGCAGCAGATCGCCGCGGCTGAAGCGATTGAGCGCAGCAGCGTGCTTGCCCGCCTGTCGGATGGCGTGGATGCACAGAACTACAAGTCGATCACGGTGCAGGAGCTGCTTGCTGTTCGCGATGAGGCGGATCTCATCTGGAGGCTTGCGACCCTCAAGGATCGGCTGATCAAGGACGGCGAGCGTCGGAAGCTTTCGCTGGCGGCAGAGGATATCGCTGAAGAGATCGAGGCGAACCAGCCGAACGACAAAGGCCCGGAGCCGCTGGAAACCGACACGCCTGGCGAGAAGGTGAAGACCTCGATCCAGATGTACTTCGCCATGCACCGCACCCTGCAATCGCTGGCGCACCAGTTCGCAGGCGGCAAGGAAGGCGGGGTCTTCTGGCGCTATATCGTCAGGCCGCTCAACGAAGCATTTGGCAAGCTGACCACGATCCGCAAGCAGATGGGCGAGGATGTCGCCGGCCTGTTCGGGGTCTACACGACCGCAGAGCAGGAACGCTTCTACCGCGATCGTCGCCAGTTCGCAGGCATTGGCCGCTCGCTCACCACGCAGGGCCGTCTCGCCATCGCGCTCAACTGGGGCAACGAGAAGAACCGCAAGCGCATCATGGACGCCTATGGCTGGGACGAGGCGCAGGTTCAGGAAGTGCTGGACAGCCTCGAGAAGCGCGACTGGGACTGGGTTCAGAGCGTTTGGGACTACATGGACACATGGTTCCCCGAAGCGAACCGGGTGCATGAGGCGGTCCACGCTGCGCCGATGGACAAGGTTGAGCCGCTCCAGGTTGCAACCCGCTTCGGCGTCTATCGTGGCGGATACTACCCGATCAAGTATGACCCGCGCACGTCTTCGAAGTCAGGCCAGCGCGCTATGGAAGCGGACGCCAAGCGGCAGACGGGCGGCATTGGAACACGCACGCAGCCCGGCTTTGGCAAGAAGCGCGTCGAGGGCAAGGTCACACTCCCGCTGCGCCTGTCCGCTCTGGATGTCATCACGCAGCATCTGGACGAGGTCGCCAAGTCGATCGCCACGGAAGAGACGCTGTTCGATATCGGGCGCATCCTGAAGCAGCCCGCCGTCGAGGAAGCCATCATCAGCCGTCATGGCCGGCAGATCTACAACCAGGTCGTCAACCAGATCATCACCGCCAAGTTCGGGATGGATGGAACGTCAGGGCTTCTGGCTCACCTCCGCAATGGCGCGACTGTGGTCGGCCTGTCGTGGAAGGTGGCGACGGCATCGCTTCAGATCCTCGGCGCATCCAACTCGATCGTCCGTGTCGGCGGGCCGTGGGTGGCGATGGGATACGCAAAGACAGCGGGCGGTGGGGTTCCGCTCTACACGGCTGCTCGAGACGCCATGCGCAAGTCCGAGTTCATGCGCAACCGGCGCCAGAACCAGAGCCCGGAAATGGCCTCCCTGCTGGATGCCATGAAGAGCAAGTGGACGCCGGACTTCATCGCCCGGTTCATCCCGCGCGAGCTTCGGGCGATGCACAACTTCATGGTTCGCAACGGCTTCGCGCTGATGTCGAACGTCCAGTTTGCATCCGTCGATGTGCCGACATGGTGGGGCGCGTATTTCAAGGCGCAAAGCACGGGCGCGTCCGAGGAAGATGCTGTCGCGATGGCTGACCAGGCCGTGGTCGATGCGCAGGGCGGGGGCGAGATTTACCAGCTTGCAGCGATGCAGTCTGGCGCGGGGGTCAAGTACGGCGCCCTGCTACGCATCCTGACCAATTTTATGTCGTATATGGTGACTACGTACAACCTTGGCATCCAACGCGTGCGCAATGCGAGGACGATGGGACAGATCATGGCGCTCGGCTTCGACATGATCATCCTCGCTGCCGTGCCTGTCGCGGGCAAGATGGCGCTGGACCTGATCACCAAGGGCGTTGGTGAAGACGACGAACCGGAAGAATGGGCTGAGAAGTACGCCCGTGAACAGATCGCCTTCCTGTTCGGCCCGTTCGTCGGCATCTCGCAATTCGCGGGCTCTGCTCGAGGTGATGACAGCTACGGCTACAAGGGGCCTGCCGGCCTCATGTTCTTCGACGTGATGAACGAGCTTGGATCTGCCGTGGCAGAGGGCAAGATCATCGACGAAGAGGAAGGCGGGCTGGACAAGAACTTCTGGCGTCCTGCCAACCGCGCGCTCGGCATCGTCCTGCATTATCCGGCCAGCCAGGTGGATGCGTCCATCCGCGGCGCGCAGGCTTACTTCAACGGCGAGACTGACAACCCTGCGGCCATCTTCTTCGGCCCACCACCCGCTAACTAACGCCGCGTCACTTCTTTCAGGAGTTCGCTTGCGAGACTGCTGATGAGCGTTGCGGCCAACACAATGACCACGACGCCAACGTACATCAAAAGCGTTCCCCAAAAGCCGCGTTTCGGTTTCCGCTTGGTTTTATCCGCTGACATCTGCCGCCCTCATCTGCTGGGCGCAGGCTGAACCTACCCATTCTGAATAGTCAACAACCCCGCTTCTGCGAGGAACGAGAACACCATGACCATTGAGACCCAGACACCTCGCGTCATCTACATTGGAAACGGGACGCGCGGTCCCTTCACCTTGCAGGACGGCAGCGGCAATCCGATCCGGTTGAGGACGGCGACTGATCTCGTCCTGTGGCGCTATGCGTCCACGACGGATGAGGTGGGCGAGCAGCTTGTCTACGCGACGGACTTCACGGTCACGAACACTGACCCGGATGCTGCGACGTTCACGCTGACCTCTGCGCAGGATGTGCTGACATCATCGCAGCGCCTTGTCGTTACACGCGAGCAGAGCGTCTCGCAGGATCTGAGCCTGTCGCTTGGCGGAAACTTCGGCGCTGTGTCCGACATGGCGCAGCGCGATATCGTGGCTGAGCAGATACAGGAACTGCGGCGCGATGTAGACCGATCGATCAAGTCAAGCTGGCGCAGCACGGCCACGCCCGCCCTTCCGATCGCGCCGTCTGCGACGAAGTTTCTGGCGCACACTTCGGACGATGAGCTGACGCATGTTGAGGTTGCCGATATCAGCCCGACTGGGGTCACGCTGGGGGCTGGGTGGAGCGATGCTCTGGCTTTGGCTTCATCGGGCGTGTTGGACAATCTTGCCGGCGTTCGCTTCGTTACGGACATCTCGGCGCTTCGCGGACTTGCAGTTGCAACTGGCCTTGCCAACAATGCCGCCTATCACATGCTCTACTATGCAACCGAGGGCGACCTTGGAGGCGGGACATTCTACTACAAGTCCGACCTGTCATCGCAAGTCGTCTTCTCAACCAAGACCGTTTCCTCGGTCAACACCGGGACAGACGTTCTCACGGCCACGGCGCACGGCTTCTGGACCGAGGATGTCGTCATTGCCTCGGCGGCTGACGCGGGCCTTAGCCTCAACACGCTTTACTATGTGCGATGGGCAAGCGCGAACACGATCACGCTGCACACAAGCGTTATGGGCGCGCGGAACAATACGGGCCTGGTCAACATCACGGCGCTTGCGGGTTCGCTTTCGCTGAAGAAGCTGAACGATCCGGGGCAGGGTGTTTATGTGATCCCGACCGGCGCGGCGCTGGACGGCTCAGGCGGCGGGTTTGCGCGCGATTGGGACGGCGTCAATGCGTCGTTTGCGTGGTGGGGGGTTATCAACACTCTCGCGTCTGACCAGCAGCCCGCGATGCAGGCGGCGGTTTACTTTGCCGGTGTCCGCAACGGCGTTGTGCTGCATCTTGCGTCTGGCTCCGTTGGCTACCGGATCGACAACAAGCTGTACATTACAAAGCCAAATGTGAAAATCAGAGGGCCGGGAGGCTACCAGAACCATGACGCCGGTACGGGCGTGCTGCCTGCGACGTGGCTTCACTGGTACGGTTCGGCTGGCGAGACGATGGTGGAGTTCAAGTCACCCTACGGTGTCAATCACTCCAAGATCAGCGAGTGCGAACTGTCGGGCATCCTTCTTTATGGCCGAGCAATTGCTGGTCGCGGCTTTATGGTTGACTCTGTCGGCAGCAGTCTCTTTCAGGACGTCGGCATTCTTGATGTCACGGTTGCTGGTTGGGAGACGACCTGCGGCGTCACCGGCGTTGATCTGCTTGAGGCCGCCGATACGCGGGATAACCGCTTCATCCGCGTTACGTGGCGGTTAAGGGACAGCGCAGCGGTGCAAAGCGCGGACGGTTATCGTGCGAACGGCAGCACCAACGCAAACACATGCTTCAACTACTATGAAGCCTGCGAAGGCTCAACATACAACGGCCACGGCTTTGAGTGGATTCACTGCGACAACAACGTCGCCGTGCAATGTACCGGCAGGGTCGTCACCGGCACTGGTAAATCAATGCGGTTTCACGGCGAGGTCACTGGCGTCTCCGGTGGCGCCTACTCGAACCTGATGATCAATCCGAGCTGGGGTATCAATGGATGCGTGCGGATGGGCGTGGCGTCTGGTTTTACAGGGCCAGCAACCAAAAACGAAATACTCCATCTCGACACGGCAAACGCTTCTTCGGTGCCTATAGACGATCCTGATGTCGCAGCGTCAACACAGGGGGCGGGTCGTGTCACCACAGACACAGGCCATATCTACGACGAAGCCGGTATAAAGTCGATTTTTGGAGAAGGCGTAGCAACAATTCTAGCGGCGCGTGCGATCCGGGAAGCGAATAATTCGGTGATGATTTACAACGGTGCGCAGAACCATCTGATCATCACTGACGGTACAAATAGCTGGGTTGTACGAATTGCAAGCGGGAACCTTGATATCTCCCGCACACTCGGCACGGGGAAATTCAACCTCCCCGCCATCGCCAACCTTTTGATTGGCACCGCGCAGCTAAGCTACGGCGCAAACGACAGTGGCGGCGCGGGCTTCAAGCTCCTGCGCGTTCCGAACTAATCGAGGCCACCAACTCAAATCGCAAGGGAACACAATGGGCATTTTTGCAGACGTGACGCTTTTGGGCGGAGTGACTATTCCCAATATCTACATCTCGCCGCGCTATATCTCAGCCACTCGGGATGTCGGCCACTATGTGCTTGACTACCTGTCGAAGAAGAACGGTGCGGCGCTTCCGATCCCTTCGGATTACAGCATCATCGAGTTCAAGGGCGCAGGCCGTGAAAAGCCAGGCGACAACCCGCTAAGGCGCACCGGCGTTGTCTATGATCGCAGCAAGCCGGCACACGAACAGGTCTACGCTGACCTTCGCGAGAAGCTGAAGGCCGGGCAAGTACCGTGGCTTGGCAATGTGCGCAACGAGGACGGAAGCCCTTTTGTTGATGGGTCGGCGGCTCCTGCGGCTGCTGTCCCCGAACCTGTCCCCGAACCCGAAGCCCCGCTGCTTCCCGCCCCTGATGCGCTGATGAGCGATTGGGGGCCTGTGGGCGACGACATTACCGGCGACATGCTTCTCGATGCTTTCGAACTGGACGAGGCGGAGACGGTGGCGGTTGTGCAGACGCTGTCAGCGCTGCGTCTCAAACACCTGAGCGAGCAACTGAACGTGGAGCGCGCGAGACTGGACCGTGAGCATCAGGCAACGGGCGTGGCGAACCCGCGAAGTGCATCGATCGACCGTCTGCTGGGGCTGCTGACGAGGCGCGGCGAGGTCTGACTGTGACAGGGGCTGGGCATGACGGAATTACTTTTACGCGAGACGGTCGAGATCGAGCGCCAGCGCGACGCATTCAAGAGCATCGATCGTATCAACACGGTCGAGCGTGATGTCGCCGTTCTCAGGACGCGCTTCGAAGCGGCGTTCGATACGTTCCTCAAGGAACTAGAGCGCAGCGTTTCGGCTGAGGACATCAAGGAAATCAGGCGAGAATGGGAGAGTGGATTGCGTGAAGCAATTAGCGGCATCCGTGAGCATTTCACAAGCGCCAATGAGCAGCAGTCAAATGCGCTGTTGTCTCAGTTCGAGCTGAGGCTTGCGCAGGATCGGGCTGAGACGGCTGCGGAGAACAAGCGTTTCCGGCAGCAAATCCTGTTCATCGTGATTGGTACGATGGTCAGCGCGGCAGGGGCGATTTTCGTCTTCTGGGAAACCACGGCGCGATTGTAGCGCGAGCGGAGGGCTGGGCATGGGCAAGTTTCTAGACAAGTTCCTTGAGTTCAAGAACGAGGCCGACGCGACCCGCAAGGGTGCGTTGCTAGCCGTCATCATCATCACGCTTGGCCTCGCCTCGCTGTCTGTAACCGGCATCGTGGCGACGGCGGATTGGAACTGGCTGAGCTTCCTTCCGATCCTCGGGATGATCGTCGCCGTGCTTGGCGCAGAGCTTCTGGCAACGGTCGCGTTCATCCGAATGCTCACCGCCTCAACGATGTGGCGCAAGGTGGCTGGCGCGTTCATCTTTCTCGGCCTGGCTGCGGTCGGCGTCCACAATGCGGAGAACGGCGCAAAGGTCGTATGGCGGGAACGCTTTGCCGTCTCGTCCAGCAGGCTTGCGGCAGAGGCTGAACTGGCCGGCGAGGAAGCGGCGACACTGGCGACGGCGCAGGATGCAGCCATTGGCGGGACCGGCGCAGAGCTTGAACGCGTGCGGACGCAGATCGCAGAACTGAAGACCGAACAGCAGATCATGGCGAGCATGTCTCCCGAGGGCATCTCTAAGGCTCAAAGCCTCTTGCTTGCTCAGGGCCTCTACTTCGGCTCAGTCGATGGCATAAGACAGGACAAAACGGAAAGCGCCATGCGGGCGCGCGGCGAGGCTATCCAAGGCGAACTGGCAACCCTGAAAGCCCGCGAGGATGGGCTCATGCAGGGACAGGCAAGCCCCGTCCAGCAGGCCAACACCGACAAGCGCCTTCTCCAGATCGAAAACGCGGACAAGGCCACGGCAGCCTTCTGGGCATGGCTCTGGCTCATCATCATGCTCTGCGTTCTCGAAAGCGCCCGCTCGCTGTCCCTGTGGGCGCTCATCACCGACATCAGCGCAAACGACGCCAAGCGCGATCGGGAACGCACGGACGAGCTGGCAGAGCTTCGGCATCAGCAGGAAGTCGCAGTCATGCGTGCGGCCATGGCCCCAGCGCCCCCGCCTGTAGCGGTTG
>Ga0255087_1000446_pt1 | contig 17150 bp, 14 predicted proteins | sample Colum_Miss_RepA__FD_188561 | JGI IMG/M metagenome (GOLD analysis project Ga0255087, IMG submission 188561) | Freshwater microbial communities from Columbia River, Oregon, United States - Colum_Miss_RepA_8d | ecosystem: Environmental > Aquatic > Freshwater > River | place: USA: Oregon | collected...
CTCTACCACCGGCCCCGCGCTCCACATGCACCAGAACTTCCCCTCGTGATGCAGCAGGTAATTGTGAAGCTGGAACTGCCACGCCTCCTCATACGGACACACCACCGCGTGCCGGCCCTTCAGCACGGGCAGCTTCGCAAAATCAATCTTCGCCACGTCCCCGCCCGTGCCGGGCAGATTCAGCATCGGCGGAAGTTCAGCGGCGCGGGCCGAGGCCACCAGCAAGGTGAGGCCAGTCAGGAGCAGCGCGGGATGCATCGGACCGCAGGATAACCACAACCCGACCTGCAGGGAAGCCACGGAGAACACCGGCTTAGACACGCAGTCTGACTGTGAACCGAAGCCAAAACCCACTCGCCACCACCTTGTCGAGCAGCCCGCCATCGGGTTGTTCGCGGAGCCTAGCTGGACCACGGTGTTGACGTTGGAGCGATTGAATCCCGTGCTGCTATCGGAAGTCATCTCCACCTCCTCAATTTCATTGATGAGGCACCCGGGTTCACGGCGTGGTGAAAATCCGCTTTACAGTAAAACCGTTGCGGTGCAGCGGCAGGCAGCTTTAATTGAGTGGCTGACGGTTGGTGGCTGTAAGTCTCTCATTTCCAACAGCTTCTTATTTGAGTAGAAAACGTCCCGATGAAAGCTTGGATGACCAAAGCACTGGAGTTGTTGAAGGCGAGCCTTGAGCCGCCGAAGCACGAATTGAACGAACTGGACTGGAAGGCGGCTCTGTCGCCGGACAAGAAGCGGCTGACGGAGCATCTGTCGGCGTTCGCAAATCAGCCGGGCGGTGGCTATCTGGTTTTCGGGGTGGATTCCACAGGCGCACCCGCAGGCGTGGATCAGAAAACGGTCGAGACGACGGTGAACCAACTGGCCAATCTTGGGCGAGCGGGTCTTGAGCCGCCGGTGGCGTTGGATCACGCGATGGAGGATTACGAATCGGTGCGCCTGCTTTTCGTTCATGTGCCGGAGTCGGCGGTAAAGCCGGTGCATCTGCGGGGCAAAGGTCTTGAAGATGCGTTCATCCGCTCCGGCGGCACGACACGGGATGCGTCGCGGCAGGAGATTGGAACGATGATGCTGAACAGCCGGACGCCGCGCTGGGAGGAACTTCACGCATCGGTGTTGCTCCCGGACACGGAGTTTGCGGCCAAGCTGAACGTCGAGCCGATTTGCAAAATGTTGGAACGGCCCGCACCTGCGACGCTGGAGGAGACGCTGGCGTGGATGGTGGGCGAACGATTCATCACACGCGAGCCGGCGGGCGGCGGCTACATCACGAACCTCGGTGCGATTTCAGCGGCGCGGAAGCTGTCGGATTTTCCAGACCTGAGCCGCAAGGCGGTGCGGGTGGTGGTCTATGACGGACTGAACAAGGCGACGACCAGACAGGAGCAAGAGGGGACGAAGGGCTACGCGGTCAGCTTTCAAGGGCTATTGCAGTTCGTGATGTCGCTGCTCCCGCAGAGCGAGGTCATCGAGCAGGCGCTTCGGAGGAAACGGACGGTCTATCCAGAGATAGCCCTGCGCGAAATCATCGCCAACGCACTGATTCACCAGGATTTCTCAATCTCAGGCGCTGGCCCGTTGATTGAAATCTTCGATGACCGGATCGAAGTCTCAAATCCCGGCGGGCTGTTGCCTTCCAAGCGGCTGGACCGGCTCATCGGCACACAGCCGGAATCAAGGAACGAGCAACTGGCGCGGGCGTTTCGGCGTTACAAGATTTGCGAGGAGCGCGGGTCGGGACTGCTCAAGGCCGGTTTGCAGATTGAACTCTACGGCCTGCCGCCAATTGATTTCGCGGCTGGCCCGAATCATTTCAAGGTCACGCTGTTTACCCCGCGCACGTTCGCGCAAATGTCGGCCCGCGAGCGTTTGGAGGCTTGTTACCAGCACGCCGTGTTGAAGCACTACTCCGACAGCGCGATGACGAACAAGTCATTGCGCGAGCGGCTGAAAATGTCTGAGAAGCAACGCTCGATGGTGTCGGTGCTAATCCAGGAGGCCATCGACAAGCAGTTGGTTAAAGCCGCCGACCCCAATAACAAATCCAGAAAGTTCGCCGAGTATGTGCCGTTCTGGGCGTAGCAGCTTGACCGATACTTGACTCACACTTGACCCAAGACCGGACCGTGGTGCGGGCAGGCAGCCAAGTTCAACGATTGCCGCTTCATTTCTTCGGCGCGGGCGGGAGCTGCTTCAGCACGAAGTCCACCAGCTCCCGGCACTCGAAGAACGACGCGGTGGCTTGGTGACCTTCGCCGGCGATGACCTTCACGCTGATGGAACCGCCACCGGCTTCATAGCGTTCCTTGAGCAGCTTGGTGTTGTCGTCGTAGGGCACCACTTTGTCGGAGTCCCCATGCACGGCGAACATCGGCACCTTGTTCGATAGCAGCCCTTGCAGGTTGTCGATGGGATTCAGCTCCTTCAGGCGGGCGCGGAATTCGGCCTCGGGCATGCCGTAATCCGCGAGCGTCACCGGCAGGTTTTTCATCGGGTAGCTGGTGAGGCTGCACACCGGATAGATGCCCACCCAGGCGCGCACCTTGTCCGGATGCCGGAACGCCCACGCGAGCGTCATGATGCCGCCGCGGCTCTGGCCGAGCAGAATCGGCTTCGGCGAGAAGCCGCGCTTCACCATCGCGTCGTAGAACTGCGTGAACTTCGCCGTGCTCGCCGGCCCGCCGCGCACCTCGCCGAGATCGAACCCCGCGATGCTGATGCCCGCCTTGAGGAAGCTCTCGAAATACAGCTTCCGTCCCGCAAGCGACAAGCCCTTGATCGTGGGTGCATACCACAACCACGGCTTGCCCTCGGCGGGCTTGGGCGCGGCAAAGAGCAGGGCCTTGTTCCCCGCGACCTCAAAGGTTTCAGCGGTGCGCGGAAGATTGTCCTGGGCGGACGAAATCAGGATGCTCGCCAGCAAGCCGAGCAGGCCGACCAGACGTGACAGGCAGGGGACGGGTGGTTTCATTGGCGAGGATGATGGCGAAGAGAAAGGCGCTCCAATCCGGTGGCCGCGGGCTTCACTCTCTTGGTTTGGCGGACTTATCCCGCACGAAGTCCGCCGTCGCACGGCCCAGCTCCCGGCCCACGGCCCCGTAGCCGGACGTCGTGCTGTTCTCGTAGTTCCAGATGGTTTCGAGGCACAGGCTGACCGTGTCCGGGTTGCCGTTCATGCAGACCCAGCTCGCGCTCATGTTGCGCCAGAGCGGGTGGTAGCTCGCACCGGTGGTCTTGGGCTTGTTGCTCATGGGGATGAGCGGCTTGATCTTGCTGATGCGGCCGTAGGCGAAGTCAACGAACCGGTGGCACTGCGTGATCATCGGCTCTTTGAGCAACTGGGATTCCAAGACGAAGAAGAACGTGGGATCGCCCGGTCCCGGGTTGTGGAGGTCGAGGAACACGGCGAGGCGGTTCTCCTTCACCAGCGCGCGCAACCGCTGTTGGGCAGCGGCGACTTCGGGGTAAACAGGGTTGTCATCCCAGTCGCGGTTGTGGTCGCGCGGCGCAGCTTCCTTGCCGCCATTGCCGGTCGCGGCGTTGTCCACGTCCATTATGGGCACGACGAAAACTTCCGCGTGGGCGCGCAGCCACTTGGCGTCCGCGTCGTCGCTCACCAGCCATTCAGTGAAGCCGCGCGCGACCCAGCAGGAGCCACTCTCCCATGCGTGCTGCCGGGCGTGGACCCAGATGCCCGGCGGTTTGGGCGCAGTCGCCTCGCTCACTCGCAAGCCGCGCACAGGCCGACCTTCGCGCGTGCGGGCCAGCTCAAAGGACTTCGCAGCAGGCAGCTTCTTCTCCGCCTCGGCCAGCAGCGTGTCTGTGTCGCGCGGCGTGAAGGGCGGTCCCCACGCGACCCATAGCGGCCCGCCGGTGCCGGTGATTTCGTAGAGGATACGCGCCTCGTCGCGCTTGCCGGGTGGCGTGTGCAACCAGGTCTTGCCGTCCGTGGAGAACGTTGCCCGCGCGGGCATGGCCCAGCTCGGCGCGAGCGGCTTGCTCGTGTTCTGTCCGTTGTTGCGCGATGGCCGGTCGCTGCCCGCGAGGCTCAGGGTCACGCGTTCATCTTTCGCCACGCCGTCCACGCGCAGATACCACCAGCACGGCCAGCCGCGCTGCGGGTCGCCATCCGGCATGAAGCGGATGACGTGCGCCGTCTGGTCAATGGCCTCCACTTTCGCCGAACCGCCCTCGAAGTCGGTGCTGACGCGCAGTTCGGCGGCGGTGCTTGCACAGGCTAACAGTGTCAGGGCGATTAGTTGTCTCATGGTTGCCATCTCCAAACCTCCGGCGAGCGCACGCCGGGCTTTTGTTCACCGCTCACGACCAGCCACGCGCCATTCCACGGCACCGTCGGCACGGTCACACGCGGGGCGGGTGTAGGCGCGAATTCGGTCCAGCGGTCGGCGCGCGTGTCGTAGTTGAGGATGCTCCTCGGAAAACCTTTGTGCTCGGTCGGCGCGACGGTGAGCTGCGCACCGTCGTCCCCGCTCACGACGAGAAACTGCGTTGGACCCGATGTGGGCGCGGGCGAAGGCGCGGCCACGGCGGCGCGCGGCAAGTCCGCGATACGCTTCCAGCCTTTGCCAGGCGTATAGCGATAAGCGTCCTTCAAGTAGGTCCGCACTGGCTTGCCGTCCGAACCGGCCGATAAGTCCGCGCCGCTCACAAGGAAGAACGAACCATCCTGCGCCGCTGCGACCGCCAGCATCCGCGCGGGACCAGGCCACGGCTCCAGTTTGTGCCAGGTGGGTTGTTTGGCGGCGAGGTCGAGTGCGTAGAATGTCTTGAGCGTGCTCGTGGAGTCGGGCCGCTCGATGCCGCCAGCGACATAGAGCGTGTCATCGAGCAGTGCGCCACTCATGTTGGCGACCATGCACGGCAGAGGTGGCAACGGCTTGATCCCCACCACCGGGCGGAGCAGTTGCCGAGTCGGTCCAGCGTGATCGAGGAACAGTTGAAAGCACTCGGCGCGATGCCCATCCGCATCGCTGCCGCCTACACACACGACTCCTCCGCCGTGCGTCACACTCACGCCGTAGCCGAGCGGACGCGGCAGCTTGCCGGCGATCTTCCACGCACCATCCGGCTTCTCCAAGGCGAAGACCGTGTCATGCCAAATCTTCTTGCCGCCTTCCCACGGCTTCTTGTCCGGGAAGTTCGCGCCGCCCGCCGCGAGCAGCGCTCCGCCGCTGACGCCGGCAAACATCGACGCGAAGCCTTCCTTGTCTGGCAGCGAAGGAAGACGTGACCAGCCGGTAACTTCAGCGCCGAAGGCGACAGGGGCGATGCAGGTCAGGAGCATGAACAAGACGGGCGCTGGGCAGGGGAGCTTAGGACAGGAGAATTCGGAGAAGGGATTCCGCCTTCCAAAGCCCGCAGCCAGTTTGTGTTCATCTGTGTCCATCGGTGTTTCCACATGCGCTTCATTTACCATTCGCCATCGCGGGAAAACTTCTTCCGGGCTGCCTCGCGAAAGGCCGCGCCGGCCGCATCCATCTCCGCCAGCACCTGCTCGTAGGGCTTGCCCGAGGCATCGCGCGCGGCGGCGATGACGGTGTTGCACTCGTTCGCGTCCATGAAGCGCGCGGCCTCCAGCAGGCGCGGCTCGTCTTCTGACGGCACGGCGAAGAAACCGTGCTTGTCCGCGTGGATGAGCTGGCCCGGCTCGATGCGCTGGCCGAAGACCTCCACCGGGCAGCCCCACCGAATCGGTGTGACCCACGCGTGACCGACGCACAGCCGGCGGGCGAGCGCCTTGAACCCCGCGTTCGTCATCTCGTCCAGGTCGCGCACCGCGCCGTCCGTGATGGTGCCCACACAGCCCAGCGCGCGGTGCGTGTTCGCGTTCACCTCGCCCCAGAACGAGCCGATGACCCTTGGCTTGTCGAGATCCTGCACCACGACGATTTTTGGCCCGGGCACGCTGGCGAGGTAACGCCGGTAGTCGCCCTGAGCGCGGACATTTTCCTTGTGCTTCGGGTTGCTCGGTTCGATGACCACCGTCACCGCGTAGCCGACCATCGGCCCCATCTGCGGCATGAAGTCGCGCGTCTCCTCAAGGTTGATGCCGTCGCGTGTGCGGTCGTGTTTGGTGATCTGCTCCCAGCCGTTGTAAATCGTGGGGGTGTTCCAGCGCTGGAGCTGGTGCAGATCCGCGTGGGAAAGCTGGCGGGTCGGAGTCGTTGGATTCATGAGTTACGTTTGGGAAACCGAGGGGTTTTGCCGTCGCTCCCCGCTGTCACAGCCGGGCCAGCGGATTGTCCCGCACCGCCAGTGGGAAGGCGATGCGCTGACCTTGCAACCGATGCGACTCGAAGACCGCAGCGATCATCTCGACCGTCATCCGTCCATCTCGGGCGCTGCACAGCGGCTGGCGGTTCTCGCGGATGGCTGCGATCAAGTCGCGTCCGCTGACCAGGTGCGCCATGACTTGTTTGCCCATGTCCGCCACCGGCTCTGGCTGGCCGATGCCCGCCGAGCTGATGGGCACCCACGCACGGGGTTCTTTTACGGGGCGGTGCGGATTGCCGGCGAGATAATGCGCCACCGGGTCCTGGTCCACGCGCAGGTCAATGATTCCCTTGGTGCCGACGAGCTGCAGACCGAAGCCGGCGGCACGGTCACCCGCATTGGCAACGGAGTCGAAGTAAGCCGGGACGCCGCGCTCCATGTCGAAGCGCGCGTGGACCTCGTTGCCCGCGAGCGGCCCGAGACCCTCCGCGCCGTCCTTCACATCCGTGCGCGTGATGGGCTTGCCCGCCTGCAACACCGTTGCTGAGCAGCCGAGCGGCTGGCCGCCGAAGTAGCAAATCAGGTTCAGCAGGTGCGAGCCGAGCACCCACAGGTCCAGCGAGCCGCCGCGTGCGTCTTCCTTGCCGCGCGCGCGCAGTTCCAGCAGCCGTCCGATGGACTCCTCTTTGACCAGCTTGTCAATTGCCTGCAGCACGGGATGCCAGCGGTTACGATGCGCGAGGGCGAGCTTCACGTTCTTCTGCTCGCAAGCCGCGACGATCTCGTCTGCCTCCGCCGGCGTGCGGCAGAAGGGCTTCTCCATGTAGATGCCGCGCGCACCCGCTGCCGCCACCGCCAGCACCACGTCCCGATGCTGGTCCACATGCCGCATCCCGATGGCGACGACGTCCGGCTTCGCCTCGGCGAGCATCTTCCGATAGTCCGCGAAGCCGCGCGCGACCTTCAGCTTCTGCTGCGCGGCGGCGAGGCCCTTCGCATCCGCGTCGGCCACGGCCACAAGGTCCGTTTCCGGCAGCTTTTCCCACATTGTGTCCAGCCCGTGACCGTAATCCCCGCGTCCAGTGTGGCCGATGACCGCCACGCGCAGGCGGGGCGGGGTGTCCGCTCCTGATGCGGCCAGGGCGAATCCGGTGGCGGCAACGGTCCCGAGGAAACGACGGCGGCTGGGCTTCATGTGCCGCTGAGAATGTCAGGCAGCGGCGATCGCTGCAATAGAAGGCAGCGGCTGGCCGCCTCATTCCCGTCCTTGTGGGTGATTTCTATTCGTCCACGAGCATAAGCAGCACCACGCTGTAGGCGACCACCACGAACTGCATCCAGATGCCGGTGTGCAGGACGGCCTTCGCGGTCTTGGGGCGCTGTAGCATGATGAGCTGCGCGCACACGGAGGCCACCACAAGCGTGGTGCACTTGTAGCCGACCAGCCCGTGCAGTCCGCCGAGAAACAGGAAGAACCGGGCCATGGGGTTGCACTCGCTGACCATGCCGGTGTCCAGCAGGATCGTGGTCATCACCATGTCCGCGACGCCCATCGTGAGGAACCAGCCCGTCTCAAACAGACAGGCCGGCTGCCACTGGCCTGGCCAACGTCGTGGTGGTGCTCCGGCGGCCCGGCCATCGCAGGGCGCGGGCGTTGGGAAGAACGGTGTCCGGTCTGCCGCGCTGGTGCATGGCATGGCCGCCGAGTGAGACTGCAGGACTGGTCGATCCACCATGAGGCATACAGGACACCGCATCCGCCCTCATGGCCAAGGCTTTGTTTGCATCCACGCCGCGAATGGAATTCATCGACCGCGAAGGCATGGATGTCGCGCGTGGAGCGCGCAGGGCTGGGCGAAACGTGACCCTGAACCACCGAGCTACTGAAGCGGCGGTAGCTTCGCGCTGTAGTGGACGGCGCGGTGGCGGTTGTCGTCAAAGGCGAAGTGGAGCCATTGCTTGTCCGCGCTCACGAAGCCGTCGGGGTAGTTCAGCCGACCTTTCGGGCCATCGCACGATTCGGGCACCAGCACGCGGCGGTAGGGCCACGTCTTTAGGCCGTCGAAGGAAATCCACAGCGCCAGCGGACTGCGGTGCGACGGGTTGGGGTTGTGCAGCAGCGCGACGGTGTCGCCGCCGAGCGGGTAGAGCGTGGCCTTCGATCCGGGATTGGGAATATCCGTCTTCACGGCGAACTCCGGCCAGGTCTTCCCGCCGTCCTTCGACTCCGCGTAATACAGCACGCCGCCGAGCCGGTCCGCGCGGATAATCATCGCGATGCGGCCGTCGCTGAGTTCGGCGAGGTTGTTCTCCGCCCAGCCGTGATAGCGGTCGTCCGCCGTGAGACGGATGTTGCCGTGCTCGCTCCACGTTTTCCCGCCATCGCTGCTGATGAGCACGCCGTTGCGCGGATTGCTGACATAGTGGCGGAGCGCGCCGTGCCACGGCTTCTCCTCCGGCGCGGGCGGCGATGTGCCAGTGGGCGGACCGAGGTAATGCTGGAAGGGTATGATGATGCGGCCGTCCCGGGCGACTATGTGGTTGCGAATGAAGGTGAAGTTCGCCAACCGGCCCGGCACCGGCGCGGGCTGGCTCCACGTTTTACAGGAATCGTCGCTGTGCAGCATCCAAGACTTCCAATCGCGCCCCCAGGTCTGCGAATGAGTCGAGAGGAACGCCGTGACGCGCCCGCCGCGCACCATGACTTCAGTGATGCATTGCCCGGTGGTCAATCCCGCGCGCGGCAGGCCCGTGGCCATCGGCTCCAGCGGGGACCAAGTCCTGCCCTGATCCGGGCTGCGCGTGATGCCGGTGTAATTCTTCGGCGACGGCTCGAAGTCATCGCCCGCCAGTATGAACAGCGCCAAGGAGCCATCGGGCAACTGCCGGAGCGTCGTGTCGCATACCATCTTGTTCGGCGTCTTCCCGTCGTAGGGGATGGAAGAGCGGTCCTGCCTCGCATCGGCGAGCGCCTGCGCGGCCCAGTCGGCCGCGCGGCTGGGAATCAAGGTCAACGCAAGTGCGGCGACGAGCAGTGACGGAAGTTGTTTCATGAGCGCGGATTGTGGCAGGGCAGGCACTGGCTGCAACGGTGAACCCGGGAGTTTCGCCGTTCTTTCGCGAGGCACCACCGCCGCCAAGCTACGGCCGGCCACCGCCCGATCCGTTGACGGTGTAACGGTGCGCCACCGTGCCGGGCGGATCGGCTTTCACGTAATCCACCGCCGCCTCCCTCGGCGTCACGAGCACTCGCAGAATGCCGCTGCTGGGAAGAATCACACCGCTCTTGTATCCGTATTCCTCCGCGCTGCGCGTGGTGCCGCGCGCGTGACCAGGCTGGGGAACTTCCTGGTAAATCACACCGTCGCGCTCGGCGCGGACGTAAAGGTGGTCGTGGCCGTGAAAGACGATGACGCGCCCGCGCTTCGCCAGCAGGTCGTGAATCGGCGCGGGCCAGCCGGGGCGTTTCTGCGCGAAGGTGCTCCGACCGTCGAGCTCCTTGCCGCCCCACTCGAAGAAGTGCGAAGCCTCCGCGCCGCCGCGTCCCTCGGGCGTCGCGCCGCCGACGAGGTGGTGCGTGAAGACGAAGGTGAACTTCGCGCGGCTTGTCTCCAACGTGCGCCGCAGCCAGGTGTATTGCTCCGCGCCGAGCGTGCGCCACCAGTTGTCACCGTCCTTGCCGCCGCCGCGTGGCTTGGCGGAAAACCAAAACTGGTCCAGCGCGATGAACAGCGCGTCGCCCCACTCAAAAGCGTAGTAGTCCTGCAACCGCCCCGCCCGCGCGTGCGGTGTCGCATTGCCGGTGTAGAAGGGGTTCGGCTCCGGGTTGGGAAAGTATTTCTTCCGCATCGCGTTGGACCACTCGGCCATCGCGGTGTCGCCGCCGCGCCCGGGCGTCTCGCCGTCATGATTGCCCAGCACGAGGAAGACCGGCGCGCTGTGGCCGACGAGCCCGAAGTAAAACCGCTGCGCCAGATACTGCGGCGCGGCGAGTTGGTAGTCCGTGTATTTGTCCGTCATGAACGTGTCGCCGAGGTCGAGGTGGAAGTCGGGCCCCGCCAAGAGCGCGTTGGTGAGCGACTGCTTGTAAATCTCCGGGTCTGTGCCGAAGTCGAGGTGCGGGTCCGCCTGCACGGTGAAGGTGAACGCGCTGCCCGCCGCGCGCGCCGTGTGGAAGCTGCGCTCCGGGTCGGCCGCTAATTCGCCCGCGCGATCGGCACGATGCCTGAGCCGGTAGAACTGCCGTGTGTTGGCCGTGAGGCCGGTGAGTTCCAAGACCGCTGGCTCGCCGGCCTTCAACCGCACCGTGGCACTCTTTCGCTGATAGTTGCCGCTTGCCGTGCCGTGCTCGACGAACACTTCGAGCTCACGAAATGTCAGCACACTCACGCTGACGGATTCGTGCGTGGGCCGGCCGAGGATGACATCGTGCGAACGTGCGGGGACTTCGGTGCGAAAGGCTGGCGTGGGCATCTTGACTTCGCCGCCGCCCGGACCGCCCTTGCCCTTGCCGCCCTTCTTTGGTGGCGGGGTTTGGCTGAAGGCAGCGAACGCGCCGGCCAACCAAACTGCGACGCAAGCTGTGGCGGCAACTGCAAGTCGCCGGCACGAACGATGACGCGAGATCGCCGGGTGTGGGCTTTCCATTCCGCATTCCGCGCTCGGCGCTCCGATGGCTTCTGCGCTCATTGCTTGCGCTTTCCTTTGCCGCCCTTTTTCTCCGGCGGGCGCTGGCTCGCGGGCACGCTCGCGTTCACATTCGGCATCTGCGCGTTCACGGCTTTGAGGTAGTCGGTCAGGCGCTGGTCCAGCTCGGCGGCTTTCTGCGGCTGGGACTTCGCGAGGTCGTTGCGCTCAACCAAGTCCTGGCTCAAGTCAAACAACCGCCGCTCGCCGCTCGCGTAGATGCGCACGAGCTTCCAGTCGCCGAGATACAGCGCGGTGGCCGGGCCGATGGCGTCCTTGTCGTAGTGCGGAAAGTGGACGACGAACTCCTCGCGCGGCCGGCGCACGGTGCCTTGCCCGCCGCTTTTCAGCACCGCCGCGAAACTCCCGCCTTCCACTTCCTTCGCCAGCGGTTCCTTCACGCCCGCGAGCTCCGCGACCGTCGGGAGCCAATCCGTCCCGCTCACGCGCACGTGCGAGCACGCGCCCGCCGCGACGCCCGGCCCGGCCACGAGGAACGGCACGCGCAGGCCGCCTTCGGAAACCGTGCCCTTGCCGCCGGTGAGCGGTGCGTTGCGGCCCGGCGTGCCGTGGTCGGTGGTGTAGAAAACGTAAGTGCTGCCCTTGAGGCCGAGTTGCTCAATGGCGTCGAGGACTTGGCCCAACGTGCGGTCTGTGATGCCCATCATCTCCGTTGCGTTGGCATCTGGCGCACGATTCTTCCCGCCACCGCCCGCGCCCTTCTCCTCCTGGTTCGGGTAGTGCGACATCTGAAGATAGAAAGGCCGGCCCGCCTTCGCCTGCCGCGTCATGAACTCAACGCCCTTGGCCGTGATGGCGAGCGCCTGCTTCGGGTTGGGGCTGGCCACGTTCTCCGGGCCGCCGTTTCCATTCGCGCCGTCGTTTTCGTCGAAGCCATGCTTCGCCGGACTTTCGCGGCCCACGTGCCACTTGCCGAAGTGCGCGGTCGCGTAGCCAGCGCGTTGCAGCAGCTCGCCGACAGTCGTGGTGCTGGCTGGCAGCTCCAGCACGGCGTGCGGCGCGATGACGCGGGCCAACACCGCTTCGTCACGCTTGCCGTCGCCCACGAACGTCATGTGCAACGCCGCCGGGCTGCACCCGGTGAACAGCGCCGCCCGCGACGGCGTGCAGCGCGGCGACGCCGCGTAGCCGTTCGCGAAACGGATGCCCGCCGCCGCGAGTCGCTCCAGGTTCGGGGTCTTGAGCGCGGTGCCTTTCGAGGCGGGATTGCGGTCATCCATCTGCACGGAGGAACTCGTCCACCCCGCGCCCTCGCCGTAGATTACGACGAAGTTGGGGCGTTGCGACGGCGCGGCGGCAGTGGAAAGAGCAAAAGCAGCCAGCCCAGCGACCACGGCTGCGAAAATACAGGTCGAGGTCTTCATTCGGTTTAACGGATGAGAGGCTGCGGACATTTCAGGACGGAGCGGATTCCGATTACAGATGCGTAATTACCAACCGGCCCAGGTTCCCACCCACGAACGGGCCTATGGCTGCTTCGTGCCGTTGGCGATGTATTCCTCGCGCGTGACAACGCCATCGTCGTTCGTGTCGAACTTCTCGAAGCGTCTTTTCGCGCCCTCGGGGTCGGATTGGCGGGCCACATATTCCGCGAGCGTCAGCTTGCCCTTCCGCTCTTGGTCAAGCCGGTCGAACTTCGCAGCGCGCTCGGCAGTGGCGGGATCAAGCGCGGTCGCGGTCTTGGCTCCGGCCGGTGCAGGTGCGGTGGCTCCGGCCGTTTTGACCTTCTTTGACTTGTCACCGCGACCACTGCCTTCGCCTTTGAAGCCCGCCGCCGGATTCAGCTCGGCAAGCGCGGCGGTGAGACGCGCGCGGGCGGCGACGGCGGCGGCGTCATTCGAGTCAGCCGGCACAGGAATCTCTTCGAACGGCGCGTTCTTCATGTCGAAGAGCTGGCCGCTCTGGTTGAGTTTCCAGCCGGCTTCGCGGACGTGGTAGCTCTCTCCGATTTGGGTGAAGGCCCAGGTGCGCGGGGATTTCGTCTCGCCTTTGATTTGGGGCAGCAGGCTCTTGCCATCGATGACCCGGTTCTGCGGCAGCGGCGCGCCGGCAATCTCCGCGAAGGTGGGGAGCAAGTCGGAGGCGTCGGCGACGTTTTCGTTGAGCCGGCCTGCGGGCGTGACGCCGCGCCAACTGATGAAGAGCGGCACCAACCTTCCATGCCGCCCTTCTGCCCGATTAGCCGCCGACCACCGATGGTCGCATGGTCGGCGTTGGCCTTGGCGGTGCCGTTGTCGCCCATGAACAACACGACCGTGTTGTTGCGCAGTTTCAGGCGCTCCAATTCGGCAAGGAGTTTGCCGACGAGCTTGTCCATGTAAGTGATGTTGTCGCGGTAAACTTGGAGGTAGCGCGCGGCGGCATCCAGCCCGGGCGCCGGCGGCGCGCTGTCGGGCGTGGGGAGGATTTGCGAATGCACCTGCGCCAGCGAGTAGTAGAGGAAGAACGGCCGATCCTTGTTCTCCTTGATGAACGCCATCGCGTCCTTGTGCATCAGGTCGGGCATGTATTCGTGGTCGGCCATCGTCAGCTTCTTCGCGTTGATGTTGTAAGGGCCGGGGTTCGCGCGGACGCCGCCCTCACCGAACTTGTCGCCATCAAGACCATACTGCTTCACCCAGGTCGCAGCGGCGGCCTTGTTCCAGTAAACACCGCTCGCCTTGAAGCTCATCATGTGGTCGAAGCCCCACTCCGCCGCGTCGCCCGCCGGCAGGAGCTGGCCCCACTTGCCAATCATCGCCGTGGTGTAGCCGGCCTTTTTCAGGACCGTGGGAATCATCACCTCGGCCTTCTCGCCCGTGCGGACGATGCTAGCGCAGGCGTCCTGCGTGACTGCGCCCGTGCGGAAGGCGTAACGCCCGGTGAGAATCAGCGCGCGCGACGGACCGCACAGCGGCGCGGTGTAGAAGCGGCTGAAGCGAATGCCGGTCTTGGCGAGTGAATCAATGTGCGGTGTCTGGTAGCGGTCGGAGCCGTTGGCGCTGATTTCTGCGAAGCCAAGATCGTCGGCCAGGATGAAAACGATGTTGGGCTTCGCGGGCACGGCGTGCAGCGCGGCCAGTGGGGCGAGCAGCACGGCGGTGAGGAGAATAAGGATGGGGTTCACGATCAGCGCACTTTGAAAAGCTTCACGTCATCAATCCACACCGTGCTTGGCACAAGGAAGCTGAACCAGCGCTTCATCGGGTGCGCGAACCCCTCGGAGCGATGCGACGCCAAGAGTTTGCCGTCGAGACTCAGTCGGAGTTCGTCACCCTCGGTCACGAGCATGAGTTCGTGCCACTCGGTGTCGGCCTTCCAAGGCACGACCATTTGCTTCTTCTTCAGCAACGCATCCATGTCCGGCGGCAGCGGTTTCTTTGCATCGAGAAACTTCTGCCGCTCCGTGCGGATCGCGAGGTTCATCACACCGGTCTTGTGATCAATCAGCGTCACGCTGCTCTGCGAAAGAATTGCGTAGCACAAATGCCCCGCGTGGACGCCCTTCGTCTCGCGGTCCACAAAACCGAGCTGTAGCGACTCGCCTTTGTTCAGCCCTGGAAACTTGAAGCGCACCACCACGCCGCCGTCGGCGAACCCCGCGTCGTGGTGGATGTGCGCCGCGTGGCCGGCCTCCTTCGTCGCGCTTGTGACCTTCAGGATGCCGTCCTCGATCTTCGCCTGCTTGATCTGCGGCACGCGGTCGGCGGTGGCGCTTTCCCAGCCGTTCCCGATGGCCCTCAAGCCGTTGCCGTCCTCCGCGCGCTCGAAGGCGTCCTGGAAAACAAGGTTGCCTTTCTCGCGAAGCCAAGCGGCGTCGGCGGCCTGTGCAGCAGTGGGCAGCAGAGAAAGCAGTGCCGCGAGGATGAAGTCACAGAGCTTCATTTCACGTTCGGGTTCTTGCCGCCGCCACGGATGAACTCCTCGCGGGAGACGGAACCATTTTTGTCGGCATCGAACTTCTTGAAGCGCTCTTTCGCGGCCTCGGCATCGGACTGCTTCGCGAGATACTCATCGAGCGTGAGCTTTGTCTTGCCGGGGTAAAGGCGGTCAAAGCGCGCCCCGCGATCCTCGTCCCCGGGCGTGGGGGCTTTCGCGGCGGACTTTGGTTTAGCGCTGCCTTTCGGCGACCGACTGCCATCGCTCGGGAACGAGCCGCCGGGCGGAAGCAGTTTCGCGAACGCCTCAATGCGGGCCTTGTGTTCCGCCAAGTTCGCGAGGCTCACAGTTTCGGCGGGGTCTTTGAGTTCGTCGTAGAGTTCCGTGGCAATGATCTTCGTGCCCCCGCGTTGACGCCAGAAGGTGCAGCGCCAGCGTTCGTCGCGGATGCTGTAGCCCATCACCGGGCCCTCGGGCGTGCTGCGGGGATATTGGCTGATGGCGACTTTTTGCTTCGCCGCGCCCGGGTTTTCGATGAACGGCTTCAGGCTCTTGCCGTCCAGCCCCGCCGGGATGGCCAAGCCGCACACGTCGGCCAGCGTCGGATAAATGTCCACGAACTCGACCGGCGCGTCGCATTTCTGCCCGGCGGTCTTCGCGCGCGGCACGCTGATGAGCAGCGGTGCGCGCGTGGCGATCTCGAAGTTCGTGTGCTTGTGCCACAGGCCGTGGTCGCCGAGCTGCCAGCCGTGGTCGCCCCAGAGCACGATGACCGTGTTGTCCGCGAGACCCTCCGCATCGAGCGCGTCGAGCAGACGGCCGATGTTGTGGTCGGTGAAGCTGATGGCGGCATAGTAACCGTGCCGAAGCTGCTTCGCGAAGGCGGCGGGAATCGGATTTTCCTTCGGCACGCCGGGGTAGTTGTGCAGCTCGGAGTTCCTGTGCCCGGCAAACTCGGGGCAGTCCTTCGGCAAGTGGTCAATCGCAGGCAGCGGTATCTGGTCCGGGTCGTAGAGGTCCCAATACTTCTTCGGGGCCACGAATGGCAGGTGCGGTTTGAGGAAACCGACCGCGAGGAAGAACGGCTGGCCCTTCTGCTTGAGCGCGTGCAAGCGCTTCACCGCTTCGGCCGCCGTCGCACCGTCCGGTAGTTCATCGTCCTGCTTTGCGCTGACCTCAAACGCTGCACCGCTTTTGGGCGACTTGCCTCTCGCCGCGCGCTTGTCGTTGTCCGCCGGGTCGGGGGCCGCCTTCTCGCCGTATTCCTGCAAGTTCACGGAGTGCCGTGTGACAATCTGCTTGGTCCAATCCACCGGGTCCGTGTCCACCGCGCGCCCGCGCGGATACCAGTGCGGCTCGTTCCAGGAGCGCCCGTCCTCGAACCCGGAGTGGTAGATTTTGCTGAGAGCCGCGCAGTGGTAGCCGTTCAGCTTGAAATGCTGCGGCAGCGTGATGCAGTCCGGCAGCGCCACGCGGAAGTGTGTTTCCAAATCCCACACCTTCGTGGCGTCCGGCCGCCGCCCCGTGAGCAACGAGGTGCGGGACGGCGAGCAGACCGCCTGCTGGCAGTAAGCGCGGTTGAACACCATCCCGCGCGCGGCGAGGCGGTCGATGTTCGGCGTCTTGATGACTTTGTTGCCGTAGCAACCCAGCTCGGGCCGCAGGTCATCCACTGCGATGAAGAGGACGTTGGGTCGCGCTGGCGCAGCACCGGAAACGTGGACCCCGAGAAGGAGCAGGAGGAGCGTGAGCAATGGACGCATGACGAGACCGGTAGATGACTCCAGACGCGGAAAGGTGACAACTTAGCCCGCTTGCGAGTTCACCACCATTACGTCGACAGCCAGCATTTGGAGCTGACACTGGCAATCCGCAGCCGAACCTGACTCGCTGGCGCCATTCGCGCCTATTTCCCGCCCGGTCGCGTGTAAGTCACGTTCAAGTCTGCGCTGTCGAGCACGAGGTCCTTGATGGCGGTGAGCAGCGTGTCGCGCGTGACGCCGCGAGCGGCGGGGAACTGCGGCGGGGCGGACAGCGCGTAGAGGTGGATGGTGTAGCTCTTCAACCCCGGCCCTTGCGAGTGCGGCGGCTCGTAGCCGGGCTGCCCTTTGAAGCCCCTGCCAAGCTGCCCGATGTCGCGCGCGTTCTTAGGCAGGCTCGTGACGGACGCAGGCACGTCCCACAGCGTCCAGTAACACTTCATCTCGTTGCCGGGTGCGAGGTGATCCATCACAACCGCGAAGCTCCGCGTGCCGGCGGGCGCGCCCCGCCACTCCAGCGGCGGCGAGATGCCCGCGCCATCGCCGGTAAACTCGACGGGCAACGCCCCGCCCTCCTTT
>Ga0255087_1000447_pt1 | contig 17058 bp, 15 predicted proteins | sample Colum_Miss_RepA__FD_188561 | JGI IMG/M metagenome (GOLD analysis project Ga0255087, IMG submission 188561) | Freshwater microbial communities from Columbia River, Oregon, United States - Colum_Miss_RepA_8d | ecosystem: Environmental > Aquatic > Freshwater > River | place: USA: Oregon | collected...
TTGCTGGAGCGTCTGCAGCTGCCCTTCGAGGTGCATGCCCCGCAGGTGGACGAAACCCCCCGGGCCGGCGAGCCCCCTGAGAACCTGGCCCGTCGACTGGCGCTGGCCAAGGCCCGGGCCGTGGCCGCGCGTTACCCGCAGGCCGTGGTGATCGGCTCGGACCAGGTGGCGGACCTGGAGGGAGAGCCCCTGGGCAAGCCAGGCACCCACGCGCGCGCTGTCGAGCAGTTGCGTCGCATGCGCGGACGCACCGTGATCTTCCAGACAGCCCTGAGTGTGGTGTGTCTGGCCCGTGGCTTCGAAATGAGCGATCTGGCCGCCGTCAAGGTGCGTTTTCGGGCGCTCTCCGACGCCGAGATCGACACTTACCTGCGTCGCGAGGAGCCCTACGACTGCGCCGGCAGCGCCAAGAGCGAGGGGCTGGGCATTGCCCTGCTGGAATCCATCGAGAACGACGACCCGACCGCCTTGGTCGGCCTGCCCTTGATCCGCACGGCCCGCATGCTTCGTGCGGCGGGCCTGCCTGTGTTGGGCTGATCCATGACCCGCGCTCCTGCATCCCTGTCGTCAGGCGCCGCGCATCCGCCGGCCGCGGTACCCTTGTCCACCGGGTCCCTGTGGCTGGTGCCGGCTCCACTGGATTTTGGTTGCGATGTCGAGGTGCCCTTGCAGCACCTGATGCCCCAGGGCACGCTGGAGGCGACCGCGCGGCTCAGCCACTGGGTGTGTGAAAACGCCAAGTCCACGCGGGCGTATCTCAAACGGGTGAATGCGCTGGTCAGCCTGTCTCGCCCGATCCAGGAACACACGATCACCGAGTTGCCCCGAGCGGTCCATAAAAAGGGGGACCACCAGGGGGAGTATGACGCCCGGGGTCTGCTGCAAGCTGCGTTGGAAGGACTCGACATTGGGCTCATCAGCGAGGCTGGCATGCCCGCTCTGGCCGACCCAGGGGTGTCGGTGGTGCGCGCAGCACATCAACTCGGCCTGTGCGTTCGCCCTTTGGTGGGCCCGTCTTCACTGCCCTTGGCCATGGCTGCCAGCGGCCTCAATGGCCAGCAGTTCAGTTTTGTGGGTTACTTGCCAGCACAGGCGCAGGAGCGCGCGCAACGACTGCGGGAATTGGAAGCCGTGGCCCAACGCACCGGCACAGCCCAATGGTTCATCGAAACCCCCTACCGCAACGCTGCCCTGTGGGACAGCCTGTTACAGGTGCTGGCCCCCACCACGCGGCTGGCGTGCTGCAGCGGCCTCACCCTGCCCGAACAACAGGTGCAGTGTCACGAGGTACAGACGTGGAAACGTCGGGCCGCGCCCACGGCCCTGCAACGACCCACCGTATTCGGTCTAGGCCTGTGAACCCAGACGGCCCCAGGGCTGGCCTGGACCGGGCACTGAATGGCCGGGCACAGGAGGACGGTCACCTCAGGCAGTAGATTCCATGCTGTCTGCGGGCAGATCCATCCGAGGCTTCAACGCCGCTTCAACGCCACCTCAACGCAGGCCCGGGATGGACCTCATCGCCCTGACCGCGCCCTCACCCACCGAAGCGCCAAAGCGTTTGGCCAGGCGTTCAGCCACGTTCTCGTGACGGGTGTAGTCCACCACGTCCTCGGCCTTGACGACCTCACGGGCCACAAAATCCAGACTGCCCAGCGCATCGGCCAAACCCAGTTCAATGGCTTGCTGTCCCGTCCAAAAGAGGCCGCTGAACAATTCGGGGGTTTCCTTGAGCCGCTTGCCACGACCCTCACGCACCACCTGAATGAACTGCTGGTGGATCTGATCCAGCATGGTTTGAGCGTAGGCGCGCTGCGTCTTGGTTTGCGGACTGAAGGGGTCCAAAAAGCCTTTGTTCTCGCCCGCTGTCATCAAGCGCCGCTCAACACCCAGCTTGTCCATCAGACCGGTGAAGCCAAAGCCGTCCATCAACACGCCAATGCTGCCCACGATGCTGGCTTTGTCGACATAAATCTGATCCGCCGCCACCGCGATGTAATAGGCGGCCGAAGCACACGACTCCTCCACCACCGCATAGACGGGTTTCTGGTGCTTGTCCTTGAGACGACGAATTTCATCGTTGATGATGCCCGCCTGCACCGGACTGCCGCCAGGCGAATTGATGAGCAGCACCACCGCCTGCGCACCTTCGTCCTGAAAAGCGTCGCGCAAGGCACTGACGATCCAGTCGGCACTGGCGTCCGCGTCAGACGCAATCTCGCCTTGAATTTGCACCACCGCGGTGTGGGCTTGGTTCACGTGGGTGGTTCCGGTGCCGCGAGAAAAACTCAGCCACAGGATCGTCACCACCACGCCCAGCCACAACAGCCGAATGGCATTGCGCCAGCGCCGTGCCGCACGTTGCTCCTTGAGGTGCGCAAAAGCCAGTCGCTCCAGGGTTTCACGCTCCCACCCCGGCGCCTGCTCATGAGACGGCGGGCCTTCGCCAGCGTTGTGTCGCTCGTAATCACTCATAGGTTGGTCAAAATTCCACGGGTTTCAGGTTGTACGCAGTATGCCAGTGCACGACGCCGTCTTGCTCGCTCAAGGGTATCTTGATGAGCCCGCCACGACAGGGTCCCCCCTGACAGGCCCCGGTATCGGGCGCATACGTCGCCCCATGCGTGGCGCATATCAACCAGCGCCCAGTCTCATCAAAGAAACGGTCGGGCTGGTAATCCATCTCCATCGCCACGTGGGTACAACGGTTGAGGTACGCGTGAACTTGTCCGTCAAACCGAACCGCAAAGGCTCGGCAGGTGGCGCCGGCGTACACCACATCAAACGGAACGGCCAGGCCGCTGTTGACCAGGTCGCCCGATCGGCACAGGGGAATCAGCGCCTCATCCATACGTCAACAACCAGTCCTGCAACTCAGACACGGAATGGGCCACGAAGCGCGGGGACAGGGCGTCAAAGTTGTCGTGGTGGTGCGCCCCGTAACTCACACCGATGCTGTCACAACCGGCGCGGCGCGCCATCTCCAGGTCGTGGGTGGTATCGCCAATCATGAGTGTGCGTTCAGGCGACACGCCCATCTCGCCCATCAATTCGTGCAGCATCAGGGGATCAGGCTTGCCGGCAGTTTCATCGGCGGTGCGGGAGGCATCGAACAGGCCATGCAACTCCACAGTTCGAAGTGCTTCATTGAGCCCCACCCGGCTCTTGCCGGTGGCCACGGCCAGCCAATGCTGGCGCTCGCGCAAGGCCCCGAGCAGAGGCAACACGCCATCGAACAGGCTGATATCGTCCTTGTGCCGGATGTAGTGGTGACGGTAACGCTCCCCGAGTTCGGGGTACTTGTCCTGGGGCACATCGGGCGCAGCGTGGGCCAGGGCCGGTATCAGTGCCATGCCAATCACATAGGAGGCCGCCCGATCATCGGGCACCGTGCCACCCACATCACGCACCGCCTCCTGGATGCAACGCGTGATGATGCGCGTGGAGTCGAACAGGGTGCCATCCCAGTCGAAGGCAATCAGGTCATAGCGGCGGAGGCGGGGGCTGAACATGGTCAAGAAAGGCCTGCAGTTCGGGAGGGAGTGGCGACTCGAGGTTCACCGGTCGCAAGGTTTGCGGATGGATGAACTGTAACCGCCAGGCATGCAGGAACATGCGCTGCAGGCCCGCCTTGTGCCACTCGCGGTTGCGCTCGAAGTTGCCGTATTTGTCATCGCCCACGATGGGGTAGCCCAGGCTTGAGAGATGAACCCGGATTTGATGGGTGCGACCGGTTTTGATGGTGACCTCCAGCAGGCTGAAACTACCCACCAGACGCGCCACCCGCACCAGCGTGATGGCTCGCTGGCCGTCCGGATCGTCCTTGCCCACCACACGCACCCGCCGCTCGCCCTCCCCCTGCCCGTTGGGCACGAGGTAGCGCTGCAGCGGCATGTCGATCACTTTTTGACGCGATGGCCACTGCCCCGGCACCAGCGTCAGGTAGGTCTTGCCGGTCTCGCGCTGGCGAAACTGCTCCTGCAGTCGTGTCAGTGCGCTGCGCTTTTTGGCCACCATAAGCACGCCCGAGGTTTCCCGGTCGAGCCGATGCACCAGCTCCAGCATCGGGGCCCCGGGCCGGGCCTGGCGCAGTTGCTCGATCACACCGTGGCTGATGCCGCTGCCGCCATGCACCGCCACCCCGGCGGGCTTGTCGATGGCCAGCAGGCCGTCGTCTTCGTACAACACTGGAAACTGGCGGGCTGGCGCCAGAGGGCCCCCGGCAACACCCCCAACGTCGGCGGATGGTTTGACCGCCAGGCGCAGCGGCGGCACTCGAACCTGGTCGCCCGTGGCCACCCGGGTGTCGGCGCTGGCACGGCCCTTGTTCACCCGCACCTCGCCCGAGCGGATGATGCGATAAATCAGGGTTTTGGGCGCCCCTTTGAGGTGGCGCATCAGCCAGTTGTCCAGGCGCTGACCGTCCGATTCCTCGTCCACGACCAGCAATTGGACCTCGGGAGTCGGATTGGGCTGAGCTGCCCCTATAATGTTCTTCACCAGCGACGAGTTCCAAGTGCTTGATTTAATTCGTAGATTAGAGCACGCCGAACCCCCGCTGTGAGGTCGATGCCCCGCCTGGACCCGTTTGCCCCTGCTGAACCAGAGGCATGTAACCCGGGCGGTTGAGCCGATACCCAGACAACCACGATACGGAATACCTTGGCTGTCGTTGCTCCATGAAAGCGACGACGGCGGATAACAGCGAGACACCCCGACCATGGAATGGTTCATGCTGATGTGGATGCTTTGCCGACGCTGGCTGATGCCCGCGCGCGACAGCTTGGCCACCTGCATGACCAACCCCATGCTTCCCGGGCCCGGCCACCTGCCCCTGAGGGCGGTGCGTCCTGTTCTGCGACTCGCTCCTGTCCACATCCCCACACACCGCTTGCGACCCTGAGGGGTGCGCGCGGTCTCGTGGACCATTCCATTCGTTGTCTGGTGCTGGTTCCGGCATCGTTGGCCCGTCATGGGCCTGTGATGTTTAGAGTTAAAGGAACGCATCATGAAACGGATGCTGATCAACGCGACCCAGGCTGAAGAACGCCGCCTGGCCATCGTCGACGGACAAAAACTGCTCGATTATGAAATCGAGATTGAAGGGCGCGAGCAGCGCAAGGGCAACATCTACAAAGCGGTGGTGACCCGCGTCGAGCCCTCGCTGGAAGCCTGCTTCGTCGACTACGGCGAAGACCGCCACGGCTTCCTGCCGTTCAAGGAAATCTCCAAGCAATACTTCCAGGGCAGCGTGTCGCCCAGCCAGGCGCGCATCCAGGACGTCATCAAGGACGGTCAGGAATTGCTGGTCCAAGTGGAAAAAGAAGAGCGTGGCAACAAGGGCGCGGCCCTCACCACCTTCATCTCCCTGGCCGGTCGTTATGTGGTCCTGATGCCCAACAACCCGCGCGGCGGTGGCGTGAGCCGCCGCATCGAGGGTGACGAGCGGGCCGAACTCAAAGAGGCCATGGACCAGTTGGAGTACCCCAATGGCATGTCCATCATCGCCCGCACCGCCGGCATCGGACGCTCCGCGCCCGAGTTGCAGTGGGACCTGAATTACCTGCTCAAGCTGTGGACCGCCATTGACGGCGCTTCCAAGGCCGGCAAGGGCGCCTTCCTGATTTACCAGGAATCGAGCCTGGTGATTCGAGCCATCCGCGACTACTTCAACAACGACATCGGTGACATCCTGATCGACACCGACGACATCTACGAGCAAGCGCAGCAGTTCATGTCGCACGTCATGCCCGAGCACGCTGCCCGGGTGAAGCGCTACCGCGACGACACCCCGCTGTTCAGCCGCTTCCAGATCGAGCACCAGATCGAGTCGGCCTACGCCCGCACGGTGAACCTGCCCAGTGGCGGCGCCATCGTGATCGACCACACCGAAGCCCTGGTCTCGGTGGACGTCAACTCGGCACGCTCCATCCGGGGCGGTGACATCGAGGAAACCGCCACCCGCACCAACCTGGAAGCCGCCGATGAAGTCGCTCGCCAGATGCGTCTGCGTGACTTAGGCGGCCTGATCGTGATCGACTTCATCGACATGGAAGAGTCACGCAACCGACGCGAAGTGGAAAACCGCCTGCGTGACGCCCTGCGCCAGGACCGCGCCCGTGTGCAGTTCGGCACCATCAGCAAGTTTGGTCTGATGGAAATGAGCCGCCAGCGCCTGCGCCCGGCCCTCTCAGAAGGTGCCTCCATCCCCTGCCCGCGTTGCGGCGGTTCCGGCCACATCCGTGACACCGAAAGCTCGGCCCTGCAGATCCTGCGCATCATCCAGGAAGAGTCCATGAAGGACAACACCGCCGCCGTGCACGCTCAAGTGCCGGTCGACGTGGCCTCCTTCCTGCTCAACGAGAAGCGCACCGAGATCGCCAAGATCGAGATCAAGCAGCGCATCAGCGTGCTGTTGGTGCCCAATAAAACGCTGGAGACACCCAACTACCGTTTGGAGCGACTCAAGCACGACGATCCGCGTCTGGACAGCATCGAGGCCAGCTACAAAATGGCCGAGGAGTTCGAAGACCCCACCACCATGACCCGTCGCTCTCAAGAGCCGACCAACAAGCAGACCCCGGTGATCAAGGGCGTGCTGCCCGACGCACCGGCGCCGGTGATGGAACCCAAGCCCGTGGCCGAAAAGGCCCCCGCACCCCGTGCCGCCAGTGTTGCGCCCACAGCGACGGTCGCGAACGAACCACCGGCTTCTCAAGGATTTGTGGGTTGGCTCAAGAATCTCTTTGGCGGCAAGTCCGACGCAGCGCCTGCTGCGGCGCCCGCCAGCGAAACCCCAGCGGCCAAGGAAGAGCGCCGCGACGGTCGTGGTGGCAATCGACGCGGTGGACGCCGTGGCGATCGAGGCGACCGCGGCGGTGACCGCGCCGAGCGCGGTGAGCGTCAGCCACGCGAAGGCCGTGGTGAGGGTCGAGGCGATCGCCAGGGGCAGGAAGCCCGTGGTGAGGGACGGGGGGAGGGTCGCACCGAGGGCGTCGATCGCCCCAACCGCGACCGCCCGAACCGTCCGAACCGAGACGGCCAGGGGGTTCGTGCAGAAGGCCGAGCCCAGGATCAAGCCCCCTCCGCCACAGACGGCGATAACGCGGAAAGCCGCACCGAGCGCGCGCCCCGTGGTGAGCGCCAGGGCGAGCGAGGCGAAGGCCGTCGCGAGCGCGGGGAGCGTGGCGAGGGTCGTCGAGAGCGTGGTGAGGGCCGAGGCGAAGGCAGAAGCGAAGGTCGCCGCGATCGTGGTCCGCGTACCGAGGACGGGCAGGCGCTTTCACCCGACAACCATGCACTGGTCGCGGCCCCCACCGCCGAGGTGCCAATGGCCGCTGAAGGCGTGATCCACCCTGAGGGCAGTGAATCCTCCCGCGCTGAGCGTCCTGCCGGCGAAGAAGGTGGCGAGCGCCGTGAGCGCCGCTCACGTGACCGTTATGGACGCGACCGCCGCGAGCGAGGCGAACGCGCCCCGCGTGAAGGAGAAGCCTCGGTGGAAGGCCATTTGCCGTCCACGGCCGAGACCTCAACCGCGCCGGCGCCGACACCTACCGCACCGGTTCGCGCGTCGATGCCGCGCATTGGCCACTACGACTTGCCGGTGTCTGAACTCGAAGGCCTGGCCCACGCCTCCAGCCTGGAGTGGGTGCAATCCAACCCGAGCCGTGTGGCTGAGGTGCAAGCCGCTATCGCTGCCGAGCCCAAGCCGGTTCACGTGCCGCGCGAGCGCCCGCCCCTGGTGGTGCTGGACGAGGGACCTCTGATTCTGGTGGAAACACGCCGCGATCTGCAGCAACTGGCGATGCCGTTCGAATCATCGCCCACCGCCTGAAACTGATCGCTCCTCCAGAGCCCCATCCTCAACCGAGGTGGGGCTCAGAGCTCAATGCGCCACCAGCGCTGCGCGCCGCCAGGCCAGCGCTGCGGCCGCCTCATCTCCCCGCTGCTGGGCCAACTCGGCCAATGCACACCAGGCCTTGCGTTGCAAGCCTGGTTGGGTGAGTTGAGGCGCACAACGCTCGAGCATTTGCTGCGCCTTGCCCCACAACGAATGCCGCATGCACACCCGGCCATACAAGTACAGCAGGCCCATGTGCTGCGGCTGGCTTAAGCGGGCTTGTTCGGTGCGTGCCAGCCAGTCCGCCTGAGGCTCATCAGCCTGCAGGGCTTGCTCGAGCACCTCGATCAGCTGCAACTGCTGTCGCTCATCGAGCGCCAAGGACCGATCGCCCCAACCAGTCCACAGGGGTAACAACCAGTTCAGCGCCAGACGAGCCGACCCCTGCAAGTGCAGTACACGCCGTGCGGCGTGCAGCGCAATCTCAGGGACCAGGCGCTCGGAACGGTCCAGGGTCGCCCAAGTCTGCGTCAGCTGAGCCGCGTCGTGACACTGGTCCAGCCGAACCAGGATGAGGCTGCGCAACAGGCTCGCAGAAGCCGCGGGCGAAAACGCGCCGTGCTTGGTCAGCAAGCGTGCCGTGTCCAGCGCCAGATCATGCCGTGCGCTCAGGCGCGCGGCCTTCAGCCTCAAACGCAGGGCCAGGGTACGGCGCGAGGCCCCGTGGGGGAGTTGCGCCAACCAGTCCAAGGCCGCCGCCGCGTCTCGGTCCGACAGAGCCCAGCGGGCTGCGCTGAGCAGGGTCGCATCGCCCACATCGGGAGACACGGCATCGGCGGATTTCTGGGCCAGGCCCCAGCCTTGCTGAAAATGCAAATCGCGCGAGGTCTGGTCGTGCAGTACATGCGCGCTTTCGGCAGCAATCAGATGGGCCAGCGCTTGCAAGGTGGGCAGGTGCTTGGGAGGGGGCTCGGAGGGCAAGGCCTGGGCCTGCAAACTGTCGGCGAGTTCCAAGCCTAGCTCCGCTGACTTGCGCGCTCGCAAATACCGCCCCGACATCAACAAGGCGAGTGATTCAAACACCGCTGCGTGCAGGTGTCGCTCCTTTTGCTGGGCGCGCCAGCGACGTGCCTGGTGCGGCAGTTCCAGAAAGGCCGCCAAGGCACGCAGCGCCAGATGCATCAGAGCAAAGCTCAACACCCACAGCAGCACCACCAGGTTGATCGACAAATCCAGACGGTAAGGCGACCAGAACAAGGTGACCATGCCCTGGTTGTTGCCTGCCAGCAGGGCACCGGCCACGGCAACACCAAACAAGGCCAGCAACCACAACGCCGCTCGCATCTCAGCGCCCCGCCGCCGCCGTGGCCAACGCCGCCAGCGTGTCGTCAATGCGAGGCAATTCGACCTGCTTGCTGTCAGCCAGCACCTGGCGCAGCGCCGCTTGGGCCGCCAGCCCGCGGCGCGAGCCAACGTCGAAATAGCGCTCCAGATCGCGTTGCACCTGGGTCAAGTCCTGGCGCGCTGCCTCGTGATGGCGCGTGAGCAGGGCCAGTCGGGCATTGAGCAGGCGCAGCTTGAGGTTTTCGCGCAAAAAGTAACTTTGCTCGGGCGCCAGCAAGCCGGCTTCGGGACGGTCGATGCGGCTCACCCGCACCAGGCTGCGCACCTCCTCCCACACAGCCAGCAAGACCCCCTCCCACCAGCTGGCGCTGACGGCCCTGGCCCAACTGCTGGTAGTTGCCGGCTCGGGAGCGGCTGGCTTGGGTTCAGAACCGGACACGGCATTGGCCAGGGGCAGATCGTCGACCCAGCGAGCCAACTCGTCCAGTCGGATCAGCAAGCCCGGCGTGTCTGTCACCGATGCCGTGTTGACGCGCTCAATGTCGCGCGTGAGCGCGCGCTGCAAGGGAGCCAGCCGGGGCTGTGCCACCTTGGCCAAGCGCGCTTCGGCCGCGCGCAAGGCGGTCAACAGCGGCTGCACACTGCCGGTCAATTGGGCCTGCTGCTGGGCCAGACGAATGGCCGAGTCGATATCGACCACCAGGTTTTCATCGCGCGAGCGCGAGAGGCTTTGCATCAACTCTTCGAGTTGGCTGCGCTGCAGGGCCACTTCGTTGAGTTTGCCGTCAGTCAGGGCCAGATGAGCCGCCGTGGAGCGGGCCAGCTCCTGGGCCTGTTTGGCCGTGGCCTTGGCCTCGATGGCTTGCTCGCTGGTATCAGCGCTCTGACGCGCCAGTTGTTCTTGAATGCCCGAGAGTTTTTGCCACAGCAGCACGGTACTGAACAAGGCCAACGCAGCGACCCCTCCAATGGTCAAAACCCATGCGCGTGACACCGCACGCTGGGGTGCCAGCGCGGGCGGTGTCGCAGCAGGCTTCGCGGGGGCATGGGTCGGCTCGGCAGCCTGCCGTGGCGATGGTTCTGGCACGGGTATGGATTCGGACTCGGCACTCATGAAAGAGATTCTAATGACGCCACCTGGCGCGCCAGTTCGTTGGCCTGCGGTTTGCACACCGACACATACCCCCATCCGAGCGATCGCAACACCTGCGCGATGCGGTCATGCGTGGCCACAGCGCGAGCCGCAGACCATGGCCCGAGGGGCAACAACTCCGCCAGGTAGTGCACCGCCAGCGAACTGCTGAAGACCCACACAGACCCATCGGCCAGGGCCTGTCGGGCACGCTGCTGCCGCTGGGTATCCCAGCGCGGCGCACCGCGCTGGTAGGCCACCACCCAGCGCACCCGAACGCCCTGGGTCGTCAGTTGCTCAGCCAGCCAGTCACGTCCCACACCGGTCTGCTCCAGCGGCGAATTCATTTCAGCGTCGCGCTCCGAGGTGGCCTCGGTACCGCGCACAATCGCCACCGTCTCACCCGCTGGCCAGGCGGCCACTTGGGTGCGAACCATGGCCCACAGGTGCTCGGTATCGAACTGGGGGGCATCATCCGCGGGCGCGTCAATCTGCACCTCGGCCACACCGCACTGGCGCAGCGCACGCCGAGTCCCTGGGCCGGTTGCCCAGAAACGGACGTCGGTCAGGTCCGCGCCATCAGGGCGTCTTGCAAAGAAATGCTGGACGGCCGGTGTGCTGACGAACATCCAGGCGCGGCAGGCCGCAAGGTTGTGCCAGGCCTGGTCGATGGCAGCCGGTGAATCCACTGCCTGCGTTTCAATCAGCGGCCAATCCCGCACCTCATGTCCAGCGGATTGCAGAGCCTCCTGCCATGCACGGCTTTGACCGGCCGGCCGGGTCAGGATGACGCAAGACATTCAGCGCGCGCCCCCAGCTCGCAGGCGAGCCGCGACCTCAGTGCCAATGCGCTCGGCCGTGGCCAAGTCGGCGCAATCATCGGTTAGCTCGGCGGTCACCAGCGTGGCAGCGCCTTCAGGGTCTCCCCAGGCGGCACGCAAATGCAGGTACTCGCCCTGCATCACCGCGTGGGCGGCGAGAGGCATGGAGCAGCTCCCCCCCATGGCGCGGCTCACGGCACGTTCGGCCGCCACAGCCAGCCAGGTGGTCTGGTGGGACAGCGGGGCCAGCAGGTCGTGCAAATCGGCACGGTCGGCGCGCACTTCCAGGCCCAGGGCTCCTTGCCCGGCAGCGGGCAGCATTTCATGGGTTTCGAAGATGGTCCGGATGCGCTCGCCCAGGCCCAGACGCTTGAGTCCGGCGGCCGCCAGCACGATGCCGTCGTACTGCCCCTCGTCGAGCTTGCGCAGACGGGTGTCCAGGTTACCCCGCAAAGGCTCAATGCGCAGGTCCGGGCGCAGGGCACGCAGCAAGACGGTGCGGCGCAGGCTGGAGGTGCCCACCACCGCGCCTGGCGGGAGCGCTTGCAAATGGGGGTAGCGGGATGACACCCAGGCGTCGCGCGGGTCTTCGCGCTCCATCACACACGCCAGGGCAAAGCCCTCGGGCAGCTCCATCGGCACATCCTTGAGCGAATGCACCGCCAGGTCGGCACGCCCCTCTTCGAGGGCCACTTCCAACTCTTTGACAAACAAGCCCTTGCCGCCCACTTTGCTGAGGGTGCGGTCCAGTATCTGGTCGCCCTGGGTGGTCATGCCCAGCAAGTCCACGGTACGACCGCGGTCGCGCAACAGCGCCTGAACATGGTGGGCCTGCCACAGGGCCAAACGACTTTCACGGGTGGCGATGATCAAGGGTGCTGCACTCACAACAAAAATCCCAACGTTGAAGGGGAGGACACGACACTCATGCTAGCACGGGGGCTAGGCCGTCCGCCCACTAAAATCGGCGCATGGCAAGCAATCAACTCGACACCAAATCCCAGGGCTGGTCGGCCCTCTTCTCCGAACCCATGAGCGAGTTGGTGCAGCGCTACACCGCCAGCGTCTTCTTCGACCAGCGCCTGTGGCGTGCGGATATCGCCGGCTCGCTGGCCCATGCCGGCATGCTGGCCCAACAAGGCATCCTCAGTGCGGATGACCTGGCCGCCATCCAGCGGGGCATGGCGCAGATCCAGGCCGACATCGAAGCCGGCCGTTTCGAGTGGAAGCTGGAACTGGAGGATGTGCATCTCAACATCGAGGCCCGCCTCACCCAGCTGGTGGGCGATGCGGGCAAGCGTCTGCACACGGGTCGCAGCCGCAACGACCAGGTGGCCACCGATGTGCGTTTGTGGCTGCGTGACGAAATCGACCAGATCATCGGCCTGCTGACCGAGTTGCAGCGCGCCTTGTTGAGCGTGGCCGAGCAGAACGTCGAGGTCATTCTGCCGGGCTTCACCCATTTGCAAGTGGCCCAGCCGGTGAGCTTCGCGCACCACCTGCTGGCCTACATCGAGATGTTCGCCCGTGATGTGGAGCGCCTGCAGGATGTGCGGCGTCGTACCAACCGTTTGCCGCTGGGGTCGGCCGCGCTGGCGGGCACCACCTACCCGCTGGACCGCGAGCACGTGGCCGTCGCACTGGGCATGGTCGACGAACACGGCCAGCCGGCCGTGTGCCAGAACAGCCTGGACGCGGTGAGCGACCGCGATTTCGCCATTGAATTCACCGCGGCTGCCAGCTTGTGCATGGTCCACATCAGCCGGCTGAGTGAAGAACTGATTCTGTGGATGAGCCAGAACTTTGGCTTCATTCGCATCGCCGACCGTTTCACCACCGGCAGCTCGATCATGCCGCAGAAGAAAAACCCCGATGTGCCCGAGCTCGCGCGCGGCAAGACTGGGCGTGTGGTGGGTCACCTGATGGGGCTCATCACCCTCATGAAGGGCCAACCCCTGGCCTACAACAAGGACAACCAGGAAGACAAGGAACCGCTGTTTGATACGGTGGACACCCTGCGCGACACCCTGCGCATCTTCAGCGAGATGATCGGCGGCGAAGTGGACCCCGCCACGGGGCAGAAGTCTGGGGGCTTGCAAGTCAACCCAAACGCCATGGAAGCAGCTGCCCAAAAGGGTTACGCCACCGCCACCGACCTGGCGGACTACCTGGTGAAAAAGGGATTGCCCTTTCGCGACGCCCACGAAATCGTGGCGCACGCGGTCAAGGCGGCGAGCAGCCATCCATGCGATCTCTCTGAATTGCCGCTCACGGTGTTGCAGGGCTTTCATCCGTCCATCGGGCAGGACGTCTACCCGGTGCTCAGCCTGCGTGGTTCGCTGGAGGCGCGCAATACCCTGGGAGGCACCGCACCATCGCAAGTGCAGGCCCAGATCCAGCGGCATCACCAACGTTTGAAGTAATGGGCTTGGGTTGTCCCGGTTTTCACAGCCACCCGGTCAGAGTGGCGCTAGGATGCATCCGCTGTTATTCGCCATCCGCGAGGAATTTATGACCGTCATCACCAACATCGAAGATCTGCGTGTTCTGGCCCAGCGGCGTGTACCGCGCATGTTCTATGACTATGCCGATTCCGGCAGCTGGACCGAAAGCACCTACCGCGCCAACGAGTCGGATTTCCAAAAGATCAAGTTGCGCCAGCGCGTGGCCGTCAACATGGAGGGGCGCAGCACCGCCTCCACCATGATCGGCCAGCCGGTGGCCATGCCCGTGGCGATTGCACCCACCGGCCTGACGGGCATGCAGCATGCCGACGGCGAGATACTGGCGGCACGGGCGGCCAAGGCCTTTGGCATTCCGTTCACGCTCTCTACCATGAGCATCTGCTCGATCGAGGACGTGGCCCAAGGCACCGACGGCCATCCGTTCTGGTTCCAGCTCTACGTGATGCGCGATCGTGACTTCATCGGCCGCCTCATTGACCGCGCCAAGGCAGCGGGTTGTTCGGCCCTGGTGATCACGCTGGATTTGCAAATCCTGGGGCAACGCCACAAGGACTTGAAAAACGGCTTGTCCGCGCCCCCCAAACTGACCCTCCCCAACATCCTCAACATGATGACCAAGCCCCGCTGGTGCCTGGGCATGCTGGGCACCCAGCGGCGCGAGTTTGGCAACATCGTGGGCCATGTCAAGGGCGTGGAGAACATGGGCTCGCTTTCCTCCTGGACCGCGCAGCAGTTCGACCCGCGTCTGAACTGGGGCGATGTGGAATGGATCAAGAACCGCTGGGGCGGCAAGATCATCCTCAAGGGCATTCAGGACGTGGAAGACGCCAAGCTCGCCGTGGCCAGTGGGGCCGACGCGCTCATCGTCTCCAACCACGGCGGGCGTCAGCTCGACGGGGCCGAGTCCAGCATCAACTCCCTGCCCGCCATCGTCGACGCGGTAGGCAGCCAGATTGAAGTGCACATGGACGGCGGCATCCGCAGCGGCCAGGATGTGCTCAAGGCCGTGGCACTGGGGGCCAAGGGTACCTACATCGGTCGCTCCATGCTGTATGGCCTGGGTGCCATGGGCCAGGCCGGTGTGAGCAAGGCCTTGCAGATCATTCACAACGAGCTGGATCTGACCATGGCGTTTTGTGGTCGCACCCAAATCGGGACCGTTGACTCCAGCATTTTGTTGCCCGGCACGTTCCCCAAAGTTTGAGGACCGCCAGCGCATCGCGCGCGGTCATCGCCAACCGTGACGCCCTGCAGGTCGCCGACGTACCACGCCTCCATGACAAGGGGATAACGTGACCTCGCGGGCTCTCACTCGCCGCATCGCCCACCTCGACATGGACGCTTTCTACGCGTCGGTCGAGTTGCTGCGCTATCCGCAACTCAAGGGACTGCCCGTGGTGATTGGCGGGAGCCGACACCGCGAGGAAGTGTTGACCGAGCGGCTGCAAGCGGCCTATCCCGATGTCGACTGGCGCAGCACGCCCAAAAGCGAAATTCCGTTGGCGTTTTTTGAAAAGCTGGAGACCTATGCCGGCCGTGGCGTGATCACCACCGCCACCTACCCCGCTCGGCAATTTGGCATTGGCTCGGCCATGGGCCTGATGAAAGCGGCCAAGCTGTGTCCGCAGGCCTTGCTGCTGCCGGTCGACTTTGATCGGTACCGGCAGTTTTCGCGGCAGTTCAAGGCGGTGATCACCGAGATCGCCCCCGTGATGGAAGACCGTGGCGTGGATGAGGTCTACATCGATTTCACCGAGGTACCGGGGGGTCAGCGTGAGGGGGGACGCACCCTGGCCCGGTTGATCCAGCGCGGCATTCTGGACGCCACAGGACTGACTTGCTCGATTGGCGTGGCGCCCAACAAGCTGCTGGCCAAGATGGCGAGCGAATTCAACAAACCCAACGGTATCTCCATCGTGCTCGACGAGGACCTGAGCACACGCATCTGGCCTCTGCCATGCCGCAAGATCAATGGCATCGGCCCCAAGGCAGAAGCCAAGCTGGTCGCTGCAAACATCCACACCATCGGCGATTTGGCGCAAGCGCCGCGTGACTGGCTGATAGCGCACTTTGGCAACAGCTACGGCGCCTGGCTGCACGACGCTTCGCACGGCCGCGACGACAGACCGGTGGTCACGCACAGCGAACCGGTGACGCTCAGCCGTGAAACCACCTTTGAGCGCGACTTGCACGCGGTGCAGGACCGCGAGGCCTTGGGCGCTATCTTCACCCGACTGTGCGAGCAAGTGGCCCAGGATTTGCAACGCAAAGGCTATCTGGGTCGCACGATCGGCATCAAGCTGCGGTATGACAATTTCAAGAGCGTCACCCGGGACCAGAGCATCGACTTCTACACCGCCGATGCGGCCACCTTGCGCCGTGTGGCGGGGCAATGCCTCAAACGGGTGGACCTGCACCGGCGCTTACGCTTGCTCGGCGTGCGGGTGAGTTCGCTGGTCCCCAGCGAGGGGCTCACCCAGAAGCCTTGGACATCTGTCAACGCATCATGGGCCGAGCACCAGGTGCAGGAGGAATTGCCCGGCCTGGGTACCGATGAGTCGATCGACTGAGGTATTCACGCATCCTTCATTGCCGCGCGGTGCGCACACTGAGCGGCAGGTTCTGCGGGTGGCTGGTGCGAAAGGGGTTGATGTCCAGACCCCCTCGGCGTGTGTAACGCGCGTAGACCATCAACTGCGACGGCCGGCATTGCCGCCAGATATCCATGAAGATGCGTTCCACGCAGTGTTCATGGAATTCGTTGTGGTTGCGAAAACTCACCAGGTACTGCAGCAAACCTGCCTGGTCCATCTGAGGCCCGCTGTAGCGGATCTGCACGCTGCCCCAATCGGGCTGTCCCGTCACCAGACAATTGCTTTTGAGCAATTGACTGGTCAGGGTTTCCGTCACCGGTGACTCGTCAAATTGGGCGCTCAGCAATTCGGGGGCGGGTTGGTAATGGGTGCATTCCAGGTCGAGCCGATCCAGATCCAGGCCCTCGAGTTCCTGCACCCCCTCACGTGCGAACGCCCCGGGTGGGATCAACTGCACGCCGGCAACGCCGCTGCGGCCCGAGCCCTGCCACAGCGCTGCAGACAGATCTGTGCGAATCCGTGCCACCACCTCCTCGGGCCCGGCCAGGCGCGCATTGGAAAAGCTTCCCAGGTATAACTTCAGCGACTTGCTCTCCACGATGTTGGGCGAATCCGCCGGCACCACCAGCCGCGCCAGCGCCACCTGTGGCTTGCCGCGCGCATTGAGCCAACTGAGTTCGTAGGCCGTCCACAGATCCGCCCCCATGAAGAGGGGTTGTTCGCCCACGCCAATCAACGCGCGTTGTGGGGCGCGCGGCATGGGAAACAACACCTCCGGGGCGTAGTCGGTGGGGTAGCTGGCGATCTGGCCCAGCGGGGAGAGTTCAGGCGTGCTCATGCAGGAATTCCATCAGAGTGGGCA
>Ga0255087_1000458_pt1 | contig 16792 bp, 9 predicted proteins | sample Colum_Miss_RepA__FD_188561 | JGI IMG/M metagenome (GOLD analysis project Ga0255087, IMG submission 188561) | Freshwater microbial communities from Columbia River, Oregon, United States - Colum_Miss_RepA_8d | ecosystem: Environmental > Aquatic > Freshwater > River | place: USA: Oregon | collected...
CCTTTGCAAGTAGGGTGATAGTTCGTAATCTTTGCCTGCTTTTTCTGGGAAGAAGAATTGGGGCAGGATACCCATGTTCGTTTGGATTGCAACCATTCTACGGGGGATTGCTTTTGCTTTTTCTGCAGCGCCAAGCTTTGCTTCCATTGCATCTAGCATGGGCAAAGCCATGGTCATGCCAGCGGCGCGGAGGAAAGTTCGTCGATTGAGGGGTTTTAACATTAGAATCTCTTATGGAATGATGGTGCAGGTGTTAAAAATAAACCCGGCATGAAAAACAAAAACTAAATCTTTTGTTATTATCTGATTGAATTGCATAGATTGCAAGTTCAAGCTTGGATTTCTGCAAGGTAAAAATATCGTGTGGGTGCTATTTCCAGGGATTACAACAGCGCCTTACTCAAATCGATGGCGAATGCATGGTGATTTCAGAAATCCTCGTTTAGTAATAAGCTTTATTTTAGTTGATCTGCAAGAGGTTGGGTGCATTTCAATAAAAGGTTTTCATTTCCAAATCATACTTCCAGCCATTACGATGTCTTCTGGTTTCATGCTAAACATCAAGTCAGGAACTCAATTAATGAATAATTTTTGCATGAACTCGAAGCCTTCATTGTCGGCATTCCTTGGCATATGCGTTGCTATGTTATCTTGTGTTGGACAGGCTGGGGCTGCAGATTCGCCGCGCTTCGAGCAAGATATTCTGCCGATCTTTTATCACCATTGTTTTGGATGTCATAGCGAAAAGCAGGAGAAGCCAAAGAGTGGCCTGCGTCTTGATTCGGCAAAGGGAATCCTTGTTGGCGATGTGATCGTTGCAGGTAAGCCAGACGAAAGCGAGTTAATGAAGCGTGTGTCGCTGCCTCATACCGATAAGGATGTGATGCCTCCGATTAAGGGCGGGGCACAGCCTTTAAATGATGCAGAGCGATCAATGTTAAGGCGATGGATCGCTGATGGTGCGAAGATGGGCTCATGGGTGAAGTTTGATCATCGAGGTGCTGCATTGCCTGCGGATGATGTTGTGCTTTCACCCAAAGATGTTAAGCAATTGAGTTTGGAAGTGCAGAAGCGGATCGATCAATTTCATGTGGAAAAGGGCACCAAGCTAAATGCGCCTGCGAGTGATGAGACTTTTCTACGCCGGGTTTATCTCGATGTCATTGGGCGTATACCGAGCCTAGAAGAGAGCACTCGTTTCCTTGAAAGTCGGGATGGTAACAAACGCTCGAAGTTGATCGATGAACTGCTTTTGACCGAAGGCTATGTCAGTCACATGTATAATTGGAAGGCTGATCTTTTGCGTATCAATTCGAAGATCGCCCAAGGTCAACCCGCCAGGCTCTATGATACTTGGGTGAAGGATGCCATCCGCTCGGGCATGGCTTTTGATGAATTTGTTCGAAAGTTGGTGACTGCGAAGGGGTATCTGTGGGAAAACGGCGCAGTCGGTTTTTATGTGCGCGATCTTGGTATGCCTCTTGATCATATGTCGAACATGACTCGCGTATTCTTAGGCACCCGAATGGAGTGCGCGCAATGCCATGATCATCCATTAGAGCCAATCACGCAGAAGGATTTCTATCAGATGGTTGCGTTTACCTATGGGGTGAGTAATCTTGGCAGCCCCGGTGGGTATTCGCCCGATAATGTGAAGCAGTATCCTGAGATCAAGGCGAAGATGGCTGCTTTGCCAAAAGATCAGGCTTTCGGGCAGAGCGTTAGCGGAACGATTGCTCCTTTGAAGCGATTGACCGTAGACACGAATATGCAACTGAAGTTTCCCGATACCTATGCCTACGATATTTCGCTCCGTGGAAAGTTGGTGGAACCTCGCACACTTTTTGCAGACGAAGCTATTATCAGTGGAGATGATAGGCGCAAGGCATTGGCAGACTGGATGACTTCGCCACGCAATCCGCGTTTTGCGAAGAATATTGCAAATCGCCTTTGGAAGCGAGTCATGGGCGTAGGGCTGATCGAGCCCGTGGATAGTTTTTCTGCGTTGCCTAATCCCGAGCACTCAGAGTTAATGGATTTTCTTACACAGACGATGATTCGCTTGCGCTTCGATGAGCGTGCCTTCATTGCAATGTTGTTGAATACGCGGTTGTATCAAAGTGATGCGGTAAGAGAGAATCCAGAACCTGGGATGACTTCCACGCTTTTAGGACCACAACTAAGGCGACTGTCAGCAGAGCAGATTTGGGATTCTTATCTTGCCCTACTTGTGAAGGATATTGATAAACGCAAGTTTATTTCTCGCGAAGGTGGTACACTTGATCCAAGCTACCTGCGTAAGCTAACCCTGATGACTGCTGATGAAATCATTGCGCAAGCTCGCATAGATCAAGCCGAGCATACAAGGAAACGCGAGGCCGGTCTGCGTCGGATAGACCAGCAGAAAGCGTTGGCAGCCGCCAAGAATCGTGGTGATGAAAAGGAAGTGAAAAGATTGACTGCTGCGCATGCAGAGGCGAACCGGGCGATGGCAGCAGAGCCCGAGGGCGAACCGATTACAACAGAGACCGACCCACGTTGGAAATCACTTCCCACAAATTTCATTCGTGCCTCAGAAACTCCCCTACCATTACCACTTGGGCATTTCCTGCGACAGTTCGGGCAATCCGATCGTCGTGAGATTGATGCATTTAATCGTGACCCGAATTCCACGCACTCGCTCGCACTGATGAATGGTGATTTAACAACCCGTGTACTTGCGGAAGATTCGTATCTGCGTAAACAGCTCGCTGCGAGCAAGTTGCAAGGGCAGCAAGCCATTCAGCTAATTTATCGGGCGATTCTCATTCGCTCTGCGAAGGATGCTGAGCTCGCTGAGATTACAGCGGTCATGAAGGCTGCTAGCCCGACACCAGAGCAAGACCTTATCTGGGCTCTTTTGAATTCCCCTGAGTTTCTTTTTTATTAGTGAGATGATTGCTACCAACACATGATTTAATCTTTACAGAAACGGGCTAACACATGAACTCAATACTCACAGACATCAATCGACGCACCTTTGTAGAAAGTTTTGCCAAAGCTGTTTTTGGAGTTAGCCTGCTGCCTTCATTTGGCACTACTCATGCCGCAGAAAATAAAGTTGGCGGCAAGGCGAAGAGCGTGATCTTCCTCTACATGCGCGGTGGTATCTCGCACATCGACACCTTTGATCCAAAGCCAGGTAAGCCCGAAATGGGGGGCGTGAAAGCTATCAAGACCAGTGCGGATGGTATTCAGATTTCGGAGTGGTTCCCCAACTTGGCGAAACAAATGCATCATATTTCATTAGTGCGATCGATGACTTCTACGCAAGGTATTCACGATCGTGGTACCTACCTTGCACACACCAGTTATTTCATGACATCGACCATAACTCATCCTTCGCTTGGATCTTGGGCGGTCAAGCAGCTCAACCCCGGAAACACTGTTCTGCCGGGAAATATTCTTATCAATGGCAGCCCCCAGCACCCCCGCAGTGGTTACATGCCAACGCAACTTGCGCCTCTGCCCATTGTCGATCCGGGTGCGGGTCTGCAAAACTCCACTCTTCCTAAGAAGATCAGTGAGTCGGATTTCGTACGACGAATTGCGCTTGCGAAAGCGTTGGGAAGGCCATTTGTTGCACAAACGCCACATCGCGATGCAGCAGCTTATTTGAAAGTCCAGCAAGACGCAGCATCGCTTATGAAGAGTGAAGATCTCAAGGTATTCGACATTTCGCATGAAGATAAAAAGATGCAGGCCGCATATGGTAATCACACCTTTGGCAAAGGTTGCTTACTTGCGAGGCGGCTTGTCGAGAGCGGCGTTCGTTTCATTGAGGTGGAAGATGCCCACAACTGGGACACGCATAACGATCAGATTAAATCGATGGAGAACATGACGCCCACCACGGATCAAACGCTTGCAGCCCTTCTCGAAGACCTTCACCAGCGCGGACTTTTAAAAAGCACCCTTGTAGTGATGGCCACTGAGTTCGGTCGCTCACCCCAAATCAGCAACACTACCGCAGGGCGTGGGCATCACCCTGGCGTTTTTACTTGGTGGCTCGCAGGTGCTGGCATGAAAGGTGGCTATATTCACGGCAAGTCTGATGAGATCGGCGAGCATGTCGCTGAGAAACCCGTCACCATGCCAGATTGCAATGCGACCATTGCGCAAGCGATGGGCATCGACCTGCAAAAGATTGAGCATTCCCCTTCGGGGCGACCCTTCACCGTTGCAGATAAGGGCAAGCCAGTTGATGAGTTGTTTGCATGAAACTACGCTCATGATTATTTACTGTTCTGCGAAGACGATGATGTGATGTTCTGTTTTTCATTTCCAAACAATATCGTTAGCCATTACGATGTCTTCTGGTTTTATGCTGAACATTAATCGGGAGATTTCTATCATGCGAATATTTTTTGCTGCCTGCCTAATGGTTCTTTCTTTTTCAATGGTTGCAGATGCTGCAAAGATTGTGTTAGTTGCAGGATCAGGAAAAAATCCTCCCCCAGCACTTGCAACTGAAGTTCAATTAAAAGGCCCTTTTGGCGTTGATTGGAACTCTTCAGGCGACTTTTATATCATCGAAATCGCAGGCCATCGGGTCATGAAAGTTGATTCAAAAAATAACCTCACCCTTGTAGGCGGTACCGGTGCAAAAGGTTCGTCAGGCGATAATGCCAATGCGCAGGAAGCAACTTTCAATGGCATGCATAGTGTGATCATTGGCAAGGATGATTCCATCTATGTTGGCGATACCTGGAATAACCGGGTGCGTAAGATCGATCCTAAAACTAATATCATCACTGCCTTTGCAGGCACAGGGGATAAAGCATTCGCAGGAGATAATGGCCTTGCTACGAAAGCAGTTTTCACTGGGGTATTCTGCATTGCTTTTGATGCTGCTAAAAAGAACTTGATCATTACCGACCTAGAAAATCGTAGAATCCGTTCTGTTAATCTTGAAACCAATATCGTTACCACACTTGCAGGCAATGGCAAAGGTGGTGTTCCTAAAAATAACTCGAAGGCGGTGGATAGCCCTCTTGTGGATCCGAGAGCTGCTTGCATGGATGCTATGGGCAATCTTTATATTTTGGAACGCGGAGGCCATGCTCTCCGAATGGTTGACAAAAATGGTATGATCAAAACCGTGGTTGGCACGGGTAAGGCTGGAAGCAAAGGCGTGGGTGGCCCTGCATTAAATACCGAATTAAACGGGCCCAAACATTTGTGTGCCGATAACGATGGCACTATCCTTATTGCAGATACTGATAATCATAGGGTGTTGCGTTATGATCCTAAAACAGAAACCACTTCTTTGGTCGCAGGCACAGGAAAAAAAGGCAGTGCTGGAGTTGATGGCCCACCTGAAAAAGTGGAACTCTTTCAACCGCATGGCGTACAAATCAGCCCCAAGGGCGAACTCTTTATTACTGATAGTTTCAACAATCGCATCCTTAAGATTGTCAAATAAGCCTGAGGTTATTTCTCTTGGGCGCTTGATTTTAACTCTGATATTTCTTTTTTCAATGCGTCGATTTGACTTTGCATGGAATGGAATATACCACCTAAAAAAAAGAAACACATCGGAAGAAAACAAAAGAACGCTGGACCCCATACTGTAGACTGATTAAACAATATCTGCATGGTAATCACCATCAAGCCCAGAAAAGCACAAAAAGCTGCTGGAACATAGTATTTGATCATTTTTTTCTTTAAGGCAGTTTTAGCAAACCTCTGCGTTGCATCCATTCTTCGCAGCGTTTGGGCCAAGTGGTGATAGGTAGAGTGTTCACTAATCTTAGGCCGTAGCCATGGCCACCTGCATCGTAAATGTGAAGTTCCGTGGATACACCCGCTTTCTTTAATTCCACTGCAAGGGCGAGAGAATTGTTAGCGGTGACGGGATCATCGATTGCATGAATTAAAAACATGGGTGGGGTATCTTTGGTTACCTTGATGTTGTCGCGTATTTGAGCCTGACCTTTGGTATCAAAGCCCCCCGGATAAATCAGGATTGCAAAATCAGGTTTGCAGGAAATCTTATCTACATCATCCGCAGCGGTGTATTGCCTTTCTTCAAGAAACAAAGATGTCAAGCCTGCGGTTTCGCCCCCTGCGCTGAAACCACAAATCCCAATACGCTTGGGGTCAAGGTTCCATTCCGCGGCTTTGCTTCGCACTAGGCTTACAGCTCTCTGTGCATCTGCAACTGCAGCACTCCAACGCTTTTCAGGGTTCCTGAAAGGGACACGATATTTCAATACTATCCCTGTCACTCCAATGGTGTTAAGCCATTCTGCAACTTCAGTTCCTTCGAGATCGTATGCAAGAATATGATGGCCACCACCGGGGCAAATGATTACTGAGGCACCGGTATCTTTTGATTTTTCTGGCTTATAAACAGCTATTTGGGGTGTAGAAACATTGCCCAGCTTGATGATGCGTTTGCCTGCGATTAACTTGTCGGTATCTTTAGTGAGATCAACTTCTGCGGGAAGCTCCTTGGTTTCGCCCGGTGGTTTTCCAGGCCAGATATTCAAGATGGTTGGAGTTGCAGCCAAGCTGGTAGTGGCCATTATTCCAAACATGATAGAGCACATTGCAAATTGTTTTAAGTTCATGAATGTTACTTTCTAGTTGAGGGTGAATCCCAAGTGTTTTTTAGAACCTCATAGATCTGGGGTTCTGATTCTTTAAGTTCTGCCCGATTGAATGGGAAGAAATCGTTAGTGCCGAAATAAGCTTCCGTCATTTCAGCAAAGAATTCCATTTGGTTGGTAAGGGCATAATGCTTGACCCGTTTGCCGTTGTATAAAAGAGTCATGTCGCCTTTGCCACTCTTTTTATAATTTTCATAGGCATCTTTAATACGTGGTTCATCGAACCCCAGAAACAGATCATGGTAGGCATGAGCCAGTTCATGAAGAATAACCCAGGGTTGCTCGTTGGTATTGCGCTTGGTAACCAGATCATCAATACGTGGAAGATGAACGCATTTGACAAGGTCTGCGGAGTAGCCATTGGATGTAAGCCAGCCAGCGCCAGGATGATATTGCATGGAGCTAAGCTTGCCATGGGTTTGATCTAGTACGATGGTTACCGTTTGCAGTTTTTTTACTTTATCTTCTGGGACTACGATCTTGATATCAATCAGCTTGGCTTCGAGAAAGTGAATGGCACGATCAAGTTTCTCTTTGTTTTCTGGTTGAAGCAGACGATCATCGATGCGGACAGTCCAGCCTTCCACGGTTCTTTTGGTGTGGGAGGTGGGTTTGTTATCATCTGCTGCACGGGCAGCATGATTTCCCAACAAAAGCAAAGTAACAGTAAATATAATCTTTATTTTATGCATGATACTTATCTCTTTTATAAAGGATGTACGGCTAGGGTGCGTTTAACTTTTGTGGTAAAGATCTCACGGATTCTTAAGCAAGTATCTTCGTACAATTTTTGAGCTAGTGCAAGCGGCATTCTCTTTTGCTTTCTTTTGCTTTTTCTTTCTTTTTCTTCCCCCAACTCCCAACCCTCTTCCCTCCGGGAAAAGGGCCCTTCGCTTCGCTAGCCCGGGTTCCAGTTAGCCCGCCGCCGCCTTTGTCACCCTCGCATATGCAGAGGGTCCATTCTTATTCTGAGTTACTGCCCCTAAGCCCACCCACTGCGCTGGGTGGGTCTATTCTTTTTACTTTCCATTGATTAATAAGTGCCTGTTTAAAGACAGAGGAGTTGCGATGGGGAAGCCCCACTGCAACTCCTCCATTTGAACCTTTAGATCTTGCACCTAAGGAATGGGTATTACTTCAGGCTCTGAATTATGTGTTCTTCTTTTCCGTGTCTCTGCTTCTGTCTTTTCCGTGAAATTCCGTGTTCGTCCGTGGCAAATTCTTCTGCTTGTTCTTCATTCCGTGTCTCTGCCTCTGTCTTTTCCGTGAAATTCCGTGTCATTCCGTGGCTAGTCTTCTGCTTCTGCTGTGTGTTGCTTCCGTGTTCGTCTGTGGCTATATTCTTTTTTCCTACAACTTAACCCTAAATCTTAATATTTAAAGAAATCTATAACCCAATAAAGGTAAATCAGTTGCAACCTCTGCATCTGTTAACATTGGGGTATTTAAGTGGAATAGTCTGTCTGAATTTATTGTAAATCACCTAAATCATCGTTATAATTTCAATATTATTTATTTAAATTCTTTTTGTAGTAATCGCATCGCCTCAGATTACTGCCACTTGGATTTAAATTTTTGCTGCACCCCCGATGCAAATCACTCTGCGATTTGCTTCTTTTTAGGCTTTAGTATAGGAACGCTCTTTCCATGCTTAATTCTTTCCGTAGGCTCTTTAGCAGCTCCCAAAATAGAAAAACACGCAGATCTTCTGGCTTACCCCGGCTAGAACTCCTAAGCCTTGAAAGCAGAATTGTTCCTGCCAATTTCCAAGTGACTTCCTTAGCGGATACGGTTGCTAGTGATAGCGTTATTACTTTAAGAGAAGCCATTACTCTGGCCAACACCACCGCTGGCAATGATACCATTGATTTTGCCTCTTCCCTGTTCTCAGGCGGGGCAGGTACCATCACATTATTAACTACACAATTGCCTACTATTCTTAGTGCCACCCAATTAATTTCCGGCGGCACCCGTGGTACCCTCACCATCACCGGGCCCGGTACTTCTTCGCTTACCATCAGCGGGAATAATGGCGTTATTACCCGTGATTTCAGCATTTTCGAAATCGTTAGTGGGGGCAATCTCTCCATCTCGGGTGTTACTGTTTCGGGGGCCCAAAAAACCACCGGCAATGGCGGTGCATTTAATAACGCTGGTACCCTCACCGTTTCCAATTCCATCCTGAATAACAATTCTACAACCTTCAACGGCGGCGGCATCTTCAACGGCGCAAGCGGCACCCTCACCGTTTCCAATTCCACCCTCTCTACCAATTCCGCAAATCACGGCGCCGGCATCTACAACCTTGGCACAGCGACCGTTACAAATTCCACCCTCAATAACAATACTGCAACAAACGACGGCGGCGGCATTAATAGTAATGGTGGTACCCTTACCCTCACCAATTCCACCCTCTCGGGCAATACTGCTTCTACCGGTGGCGGCATTGTCAACTTCGCCACCCTCACGGTTACCAATTCTACTATTTCGGGCAATACTGCAGGCATCTTCAACTTTGCCACCCTCAACATTGCCAACACCATCATCGCTAATAGCACTAGTGGTGCTGATTACTCCTCCGGCGGTGGCACAATCGGTACTAATACCAACAACCTTGTGGAAGATAATACATTACCAGCAGGTACAAATAATATTTCCGGCGATCCCTTTCTTAGCTCTCTAACTAACAACGGCGGCCCCACCTCTACCATGGCTTTAACAAGTTCAAGCCCTGCTTCAGTAAAGACGGGTGGAAATTTGTCCATTAGTAATGCATCACCCATCAATGGTTTAGATCAACGCAGCTACACCCGCTCTTCTTCCTTACCCAGCATTGGCGCCTACGAATTTAATGGTATTCCTGTTCCAATTGTGACTAATATTTCCCCAACCAGTGGTCCTGTTGCAGGTGGCACAACCATCACCATTACCGGTATTAACTTTACTGGGGCAACTGCTGTTAACATCAATGGCGTTCCTGCTACTAATGTTAGCGTGGTTAACTCAACAAGTATTACTGCAACCACGCCTGCTGGCACCGCAGGTACCGCAAGTGTTGAAGTGACCACCACACTAGGCGGCACCAATGCTGCCAATACCTTGTTCACTTATGCTGCTGTTCCCACTGTGACTAATATTTCCCCAACTAGTGGTTCTTTCGCTGGTGGCGCCGCCATCACTATTACCGGGACTGGCTTTACTGGGGCAACCGCTGTTACCATCGGTGGCACTGCCGCTACCAATGTTATTGTGGTTAGCCCAACAAGTATTACCGCAACCACACCTGCTCACCCTGCAGGTACTGCAAGTGTGTTAGTTACCACACCAGGGGGCACCAATGCTCCCAATACCTTATTCACCTATAATCCTGCTGTTGCGGCTGCTGTTCCTACCCCCGCTGTTCCTTTCTCCCCGGCTTTTCCGCACGCTTTATCTATTACCACGGGAAGCGGAGCTGTCGCCAATTCCGCCTCATTCACCGTTACGTTCAATCAGCCTGTTATCGGGGTGGATGCTGCCGACTTTAATTTAATCCCAACCGGATCCGTAGCTAACGGAACTATTTCCTCTGTAACTGGTTCAGGGGCCACCTACACCGTAAATGTTACCGGCATTACTGGCACCGGCACCCTTGGTCTGAATTTAGTAAGCTTGCCAACCATTACCGCCTTGCCTTCGTTTGCAGCGCAATCCACCTTCGCCACGGGAACTAGTACTAGGCCAACCTCGGTAACCTTGGGCGATGTTGACAGTGATGGTATACTCGATATGGTCACCGCGAACGGCACCTCCGACAACGTCAGCGTGCTCTTGGGCATTGGCAATGGCGCCTTTGGTACCGCAGTAAACTACACCACGGGAACGGGGTCTAATCCAACCTCCGTAACCTTGGGCGATGTGAACCGCGATGGAATACTCGACATCATCACCGCGAATGGCGGCACCTCAAACGCCAGCGTGCTATTGGGCATTGGCGATGGCACCTTTGGTACTGCAGTAAACTACGCCACGGGAAATGGTCCAACCTCCGTAACCTTGGGCGATGTGAACCGCGATGGAATACTCGACATCATTACCGCAAATGGCGGCACCTCTAACAACGTCAGCGTGCTCTTTGGTATTGGCAATGGAGCCTTTGCTACCGCAGTAAACTACGGCACGGGAAATAGCCCAAGCTCCGTAACCTTGGGCGATTTGAACCGCGATGGCATACTCGACATTATTACCGCGAATGAAGGCTCCGACACCGTCAGCGTGCTCAGGGGAAATGCCAATGGCACCTTTGGTACCGCAGTAAACCATTCCACGGGTGATGCTCCAAGCTCCGTGACCTTAGGCGATGTGAACCGCGATGGCGTACTTGACATCATCACCGCAAATCGCAACTCCGACACCGCCAGCGTGCTCTTGGGCAATGGCATTGCCCCCGGCGACTTTGGGCCTGCCACAAACTTTGCAACGGGTGATGCTCCAAGCTCCGTAACCTTGGGCGATGTGAACGGCGATGGTAAACTTGATATCATCACTGCGAACGAAGGCTCCGATACCTCCAGCGTGCTTTTGGGCAATGGCGATGGCACCTTTGCAGCTCAGGCCACCTTTGCCACGGGTGATGCTCCAAAATCCGTGACCTTGGGCGATGTTAACGGCGATGGCAGACTAGACATCATCAGCGCAAATTTTATCTCTAGTAATGCCAGCGTACTATTGGGCACGGGTGGTAGCGCCATTACTGCTACTTTCTTAAACCAGCCCTCCCTCGCCACTGGAAATGCCCCACGCTCCGTGACCAAGGGGGATGTAAACGGCGATGGCTTCCTCGACATCATCACTGCTAACGAAGACGGTGACAATGTCAGCGTGCTCTTGGGCAATGGCAATGGTACCTTTAAAACTCAGGCCACCTTCGCTACGGGAACTGCGCCTCTCTCCGTGGCGTTGGGCGATGTAAACGGGGATGGTAAACTTGACATCATTACTGCGAATTATGATAACGACAATGTCAGCGTGCTCTTGGGCAATGGCAATGGCACATTTGGTCTCAACACAGACTTCGGCGCGGGTAATGCTCCATACTCCGTAACCTTGGGCGATGTGAACGGCGATGGTAAACTTGATATCATTACTGCGAATTTTTATTCCGACAATGTCAGCGTGCTCTTGGGCAATGGCAATGGCACCTTTCAAGGCCAGCTAACCTTCGGCACGGGATTAAATTCTTATCCAACCTCCGTAACCTTGGGCGATGTGAACGGCGATGGTAAACTTGACATCATCACTGCGAATTATGCTTCCGACAATGTCAGTGTGCTCTTAAACACGACTGTTTCTGGCAGCACCACTCCGACCTTTGCAGCTCAAGCCTCACCTACCACAGGTAGTGGTAGTGAACCATACTCCGTGACCTTGGGCGATGTGAATGGCGATGGTAAACTTGATATCATCACTGCTAACAAAGACGATGACACCGCCAGCGTGTTGTTGGGCAATGGCAATGGCACTTTTATTACTTCCCTCCCCGCCCCCAGCACGGGTGATAGTCCACGCTCCGTGACCTTGGGCGATGTGAACGGCGATGGCAAACTCGATATCATCACTGCGAATGGCATCTCTAATAACGCAAGCGTGCTTTTAGGCAATGGCAATGGCACCTTTGCTACCGCAGTAAACTACACCACGGGTGATCGTCCAAAATCCGTGACCTTGGGCGATGTGAATGGCGATGGCATACTCGACATCATCACCGCAAATAGCAACTCCGACGACGCCAGCGTGCTCTTGGGCAATGGTAATGGCACCTTTCAAATTCCCCCCCTCGCCACGGGAACTGAACCATACTCCGTGACTTTGGGCGATGTGAACGGCGATGGCATACTCGATATCATTACTGCGAATTATGATTCCGACAATGTCAGCGTGCTCTTGGGCAATGGCAATGGCACCTTTCAAGGCCAGCTAACCTTCGGCACGGGTAATGCTCCAAGCTCCGTAACCTTGGGCGATGTAAACAGGGATGGTAAACTTGATATCATCACTGCAAATGAACTTTCCGATGACGCCAGCGTGTTGTTGGGCAATGGCGATGGCACCTTTGGTGTCAACACAGACTTCGCCACGGGTGATCGTCCATTCTCCGTACCCTTGGGAGATGTGAACGGGGATGGCATACTTGACATCATCACTGCGAATCGCGACTCCGATAACGCCAGCGTGCTGTTGGGCAATGGCGATGGCACCTTTATAACCCAAGCTACCTTCGGCACGGGTGTTGAACCACATTCCGTGACCTTGGGCGATGTGAACGGCGATGGCATACTCGACATCATTACTGCGAATCGCGACTCCGATAACGCCAGCGTGTTGTTGGGCAATGGCGATGGCACCTTTGGTGTCAACACAGACTTCGCCACGGGTGATCGTCCACTCTTCGTAACCTTAGGCGATGTGAACGGCGATGGTATACTTGACATCATCACCGCAAATAGCAACTCCAACGACGCCAGCGTGCTCTTGGGCAATGGTAATGGCACCTTTGGTGCCAAAACAGACTTCGGCACGGGTAATGCTCCATTCTCCGTGACCTTGGGCGATGTGAACGGCGATGGCATACTCGATATCATCACTGCGAATGGCACCTCTAACACCGCCAGCGTGCTCTTGGGCAATGGCAATGGCACCTTTAAAACCCAAGTCCCATACGGCACGGGTACTAAACCGACCTCCGTAACCTTGGGAGATGTAAATGGCGATGGCAGACTCGACATCATTACTGCGAATTATGATTCTAATAACGCCAGTGTGCTCTTAAATAGCATTGCCTTCACTGGGCAGACTGCTAATGTAGTTGCCCCCACTCCTACACCAACGCCTACACCTACACCAACGCCTACACCAACACCAACACCAACACCAACACCAACGGCGCCGTTGATCACAGGAACGCCTACACCTCCTTCTTCTAGTGGTTCTAGTACCGTCAACCTTTATAACCCTGCAACCGGCCAGCCCACAGGCACTGCGGTTCCTTTCCCCGGATATGAAGGCCCTGTTAAAGTTGCTTCGGGCGACTTCAACAGCGATGGTGTGGCAGAACTTGTCGCAGGCGCAGGCTTCGGCGGCGGCCCAGCTATCGCTATCCTTAACTCCCAAACCGGCGAAGTCATGCAATCCTTCTTCGCTTTCGATCCAGCCTTCACCGGCGGTGTGTTCGTCGCAGTACAAGATACAAACGGTGATGGAATTTTGGATATCATCGCAGCCGCTGGCCCAGGCGGCGGACCAGAAGTTCGTATCTTCAATGGCGCAAACCTCACCGTTCTTCGATCCTTCTTCGCATACGCAGAAGATTTCACCGGCGGTGTTAGTGTTGCATCCATCGACTTCAACAACGATGGCATCTTAGATTTAGTTACCGGCGCAGGCCCCGGTGGCGCTCCCCATGTTAAAGTCTATGATGGCGCTACCAATGCAATCATTAGCCAATGGTATGCCTACCCAGTAACCTTCACCGGCGGCGTCTTCGTCGCAGTAGGCGACATCGGTAACGATAGCACCTTCGAAGTAGTCACTGGCGCTGGCGCTGGCGGTGCACCCGTCGTTGCAGTATGGGATCCCTTTACTGGCACACTACTAGCCCAGTTCATGGCCTACGCAGAAGACTTCACAGGCGGCGCTCGCGTTGGCGTAAACGATGGTAACGGCGATGGCATTGCAGACATTCTTACCGGCGCAGGCCCAGGCGGCGGCCCCCATGTCAAAGCCTTCAGCTTCCCAGCCTTGGATCTGCTGTTTGAATTCTACAGCGGCGAATCCACCGACCCAGGCGGCGTCTTCGTGAGCTAACGACAGGGTTAAAAGATAACAAAAATGCCCCATGGAACGCAGTCCATGGGCTTTGAAGTCAATCATCAACCCAAATCAAGATGTGTTTTCCTTCCGTGTCTCTGCTTCTGTCTTTTCCGTGTCATTCCGTGGCTAATCTTCTGTTTCTTGCCTAACCGTCGCTCACGCATCCGGCTCTGAAAGAAATTGTGGGTAAGAGTGAGCTCAGAATACCGTGGGCCTTATGTCCACATCAAGACTTGTAAAAATGTTTTGCTTCCATGCTTCCACCGAAAGAGCAGCCATGGCTGCATTATCCGTACAAAGATTTTTCTCTGGGAGATAAAGTTCGATGCCATTAAGCTTAGTATCTTCAATCAGTTTTTGCCTGAGTGTTTGATTAGCGACAACCCCGCCGCCGACTGCCAGCCTTTTCAAACCGGTTTTTTTCAAAGCTTGAAGAGCCTTCGAAACCAAAACATCGACCACGGCTTTTTGAAACGATGCAGCAATATCTGCTCGTTTTTTGCCTGATTCTACTATTGCCGGCCTTGCCTGCCCTGGGGGCGCAATCGTATAGAGCACCGCAGTCTTTAAACCACTAAAACTAAAATCAAGGCGGTCTTCATAAAAGAAAGACTTGGGAAACGCATATTCATTTGGGTTACCACTAAGCGCTTCACGCTCAACCGCAGGCCCACCCGGGAAACCCAAACCTAGCAATGCTGCAACTTTATCGAACGCCTCGCCCGCAGCATCATCAATGGTGCCCCCTAGCCTTTTCATTTCCAATGCGGTCTGGCATTCAAACAAAATACTATGCCCGCCACTAACCACCATGCCAACACAAGGGAAAATATCCTTCCCGGCAGACATCCTGCATGCATAGATGTGGGAGTGAACATGATTGACAGCAATCAAAGGAACATTCAATCCAAGTGCAATCATTTTGGCAGCGCTAAGACCCACGAGAAGAGCACCAGCAAGGCCTGGCCCGTTATGAACTGCAACAGCACTGATTTGAGAAACAGGCATATTCGCATCTTGCAATGCTTGCAAGATAGATTTGTTTAGCAGTTCCATGTGGGCGCGTGCTGCAACTTCAGGCACCACACCACCAAAACGCTCATGCCATTTAAACTGCGATGCAACCACGCTTGAAAGGACCTCAAGCTTCTCGTTGAATATTGCAACCGAGGTTTCGTCGCAAGAAGTTTCAATGGCAATAATATTCGCCTGATTCAAAGGAGCCCCTGCTTTCAAAACAAAGACTACTTAGAGAAGTTTAAAAGCGCGAAAGGTTCCTGCCAGCGGGCGGATTGCCTGAAGAACTCCAGTGGGTTTTCAAAAACCACCTTTTGAATCGAGGTTTCTGGGTGCCCTCGCCTGCGCATTTCAAGAATTAATTCTGGAACAGCAAGAGGGTCGGATTTGCCCCAGTCTCCTGCACTGTTTGCCATGATCTTATCCGTTCCAACCATCTCGATAATATCTACCGCACGAGCGGGAGTGCATTTGGTTGTGGGGTAAAGAGTCATGCCGCACCAAAAACCATTATCCAAGGCAAGCTTCACCGTATGCTCTTCAACATGATCGATACATACCCGATGCGGTTTCACCCGAGTATCGTTTTTAAGCATATCAACGATCATTCGCGTGCCTTTGTATTTATCTTCCAGATGCGGAGTATGAATCAGAATCAGTTCATCAGTTTTGGCAGCAAGATCCATATGCTCTTGAAAAATAGTTGCTTCATTTTTCGTATTCTTGTTTAAGCCGATCTCGCCTATGCCTAGAACATTCGGCCTTTGCAGAAACTCAGGAATCATGGCAATCACATCACGCGAGAGCGAAACATTCTCTGCTTCCTTGGCATTGATGCAAAGCCAGGAGAAATGTCGAATTCCAAACAATGCTGCTCTTTTGGGTTCCACTTCCACTAGATGGTGAAAATAATCCCGAAAGCCTTCTGCAGAACCACGATCAAAGCCAGCCCAAAAAGCAGGCTCACTAATGGCCACGCATCCACATTGTGCCATGCGGTGGTAATCATCCGTTACGCGGGAAATCATATGAATATGCGGGTCGATATACTGCATTTTTCATGCCTCGATTAGTTAGTAACGGGGGGTGGGGATTTCCCAATTTGCATCATAAGGCAGGGAAAAGAGTTTTTGAATCTGCTCGGCTTTGTGCTCAGAGCTACCTTGCAGGATTTTCAATGCTTCAATAATGCGGGAGATTTTTACATCTTGATGAACGACATCAGCAGCATCGCCCCGAGTTATACGATCCAATATTGCTGCTATGTCTAACAG
>Ga0255087_1000469_pt1 | contig 16680 bp, 14 predicted proteins | sample Colum_Miss_RepA__FD_188561 | JGI IMG/M metagenome (GOLD analysis project Ga0255087, IMG submission 188561) | Freshwater microbial communities from Columbia River, Oregon, United States - Colum_Miss_RepA_8d | ecosystem: Environmental > Aquatic > Freshwater > River | place: USA: Oregon | collected...
CAGCGAAAGCGTGAGGGCAAGGAATGGAGTGAGGAGTTTTGCGTTCATGGTTTTGGCTTTTGAGTTCCGGTTTTGGGGTTCGTTGCGGTGGTGAGTTTCTGGCGCACCTCGGCGATGCGCTTTTCGATTTCGCCGGGCTGCGGTGAGGCGAGCTTCCAGATGCCCAGGTAGTGAAGGCATTCCTCCCAGCGGGACTCGCGCTCGGCAAGGAGGGCAAGATGGGAGGCAATTTGCAGGAGGCTGAAGGTGTCCGGTTTCGGCTTCTGCCCCTCGAACTTCTGCCACTTGACCAACGCCAGTTCCCAGAGGTTGCGGGCGCGGGCGGGTTCCTTGCGGTTTTCGTCGGCGATGCGGCCCAGCTCGAAGAGGATTTCGTGGCTGTCGGGATTGGCGTTCAGTCCGTCGCGGAGGAGCGACTTTGCCCATGCGCTGGCGGAGCCAGTAGGCGGTGGTGGTGTAGGTCTCAATTTTCTGCGGGTCGAGCGCGGCGGAGGCGCGGAGCCACGGGAGGATTTCACGCACGTCCTGGCTCTCGCCGAGTTCGATTTCCTTGGCGGGGTGGTGGTGATGGCTTCGTCCGTCCGCATGGGTGTGCGCGCCGCCCTGGTCGAGGTGCGTGTGGGCGGCGGGCCTGAACTTCCGGCCAAACGCTTCCAGCCAGTCCTTCGGCGGACCAAGGAAGTCGTCCTCGTCACCGGTGTTCTTCTCCTCGACGGCCCCGGCGTCGGCGGCCATGTGTGGCGTCTGGAAGGCCGCACGATTGTCGAAGATGCTGGGGTAGTAGCCGCTGTGGAAGTAGGCGTCGGCCTTGATGAAGAAGTGGTTGGCGAAGGCACGGCGAGCATCGCCGAGCAGGACGGCGAGCAGGTCGGTGGTTTGGGAGCGATTGCCTTGCCAGGATTGAAACCACGGTTCGAGGCTCGTCACCAGTGCGAGGCTGGTGAGGAATAGGATGACGATGGCGGTTTGCGGCATGTCAGTTCAGGGGACGGCGGCGGAACAGCAGCCAGGCACCGGTGAGAATCATGCCCGCGTAGGCGGCGGCGTAGAGCATCGCGCCCAGCCAGAAGAGCCACGGCACCGGCGGCCAGCGGTGGATGATGAGGTCGCGGATGTCGAAGAGCTCCAGATGCGGAATCGTGAAATAGACCAGCGTCAACAGGGTGGCACCTGGTTCAGGCAGCCCGACGGCGACCTTGTGCAGATGGCGGCCAAGCAGCCAGATGCCGAAACACGCGAGCAGGGTGAGGGTGCTGTTGGAGGACGGCGCGGCCCAGAGCAGCGAGCCAGCCAGCGCCAGCGCGACCGGCACGGTGAGCATGAACCAGTGCATCGAGATGGCCTGAAACCAGCCGAGCACGTCGAGGCCGCGCTCGCGCGAGGCGGCCACCGCGCCGAAGAAGGCGTAGAAGACCACCAGCGCGAGACCGCACGCGAGCCAGCAGCCCAGAAATTTCCCGGCGATGAACTGCCAGCGGCTCACCGGCTTGGCGAGCAGCGTGAACAGGGTGCGCGATTCGCGCTCGGCGGGGATTTGCCTGGCGGCGCTGGTGACAGCGAGCACGAAGCCGGAAATCCAGATGAGCGTGAGGGAGACTTCCTTCAGGTAGCGCACCACGCGCGTGTCATCGAAGATGTTCGCCGCCGCCGCGACGAGCGTGAGCAGCGTGGTGAGCACGAAGAGGACATAGACATCCTTCCGGCGGACCATCTCCAGAATGACCAGATGAGCGAGGGCGAGGGTGGTCTTCACACGGCGGGTGCGTTGGGCTGGGGTGCGTTGGCCCAGCCGATGATGCGGAGGAAGGCTTTTTCTAGGCTACCAGCGTCCGTTTGGGCGATGTCGGCCACCGAGCCCAACGCCCGAAGTTGGCCGTGGTGCAAGATGGCGACGCGGTCGCAGACAGACTCCACCTCGCCCAGTTCATGTGAGGAGAAGAAGACCGTTTTGCCGGCGGCCTTGAGGCGGAGAATGATTTCCCGGACTTTCATACGTCCCAGCGGGTCAAGCCCACTCGTCGGCTCATCAAGGATGAGGAGGTCGGGCCGGTTGAGGAGCGCCTGCGCAAGGCCGAGCCGTTGCTGCATACCCTTCGAGTAGGTGCCGATGAGCCGTTTGCGCGCGTGGCCGAGTTCGACCAGTGCGAGCAGTTCATCAATGCGGGCCGTGGTCTCACTTGCGGCTAGGCCAAAGATGCGCGCATACGTGCGGAGCAACTCCTCGGCGGTGAGGAACTTGTAGTAGTAGGTCATTTCCGGCAGATAGCCGATGCGCCGGCGGGCGATGGGCTGCCGCACGTCCACGCCGAAGATGCTGGCGGAACCACCAGCCGCATGTGTGAAGCCCAGCAGCACATTCATCGTTGAGGTCTTGCCCGCGCCGTTGGGGCCGAGGAAGCCAAAGACCTCGCCTTGGCGGACGCCCAGGGTTAAATCGTCCACCGCTATTTTGGGCTCCCGCGAATCCGGGGAATGATAGGTCACTTGCAAACGGTCGAGTGAGATGACTTCAGTCATAGACGGGGCGGGCATTTGTGGGCCGCCGGACGGCGGTGGCGCAGAGCGCAGCAAGACGGAGCGCAGGGACGGTGCGTGCCAGCCACGGAGAAAGGCCAAGCCGGGCGGCACCCCTGCGTTCCGAGCTGCGAGACAAAGCTCTGCGCCACGGCGATCAGGCGGACTGGGTTGAGTGAACATTTTCAACGGCACGGCCGGCGTGAACGCTGGCAAGTGTGGATGAAACGCGCGGCGCCCCATCGCGGGAAAGGTGGCTGCCGGGAAAGCCTAAACCCGACAGCCACCCGCTTCCTCGCAGAAGGGGACGGGGACACCTACACCCCGTCCCAAAGGGGCTTCATTGTGGGCGGAGGCAACAGCCCAGTGTGCGTGTGAAATTTGACTCGAATGACTTCATGGCTAACTCCGAACCAAGCCGCAAAGGTGCGGCCCGACTGACCGATGGGAAACCCGACTCCAGGAGAGTCAGGCGATCGGCGGAGCGCGGCCGGCGGGGAGGCGGCGGAAGTCGAAGGGAAGATGGAGTGGGGCAGGCGAGTCCGGTGCGGCGAACGTGGGCGCATCAAGCCCCGGCAGCGGGGCGTCCAGCACGGTAAGTAAAACCTTGCCGTCGGCAAAGTGCTTCGCAAAGCAGTCGTGGTCCGGTGCGTTATGATGCGCGTGGACGCAAGCGTGGGCCTTGGGTGAAACGGCGAGAAACCCCACAACCACCAACGAGCACGCAACCACCAGCGCGACCAGTAGTCGCCCTAGCGAGGAGCGGAGGTGGCGGTTCAGTTGCAAATCAATTGCAATTAAACCCCAAGTAGGCGGAGGCGCAAGACAATTTTCAAAGCATTCTGGCAGCCGAACCTTCGAAGTGTAGGGACATGAAAAGCACATTTCTTAGTGCTCAGATCGGGGTTTGCTGGATTCCCACAGCATCCGCGCACTTAAGATGCGGTTACAACGCGGCCAGCACCTCGGCGGCGTGCTCGGCGGGCTTTACCTGCGACCAGATCTGCTTGATGCGGCGGTCGGGACCAATGAGGAAAGTGACCCGGTGGATGCCCTGATACTTGCGGCCCATGAAGGTCTTCTCGCCCCACACGCCATAGGCTTGCACGATGCGCTTGTCCTCGTCCGCCAGCAGCGGGAACGGGAGACGGAACTTCAGCACAAACTTGTCGTGCGCCTTGACCGGATCGGCGCTCACGCCCAGCACAGCCGCCCCCTTCTTCGTGAAGTCGGCGAACACATCGCGAAAGGCGCAGGCTTCCTTGGTGCAGCCGGGCGTGTCGTCCTTCGGGTAGAAATAGAGAACGACATGCCGGCCGGCGTAGTCGGCCAGGGAGACGGTCTGGCCGCCATTGGTCTTGGCGGTGAAGGCGGGTGCGGGATCGCCGATTTGGAGGGCAATTTTGAGGCTCATAGAATTGATTCAACTGCGGGCAAAAGCTATCCGGCTTTGGCGGCGAGGCAATCGAAGTCAGGCGATTTCATCCGGACCGGAGGAGGGCTTTGCCGCGCTCGCCGGACTGCTGCCCAACAGCCGCATGCCATCCAGCACATATTCAACTCCGGAAACAACGGTGAAGAGTCCCGCCGCGGTGGCGAGCGGTGGCAGCCACTCCGCAGGCCACTTGAGGAGCGCCCATGAGACGATGACCATCAGGAGAACCGTGGCCAGCTTGCCGGCGAGGCGGGGCCGGATGGGGACTTTCCCAAGCGTGTAGTGGAGCACGCCGAAACCGATAGTTTGGATGGCATCGCGGCCGATCACCGCGCCGGCTAGCCAGAGTGGAAGGTTGGGGAGATGCGGGCGCTTGTCGAACGTGAGCAGGATGAGGGCGGAGCCCAGCAGAAGCTTGTCCGCCAGCGGATCGAGCAGGGCCCCCAGCTCGCTTTGCTGGTGGTAGCGGCGGGCGATGTAGCCATCCAGACCATCGCTCACCGCCGCGATGGCGAATGACAAGATCGCCAGCAACCGGTGCCATTCCTCGCCGGTGCGCTCGTAGTAGAGCACCTGGATCACGAAGAACGGCACCAGCAAGATCCTGAGCACCGTGACTTTGTTCGCTGTGGTCACAACTTCCGCTGACAATCTGGGATATGGCCCGGACAGCGTCAACGCCTGGGGAGACACTTCGAGGCAATCGCCTGCCGGCGGCACGAATCACCCCCCGGCGCGAAATCTTCACGCAGCCGGTTGGGAGAGAGAGGTTCAAACCAAAGCACCGGCGCTCACACTGTCGGAATCATGACCTCTTCGACCGTCCGGCGGGGGGTGGGGTTCACATTCGGGCCATAGCCGAGGCGCAGGATCAGTTGCGCATGCTCCGTGGTGCCGAGGATTTCGGCCACGCGCGGACGCAGGGCTGGAACCTCGATGGGCTGATTGAGATAGGAGGCCCAGACTTCGTCCGCCCGGGCGCGCAGGAGCACGCGGGCCAGCGCTTGGCCGGTGGAAATCCAAGCCCACGGTTCATCCGTCCGCGTGCTGAGCACCACCAACCCCGGCGAATAAGCTGCGATGTCACGGTCCTTGGCCGCCTGGCCTTCGCCGAGATCGAAGGTGCGAATCACGATTGGCCCGGCCACGGAGAGCAAGTCACCTGAGTTTTGGGCGGAGTTCGGGATGCCGTCCCGGGCTTCACAGTCGTTGGGATGGATCCAGGCCGCCAGTTCGAGCCGGAAGCGGCAGTTGGCCCATTGCTGGCGATCGCCCTCGGCGATCAGGTCGGCAATCTTGTTGCGCTGCTCGCGATCGTCCACGAAATGAAGCGTGGCCTCCTCGCGCGTCGCCGCCTTGACCAGTTCATGTTTGAGGTCGGGACGCAAAGGATCCTCGCGGAAAAGCTGGCGATTCGTGCGGCGCAGCGGGATGGCATGGAACAGGGCCTCCTGTTGCGGCGTGGGCGGATCTTCCTCGCCTAAGCTGACGCGGGCCAGCAAATCGTTGTCGCCCGGCACCGGTAGCAGGACGGTTTGATCCAGATGTCCGAAGTGCCACATGGCTAGGCGCAGTTGGAAGAGTGCGCAGCCGCAACTGATCAGCAACTGGCGGTCGTTGGGATCGGTGACCGAGAGGGATCGGGAGCGGTCGGCATACAGCTCGACCTGATTGCCGCGCACCCGGAACAACCACGGCTGGGTGTTGTGGTTAGACGGTGCCAACACGGCGTAACGGAGCATGAACCGGAGCTTTTCGCTCGGGGTTCCCCGTCGAGGATACTCGTGCTCCGGGATTTCCCAGGCACTACGATTCGAGTTTGTTTTCATAAGCACAACCGGGGCGCGCCCGGTGTGGATACCGTGGCCCGCCCTCCATGCCAGCACTCGCCGAAGCTTGGCCGAGTGTCCCCCTTGGTTGCCCCGGCTAGGCCAAGGAATGCTGCACACCGCGATGCTTGAACCGCCGGGCACTGACCGCTAAAACCGGCGCGCGCATGAACAATCTCCACGGCCTGCCGCTGGTCGCTCCCCGCGTCACTCCCACGCTTGATCCCGCCTTCCGCCCGGCGGCCCTGGCCACCCGCGCCTGGCGCCAGGCCTTGCAGCACACCGGCGGGGCGACGCCCGTCACGCTCGCGCTGGAACAATCGGATGGCTCGGTCTTTCACTTCCACACGGAGCTGGCACCGGCCGGACACGCACTGACCACCGGCAACTTCAGCCACATGGAACGACTGGCCAAGTTCCTCCTCTGGCAGCGCGGCGGCTGGCGGTTCCACCTGACCGGGCCGGCGGAACTGGCCGCGCAACTGCAAGCCCACTTCCGGGAGACGGCCACCGGGCGGTTCGATTCCAACCTCATCGGCGAACGCGTTTACGACCGGCCCATCGAAGTCATTGCATGCGATGCCGCCAGCCTTCCACCGGAACGCGCCAATGTGCAGGCACTGGGACGCAACCTCGACGGCTGCCGCATCGGCTTCGACCTCGGCGGAAGTGATCGCAAAGTAGCCGCCGTGCAGAATGGCAAGGTGGTCTTCAGCGAGGAGACGGTCTGGGATCCCTACTTTCACCCCGACCCGCAGTATCACTTCGACGGCATCATGGACTCGCTCCGCAAGGCCGCCGCGCATCTGCCGCGCGTGGACGCCATCGGCGGCAGCTCCGCCGGCGTGTATGTGAACAACCGCGTGAAAGTTGCCTCGCTCTTCCGGGGCGTTGCGCCCGAGGTGTTCAATGCCCGCGTGAAGGATCTCTTCCTGGAAGTGCAGCGGGCGTGGAATGGCGTGCCGCTGGAAGTCGCCAACGATGGCGAAGTCACCGCGCTCGCCGGCTCAATGTCACTGGGCGTCAATGGCGTGCTGGGCGTCGCCATGGGCACCAGCCAGGCGGCGGGGTATGTCACCCCCAGCGGCAACATCACGACCTGGCTGAGCGAACTGGCCTTCGCACCCGTGGATTACCAGCCGTCCGCAGCCTGCGATGAATGGAGCGGCGACTTCGGCGTGGGCGCTCAATACTTCTCGCAGCAGGCCGTCGGGCGGTTGCTGCCTGCGTCGGGCATCGAAGCCGAGGCCGCCCTGCCCCTGCCGGAAAAGCTCAAGCTGGTGCAGTCACTCACGAAGTCCGGCGACTACCGCGCGCGAAAGATTTACGAGACCATCGGCACTTACCTGGGCTATGCCGTGGCGCACTATGCGGACTTCTACGAGTTCAACCACTTGCTGATCCTAGGCCGCGTCACGAGCGGGGCGGGCGGCGATGTCATCATCGCTGGAGCGAAGGAAGTGCTGGCGGTGGAATTCCCCGAACTGGCCGCGCGCATCCAGTTTCATGTGCCTGACGAGCAGGACAAACGGCACGGCCAGGCCGTGGCCGCCGCGAGCCTGCCCAAGCTGCGCTGACACGCGGTTTGCCTGAAGTTTTCCTTGGCTTGCGCTGCGGGGTCGAGAAAACTTCTCGCATCAATTCCTCTGCCATCCGGCTTGGCTCGCGCGGTCGTGCAGCTGATGGACGGAGTTGAAAACCGCGTGGGTCGCAAAACTGAAATCACCAAACTGCTCGCGAATCTGCCGCGTCTTGGGGTCGGCCTGGCCTACCGCGAACCGTTCCGTGACGAGTTGCTGCAAAAACAGTCGGAGGTGGATTTCCTGGAGATCGCGGCGGACGATTATCTCGACGCGACCCCGGTGCTGGAGGAGGAGCTGGAGCTGCTGGCCGAGCACTTCACCATCGTGCCCCACTTCATGAAGCTCTCGCTCGGGAGCGCTGAGGGCCTGGACGAGGCGTATCTGGAAAAAGTGGCCGCGTTGGTGAAATGGCTGAATCCCCCGTGGTGGAGCGAGCACATCGGTTTCACCCGTGCCGGCAAGGTGACGCTCGCGCATCCGGCTCCGCTGCCGTTCACGAAGGACGCGGTCGCGGTGATGAAGCGTAACATCATCACCGCCCGGCGGGCCATCCCCACGCCCTTGATTTTGGAGAATGTCTGTTCGCAACTAGTGTGGCCGGGGACGGAGATGGACGAGGCGGATTTCCTGAACGAAGTGCTGGGTGTCGGCGGCTGCGGCCTGTTGCTGGACGTGACGAATCTGTTCGCCAACGCGCCCTCGTTCGGCGGGGACCCGGCGGCCTTCCTGGAACGCCTGCCGCTGGACCGCGTGGTGCAGATCCACTTCTCCGGCGGGCACGAGTCCAAGGGGCGTTTTGTGGACAGCCGCGGGCAGGCCGTGCCGGAGGGCGTGTGGCAGTTGCTGGAGCAGGCCGTGGCACAAGCCCCGGTCCGAAGCATCTGCCTAGAGCGCGATGACAATCTGCCACCGCTCGGAGAAGTGCTCTGGGAACTGGAGCGGGCGCGGGCAATCGGGAGACAGCACCGGCGATGGAACTAGCCCAACAGCAAAAACTGGTGGCGCGGCTGTGCACGAATCGCGAGTTCCGCGAGGAGTTTTTTGCCAATCCCGCGCAGGTGGCCGCACGGGAAGGGCTCACGGTGGGTGCCGAGGGACTGGCCGAGCTGCACCATGAGCATCTGCGCCAGTTTGCCCGGCTGCTGCGCACCCGCCGTCTGGGCTCCGTGGGCGTGGCCCTGCCGCTGACCCGCCGGGTGCTGGGCAACCGGTTTGTGGAGTGCTTCAAGCTTTACGCGCTGCGGCCGCCGCCACCAGGGGTCGAGCGGGTGGTGGTGGATGCCATCGGGTTTGTGGACTTCCTATGCGGGCAGGTGGGGGCGGAAGTTTTTGATCCCGCGTGGAGCGTGTCCCTGGCCCGCTACGAGGCCGCACGGCTGGAGGCGGTCTGGCTGGGCCGGCGGCTGGTGGTGCGCTGGCTGCCGCATCGGATCGGACCGTTGCTCGTGCAACTGGCCAAGGGAAAAGTCGAAGCAGGCAGCTTCAACCGTCCCACGCTGGCGATCTGGTGGCGTGGGACAGAGCGCGGCCGGCCGCATCACTGGCTGGTCTAAGAGCCTGTCTGAAAATTGGGAGGGGAACGCACGCGTCCCGCGCTCGTAGTCGCCGGTCCCGGCCACGATATCTCGTTCCTCCATCTCGTTCCTCACCACTGGGCGGGAAGTGAATGGAGGGCCGAAATTTCCGGCGGGACGCCGGAAATCACATGCCGGAAGCGTGTGCTCCCCATTTTCAACGGCCTCGTTGGCTAAGAGCACCCGGAGGCGATGTTTGGGTATGGCCGGGATTTAGCGGATAGCACTGGATGCCTGCTGGTCGGGCCCCGGCAGGTCGCTTGGCTTTACCTGCCTTGGAAAAAACCCAGGCACTTCGCAGACAATGGCGGCGTTGCCAGCTTGGTTAAGACCGATTACCGATAGCACGCCCAGCGTTTTGCCAACCTGCTGTCCCGACGGCAAACCACGTAACCCGGTTGCCTGACAGCGCGTCCTTGGCAGGAAATCGGCCTGCCAAAGAACAGGCTCCTCAATACCCAAGCCATGAAACACTCCTGTCTGCCCTTCGCCACCGTTTTGGCTGCTCTGGTGGCCCTAGCCCCCGCCGCCGAGCCGAAAACCGCCACACCCGCCTTGAAACCCGACGCCGATGGCTGGATCCGGCTGTTCAACGGCAAAGATCTGCAAGGCTGGGTGCAGAACGGCGGAAAAGCCGATTATCGGGTTGAAAATGCGGAGATTGTCGGCACTTCCCGGCCCAACACGCCGAATTCCTTCCTTTGCACTGCTCACGAATACGGCGACTTCGTCCTCGAAGTGGAGTTCAAGATCCAGCCGGGGCTCAATGCCGGGGTGCAGATCCGTAGCCATTGCTTCGCGGAGGCCAAGGAATACGAGTGGAAGGGCAAGACGATCAAGGTGCCCGCCGGGCGGGTCCACGGCTATCAGGTGGAAATCGACGCCTCCGCCCGGGCATGGAGCGCCGGCATCTACGACGAGGGCCGCCGCGGCTGGCTGAATGATTTGAAGGACAACCCCGCCGCCCAAAGGGCCTTCAAACAAAACGAATGGAACAAGTTCCGGATCGAATGCCGCGGGGACTCCATCAAGACTTGGATCAACGGCGCCGCCGCCGCCGACTTGAAGGACTCGATGACCCCGCGCGGGTTCATCGCGCTCCAGGTTCACGGCGTGGGTAAGAAGGAAGAGGCCATGGAAGTCCGCTATCGGAACGTGCGTCTGCAGGACTTAGGCACAAAATAGCCCGCCGCCCGCTCGCCCCTTGTGTTCACGGGCGCGCCACCCTATTTTTTCGCCCATGAATCCACTGGGCAAGCTGACCGCCACCCTCCTTGGCACCTTGGCCGTTGCTGCAGCGGATGAGGTCCAGCTTCGGGACAAGTCCGCCGTGACCGGACGCATCCTGGCGGAGAAATCCGAGCAAGTGTTCGTGGATCTTGGCTACACAGTGATCGGGGTGCCGCGCAGCGAGATTGTGCGCATCATCCGCGCTGGCGAAACCCCGGCTGCTCCAAAAAGTTCAAACGGCAAGAAACCTGCGACATCAGGTGGTGCCGCCAACGTATCGACATCATCCGGCCGGGAGAGAAAGGGGCTTTACCAAGTCAACACAACCCCGCCGCAGGAACGCACGGTGCGCGAGCTGGTGGCCCAACTGGGCGAGGCTGTGGTGCAGGTGCGGACCCCCGGCGGGCTGGGTTCGGGCTTTCTGCTGAACGACGAAGGCCATCTCATCACCAACTTCCACGTCATCGAGGGCGAAACGCAGATTTCCATCGAGGTTTACCACCAGCGGGCGGGGCAACTGGAGCGCCGCGCCTACAAGCAGGTTCGCATCGTGGCGATGAACAAGTTCGCCGATCTAGCGTTGCTCAAAATCGAGGACAAGGACGCACCCAAATTTGCCAGCGTGGCACTGGGCGAGGCGGATGTGCTGTCCGTGGGGGAACGCGTTTTTGCCATCGGCAGCCCGCTGGGCCTGGAGCGCACGGTGACCGAGGGCATCCTGAGCACCAAGACGCGGCAGATGCAGGGCGCGCTCTATCTCCAAACCACCACGCAAATCAACCCCGGGAACAGCGGCGGACCGCTTTTCAACCTGCGCGGCGAGGTAATCGGAGTGACCAACATGAAGATTACGTTCGGGGAAGGACTCGGTTTCGCCATTCCCGTGGAGCAGGTGAGATTCTTCCTCGAACACCGGGATGCCTACGCCTATGACGCGGAGAACCCCAGCAACGCGTATCGCTATCTTCCGCCACCCAGCCGGACTATTCAGCCAAGCAAGGAGGGCAAGCGGTAGTCCGGTCAGAGCTTGGCTGACTTGAGCGGGGCGGGCGCAGACGCCGCCTTTTGCTTCTGGTATTCGGCGTTCAGGGCCTGAACCTTCTTTTCCTCGGCAACCAAGGGTTTGGTCATTTTCTCAGCCGCCGTCTTGGAAGTGGAGGCCAGCTTCTTGTTGTCGGTGATGGACTTCTCCAAATCCTTGATCCGCTTGGCCAGCTTGTCCTTCTCCTCCTTGGTGGTGGTCTTTACCTTCTTGGCCGCCTTGATGTCGGCCTCTGCCTGTTTGATGGCGCCATTGGCGGACTCGGCCTGGGCGAGCAGGCGCTTCTGCTCCTCTTTCATGCCGGCAAGATCCTCCTTGGCCCGCCAGACCTGCGCAAAAAAGGCACCCAACTTGAGGCGGTCCACGGAACCGCGAGCCAATTTCAGCTCACTGTCGGCGTTCTCAACGGCCGACTTGGCATCGCTCACTGCCTTGTCCGCAGCTTCCAAGGTCTTGGCGAGCGCCTTCTTGGCCGCATCGGTCTTGGCCGCGTCCACATCCGCACGAACCTTGGCGGCGGCGGTGTTGGCCTCGGCGAGCTTGGCCTGAAGCTTCGGCAGGTCAGCTTCCAAATCCGCAATGCGCTTGGCGACCAGTTGCTGCTGCTCGACAATCGGCGGCGGATTCAGTGTGATGCCGCTCAATTCTTTGCCAGAAGCCACGTCCCAGCCGTAGGTCCGACCCGTCCAGTCCACCGCAAAGACCCGCTTGCCATCGGCGCTCAACACGGCGCGAATCGGCAGATCATTGGTGATGCTGAAGGTCTTGGCTTTGTTGCCTTCCTTGTCCCAGACGGTGACGGCCTTGTCGCGGCCGCAGGTGACCATTCCGCCCTCGGTGTTCACGGCGAGCCCGAGCACGTTATTGTGGGCGGTGGAGGACTTGACCTGCTGACCCTCCTTCATGCTCCAAGTGCGCACGGTGCCGTCCTCGCTGGCGGACACGAGAATGTCGGGTGTGCGCCAGACAAGGGAAACGATGGCCGACTTGTGGCCGGTGAAGCTCTGCTCTTCCTCCCATGAACCCGCCTCCCAGACGAGCACTCCGCCGTTGCGGTCGCCGGTCGCCAAGAACGTGCTGGTGTGGTTGAACTCGGCTGCGGTAACCCACTCCGTGTGCTTCTTCATCTTGTGGACCTGCTGGCCGCTGGCGGTGGCATAGACCTTCACCAGCCGGTCCGGTCCCCCTAGCGCGATCCACTTCTGGTTTGAGGAAATGTCCGCCGCCAAGGCGACATCCAGTTCATCCCCTGCGGTGATGATGCGTTCGCCGCTCGTGATGTCCCAGACGGCCACCAGGCCCTTGTTGGCACCCCGGCCACCGCCCACTAGTAGCAACTTGCCGTTGCGGCTGAACTTCGCGTCATGGGCAAACCCCTCCGGGAAGGGCAGCACCCCGGCAAGCTGCAACGTGTCGGTGTTGTAGAGAAGGATTTGCTTCTGGCCGCCCAACGCTAGCAGCGGCGCCCAAGGACTGGCAGCCACCGCGGTAGTAGCGCTGGTGCGCGGGGTGCGCAAGACGGGTTCGAGCAACAAATCACCGGGCATGGGCGGCGCGCCCTCGGGCTTGCCAAACGCCGCCGCGCTCAGGGACAGGTCAATCTTGGGACGGTTCGAGACCACGGCCTTGCTGCCGGAATTTTCCAACAATCCGCCCGCGACCCATTTCTTGATGATCTCGATTTCCTTGTCCGGCAGCTTGCTGTTGGGCGGCATCGTCGGCTCAGCCGCGTGCGTGACGACCTTGACCAGCGAAGAGCCGTCCGGATCGCCCCCCTTCACAATCGCACCCGAGCTGCTGCCCTTGATCGTGGCCCCATAGGTGGATAGATCGAGGTCCGCCTTGGCCTTGTCAGGATTGTGACACTTGAGGCATTGGTTCTTGAAGAGCGGCAGCACGTGCTCGTCGTAAGTGACTTTCTGGGCGGTGGCGACAAGCGGGAGCCCCAAGGCTACGGATGCGATGATAAGGCGAGGATTCATGGCGGGATTAAGGTTGGTTGGTCAAGGGCGCAGGATGGCCAAGGCACAAGCCGCAAGGAGGCACGAGCATGAGGCGCACAGGCAAAGAACCTGTCCGCAGCATCCACCTGAGATGGAAATGCGGGCCATGCGGACAATTACCTAACGGGTTCAGTGGTTAAAGATGAACTCTTTGGAGTTCAAAACCGCCCAGAACATGTCGTTGAGAGCCAGCGAGCGCGCAGAGTTGTCCTTCGCCTCCTTCAAGAACTCTCCCAGCTTGGTCTGCTCGGTCTGGGTGGGCGGACGGGAGAAACAACGCCAGTATATGTCCTCGATGATCTGCTCATTGGTCTTGCCTTCCTTCAACCCGGCGGCAATTAGCCCGCCGCTGAGGATCTTCTGATTCACCGTCTCACCGTTGAGCAGATGCAAAGCCTGCGAGAGATTGGGCTCCATCTTAACCTCGCAGGAGCAAACGGTGTCACGATTGGCCCGGCCGAAGGTGGTCAGGAAATAGGTGGAGGTCCGCCCGTCCACGATTTCCACTGCGCGGGCACCCAAGGGCAGGCCGCGGAACTTGTCCTTCGTTGACGTGACCACGTTGATGGCGTCCAGAAGCACCTCTGCGCGCAGCCGGCGGATGGTGCCCTTCGCGAAGTTGCGCGTGTCGGCGGCGTTCATCTCGTTGGACTTGGCGGCGAGCTGGTAAGTCCGTGAGTTGCAGATGTCGCGCACCAACTTCTTGAAATCATAGTTGGAGCCGGTGAAGCGCTTGCCCAGCTCCTCCAGCAACTCGGGGTTGGAGGGAGGATTGCTGATGCGCACATCATCCACCGGTTCCACGATGCCTTGGCCAAAGAAATGCGCCCACACGATGTTGGCGAGGTTCTTGGCAAACCACGGATTCCGCGGCGAGGCCAGCCACTTGGCCAGCACCTCGCGGCGATCAGCCCCTTCAACAGGCTTGTCCATATCCATCCCAAGATACTTGGGGGGGATGTCCCGATTGCCGACCGGGTGGCGCACCCCGCCATTGGCGCGGTTGTAAACCACCGTTTCACGCTGATCCTCGCCCGTCTTGCGGCCCACCTGGGCAAAGAAGGCGGCGAAGCTGTAGTAGTCGTTCATCGTCCAGCGGTCGAACGGATGGTTGTGGCACTGCGCGCACTGCATCCGCATGCCCATGAACACTTGGGCGACGTTTTCGGTGAGCTTGAGGGTGTCCGTCTCGACCTTGTAAAAATTGGCGGCGGGATTGGCGAACGTCCCTCCGTTGGCGGTCAACAAATCCTGCACCAGACGATCAATGGGCACGTTCTGGGCAAACTGGTCCTTGAGCCAGTCATAGTATTGCAGTGCGGACTTGTATTGGAAGCGGTTGTTGTCCGTCCGGATTTGGAGCAGTTCAGCCCACTTCATCACCCAGATCTCTGTGAACTCTTTCCGCTCGAGCAACTGATCGATCATCTTCTCGCGCTTCTTAGGATTCTTGTCGGAGAGGAAGGCCCGCACATCATCCGGTTGCGGCATCGTTCCGGTAATGTCCAAGGAGACACGGCGCAGGAATGTGGCATCGTCGCAGAGTTCGCTCGGAGTGATGCGGATTTTCTTCAGCTTGTTGTGAACCAGCGTGTCGATGTAGTTGTGCTCGGCAACGTTGGGGAACTGGTAATCCGGCTTCTTGGGTATTGAAATGGCCGGTGAACCAACCGTGTAAGCATCGAAACGGGCCATGATGAATGCTTCCCCCGGCTTGTCCGAAGTCAGCAAACCGGCCTGGGAGGACTTGATGGCCCCGTCGTTGTTACTGATGAACACGGAGAGCTTGGTCACGTCCCGGTCACTCCCGTCGCTGTAGCGAGCCCGCACCGTAAGCTGCTGGGTAGAGCCGGCACCTTCCAAGACCACCTGCGGAGGATAAATTTCCACCTCCACTACCTGGGCGACATCCTTCACATCGGGAACCGCTCCGGCTTCGAGCCACTTCACGACCGTGGCCAGCAGCTCACCATCGGGTTCGATGCACTTGCCGCCGGTGTGCTGCACCTTGCCGGTGGCCTTGGTGAGGAACAAGCTATCCTCGGGGATGGCCAGATTGACCCGGCGACCAATTTGCTCACGGGTGATTCGGTAATAATCGCCTTCCGGATCGAAGCCGAAAACCGACAGGCGAAAACCGTCCTTGCCCCGCGCTGAACCATGGCAGGAGCCGGTGTTGCAACCGCCTTTGCCAATGATTGGCATGATGTCGAGCTTGAAGCTCAACGGCGGGATGTGGCTGGCATTTTCCACTTTCAGCGGCACGGTCATTGTCCGCCCTTCCACCTTCACCTGCACCTCGCTCTTGCCGTCGGCGAGCGGAACCAGCGTGGTCTTCTCGAAGCGCGCCAGCGTCTTGTCCACCACGGTGAAAGTGGCCTGCGGAGTCAAATCACGCGTGGTGCTGTCGGAATAGGTGCCTTGGACGACGAAGGACTGAAGATCCACCTTGGATGACAGCGTGGCGTCCGGCGGATACACCTTAATGTCCACGAGTTCCGGTTTGGGAGCGGCAAAGGCAGCCAAGGGGACCAAGGCCAGCAGAGCGAGAGAGGCGAACTGTTTCATAGGCGTTTCTATTTTCCGTTCGTGAAATGGGCGGCTGGCTTACTTGCCGGACTTGCCCGGCTTGGTGGCCGGGGTGGCAGGTCGGGCTTCTGCGAGCTGCGCACGCGGACCATCCAGACGCAAGGCTCCGCTGCCGGCAAACGTTTGGGTGACAGGCTGGCCTTTGAGCTTGAGGTCCATGGCCACAAAGAGCGAACGGTGCATGCCCTTCACCGCATTCGTGGTTGTGTTCACCTCGAAGAAGATTTCCTTGTCTTCCTTGGTGATGTATTTGGGCTCAGCATTGGCACCGCCTGGCAAGCCCATCAGCCGCACCTCGGCCTTGCCCTCGAAGGGCGTCTTCTGTTCCAGCTCGCACCGCAGCTTGACCGATGTCCCAACAAGCGTGTTGGTCTGAACGATCTTGCCGCCAACAAAGGCAGGGGCGATTTCCAGATCCGCGAGCTGGGAGGAGGCGTAGGCAGTTCCGCCATCGACCGTGGCCGAGGCCAGAATGGCGATCTGCCACTTCTTTAGCATGGCATTCCCGTTGGCATTAAACATGTAAACCACCGACTTCTCATCCTTGCCAATCGTCATGTCCGGCGTGGTCCCAATGCCCGGAGGATTGAACAAGTTCATTACGCGAATGGGGGCATCAAAGCCCGGCTTGCGATGGGCGACAACCTTGACTCCGAGCGACCCACTTTGAACCAAGGGGGCCTTGATTTCCTCGATATCAATCTTGAAGGGAAGCTCCTCAACCACGGCCACGGCGATTTTGTCCGTCCAAGTCTGATAATAAACTCCGTCATTACCCTGCTGCACCAAGTCGTAATTCTGGTAGATGCCGCCCTTGACGGAAGCGGTCGCGTCCTTGGGCGTGCCGATGGACAGATTGGCCAGCTTGCCGGCCACGGGGG
>Ga0255087_1000470_pt1 | contig 16676 bp, 12 predicted proteins | sample Colum_Miss_RepA__FD_188561 | JGI IMG/M metagenome (GOLD analysis project Ga0255087, IMG submission 188561) | Freshwater microbial communities from Columbia River, Oregon, United States - Colum_Miss_RepA_8d | ecosystem: Environmental > Aquatic > Freshwater > River | place: USA: Oregon | collected...
ATATTGTACTCTGAGATTTGCTTTGATTAATGAGTTAAAAATTTAATGAAATAGAGTTTTTTCATCTATTGATGATACGCGAGTTTTTCAGTGAATGAGGCTGATGAATTCCTCATGATTAGGAAAAAGCTTGAATTATTGATTGGAGTTTTTCTGATTCAAGAAGAATGATAAAAAAACATTTCTATCAGGATATGATAGGTGATATAGACGTAGTTCTCCGTCTTTTGCATATGAAAAGAGGAGACGATTGCTGATTAAGTTTTCATCTTATGTTTTAATAAGAAGAGGGTTAGTCAGCGAAAAAATCGAGTGAAATAACAATCCTTCCAAAAGAATACTCGTCGAGTGAACTCCCTGATTTAGTTATGTTCTTTTAGGGTTTTATCATGAAGAGGTGTTTATTATATGTGCTGGTTTTGGATTTGTGCTGCTAGCCAAGCTGCTTCGAATGTATTGACTCCGGTTGCACCGGCTCTGTCAGGTGCTCCGGTGGCTCAGGTTGAGCGGGTTACCCGTGTGTCCCCAGAAATTCAAGTAGGCCAGATAGTGTATGATTCTCGATGTGAGCGACTGACCGTCTCTAGTGTATTTGAGGATGGTACGATTGTGGGCAGGGATTCCCGTGGGGTCATGCGAAACTATCCAAAATCTATTCTTGGAGTTGGTTTCGGATCTGTTAACGGGGTTTCGGTTGGAGATCGTGTCTATACTCCAGGTGGATCCTCAAGTTCTGTGAGATGTCTCTTTGAAGATGGAATGGCATATGTTGAGGAGTCCTATAGTGGTCATGGCGCTAAATTGCCCGTGAATCACCTTGGTGTATGTTCTGGTTCTTTAGAGGGCTTAGCAGTGGGTGAAAAGGTTTACACGCCTTCCGGTGTTTCTTCAGTAGTGAAGTGCTTTTACCAAAATCAAACCGCACTCGTAGAGCAATCCTATAGTGGTCGATTAGAGATTGTTCCTGCAATTTCGCTCGGCTTATCCTCAGGAAAGTTGCTTGAGATGAATATAGGTCAATATATTTATACTCCTGGGGGAGTAGCTAGTAAAATAAGAAGCTTTTACAGAAACGGAAAAGCACTAGTTGAACATAATTATGACGGAAATCTTGAAATCTTAGATGCATCTGCCTTGGGTTTAGATCAAGGTTCCATAGGTCTTGTTGCGGTCGGGGATTATGTTTATACCTCCCAGGGTGAGAAATTGAAGGTGAAGGCCTTGTATCGAAATGCAACGGCTTTATTAGAAGATACATATTCTGGAAATCGCAAGATAAAAGCTGTTCAATCTCTGGGGATTATGAAGTGTGGAGTTTTTGATGTAAAAATTGGAGAGGAAGCTATTAGTCTTGCTGGGCGCTATGGTAGGGTGGCTGCTATCTATCCGAATGAGTCAGTATTATTACAGTATACTGATCATCAGAATCATTCGTTTGGTGGCATTGTCTCCATTGAGCACCTGAAATTTAAGACCCTAAAAATCAAGAAGTCTATTCCTACTTGTGAGGTTGTCTCTCCTACTCTGCCTTCTTCAAATACAGCTCCTGTACCATCGGCACCGCCTGCTGAACTTTTTGAGTATGAGATGCCTGAATCATCAGCACCATTAGCGAATGTTGTTGTGGTGAACTCCTTTGATTCAAGCGGAGGAAATCATACCTTAGTAGAAGCTTCGAATGGAGATGCTGGAGTAAGTATAAATACGGATCTGGATCAGGTTCAAAAGATAGAAAATACAGATCAAGAAAATTCGACTTCAGCTGCAGAGCCGATAACTGCGACACGTGAAGATGAGGTATGCAAAATTTGCTTAGAACAGCCTTTGAGTGTGATTCTCATTCCCTGTGGACATTATGTTCTTTGCGATGAGTGCTCAAAGTCTATACAAATGTGTCCAATTTGTAGAGACCCAGCCACCTCCAAGCATAAGGTCTATCGCTAAAAAATAGATCACTTGAGTTTTGGTGCTCACACTTAGGCATGTGAGAAAGAATAATGGGGAGCGGGAATATTATTTCTCTCTCCTCTTTAGTTTTTACTGATCCTATAGTGATGCATTTATACTGATCTAAAAGTGACTAACGTGCAGCCACTTTTTTCTGTGGAAATAAGGCTAGAGTTTGTTTCTGAGTCTGGGAAATATTTTCCAAGATGGTTTCTACAGATACTAAAACATCTTGCTCTCCATGAAGAATGAGGGATCCTTCTCGGGTAGGTAAAACAAAGTTTTCGTACGCTTCTTCGACTATTGGAAAATAAGAGATGGTATCTTTAAGGCTTTGATCCCGCTCTTCTCCTGCCTTTACGGTTCTTGAGTATCTTACTTCTCGAGACGTATCTACAAAGACAGTAAAGTCAAAAAGGTGCCTAATTTCAGGATTGAGTGCGTGAATTCCTTCAAAGATCAAAAAATCAGGGCATTCAATCATTTCCGCAGATTCTAGGCACCTTTTCCCACCTGTACCAAAAAAATAGATTGGAGGCCGGACAGATTCTCCTTTTCTGATATAGGTGAGTTGAGTTTTCATTAATGTCCAATCCATTGCGGATGGGTGATCAAAGTTCCAATAAGTTCCAGTGATGCCCTTGTAGGAGTATACTCGATGGAGTTCCTTAGGTTGTTCAATAGGGTTAAAGTAATTATCTTGGGATAGGTGAGTGACCTTGCCAATTCCTCTGGCTTTGATTTCTTCAGCAAGGCGTTTTGAGATTGTTGTTTTCCCAGATCGAGAGCCACCACCAATTGCGATCATGATGACGGCAGGCACAGGTTTTTGAAAAGTGCGTTTGAGCGCGATATCAACGATGGATACTGCGTTTTGATTTTCGAGCTGTGAGTCTCTCATATATTCGCTTCTGGATAGAAAAAGTTTTAAAACGTATATCGAAAGATCAGACATTTATCAACTCGTACTTTGTAAGATTCTAAAACTCTGAATCAATGCGGCATGTTAGGGTGAATTCTGAGTTTTCAACTCTAAAAGTGTTTGAGTGACCCGTGAAAATGCTGCTTAGGGTAAAGTTAGTCCGTATTCATCAAAGAATCGTAAAACAGCAGATGAGATAGCCCTGGGGTTTAGCTGTAATGAGATGATAAAGGATAAGATAGGCTACTCTTCGGAAACAGGGTCCATTAAGGGTTCTTTGAATTCAAATTCTTCTCTTCTTCCTGAGGGGGAGCAAGTAATACAGAAGACCTTGCTCTCACGAAATTCAACTGCATAGCGCCATCCTTGTACTTGCATAAACTCATAGTAAGAAACACGTAAGGACCTTGCTGTATGAACAGCCCAGTTCCAGCGATTCACTCTAATTTGTTTGACTAAGGTTGCTGGAGGAGGGGTGGGGACTTGATCTGAAGTTTGTGAAGGCAGAGTGGCATGCGTGTTTTGAGTCAAAAAGATTGCAGTGAAGGCCACTAGAGCTACATGGAGATGAGTTTGTTGCATAAGTTTCTCTCAAGAATTTTCTAAGCAATTAACACTTTTAGTTGCGAAGCTAAAGAAAAAATCATGCTCAGATTTATTGTCAACTGAGAAAGTTGTTTTGTTTGTGAGCGTACTTCGCGTTGATCTGGGTGGAGCGGGATTCAGGAGGGGTGCCTTGTGGGATTTCAGGAGAGCCTCGAGTGAATAAAGAAATAAAACTTGAGTTTTTTACTTTTGTTATTTAGTGTACGCCTCATGCGAAAAAGTTCGGTCTTTGGTGTGGTGGCTTATTTTTTCATCGTTTCTATCGTCATGGTGAATCATGTGCAAGCAGCACCACTCTCTAGAGCTAGAGCTCATGAAGTAGCTCAACTCTATCGAGGTGTGATGGGTAGTTTGCTCGAGTCTCCGACTCCGGCAACTCGGTCTTTTTTCTACCCTAATGAGGTTCTCACCGCTGAGAGAGTGGAAGCAAACACGCGAGAATTTGAGGAGCTCTTGACTCGTGTGAGCTTACCGCAAACAGTGAATCGCATCCTAATACTTGATAAGCTTCGAAGGGGGCATGTTCTTCATTCTCGTGAGAAATATACTCTACTCATGGAGCTTGATCGTGTAGATCAATCGATTCAGACTCATTTAGATCGTCAAGATCATTCACTCCAACGTCGATGGATCCTACCTCAGTTTTTGGGCTCTGTTGGAATGATTGCCTCAACGGCATTTATGAGAGCCATTCCACAGGCGGAAATTACTGAGGGGAATTGGGCATGGCCAGTTTTTGGATCTTTGGTAGCTGGTGGAGTAGGACTCATGGGTCACGCTCTTTACCAAAATAATTATTGGACTCCAGAGTCGTTTACTGACTCTCGCAGTTGGAAGGAGCAGTTGATTCAATTAGCAGCAACCCATGAAGTTCGAGCGAGAGACATGATTGAGCATCGGCTTTTGGGTACAGTGTTTCTAGTAGATAGTGAGACTTTCCCCCCAATTCCAGATTATTCATTTATCCTTGAGTGGGTCGGGTCACTGCCTCATATGGGATCTCTGAGTGACTTGCATGCGAGATTAGAAGTGGCAGGAGATGGTCCGGCTCCCGTTGCTGCTCATCTTGCCATAGATATTCCACCTGTGGCGCAAGATGGCGCAGGTGTAAATCCTCATCATGAGTTAATTCAGCGTTTTACTCAACAGTTTCGATCACTCGATCTTTCTGATAGTCAGTTCAGTGCCCTGAATCGAAATCAATTCCAAATCGTTGTGAAAGCTTTGGCTCAAGAAATTTCACAACAAAGATACTCTTTGTGGAGTCATATTGCTTCAAGAAGGCTGTTATTTATGGCATTGCAAAGAAAAGAAGCTTATGCATTGTTTGATCTTCTGAAGGTTCAAATTTCTACCATGTATCCTCTAATGGACTCTCTTTATAAATCTTTTTATAATAAAGTATTTCTGATTGCGGCAGAAAAGAATCATCCACAACTCCTCAATCTGTTGTATCACTCAAGACAGGGACCGGGTGATGTATTAAATACAATATTTTTACTCGAGCACTCTACTCTTGATCGAGTAAGACAGATTGCAGAACAACGAGGTTATGAAGAGATTTTAAATGTTCTCAATCGTGCCCATCGCAGATTTGATCCAATCGCTGTATTGCATCAACCTGGAGTTGATTTACTTCAAGCTGGACCTGTTAATCCTCAGCGCCAGATTATGAATAATGCCGGTCATGATGGAGTTTCTCTGCATGTGATGCAATCCACCTATGATGCCCTAAGGGCCCGATATAGAGTGGAGCTTGAAGTGAACTTTCCATCAGGTAGTAATCAGTACTTGGTTATTAGAAAAATTGAGCAGCTCCTTGAGGGACTCAAGGCAGCGAGTAAAATCGATGAAATGACAGATCTTTCTTCAAGGGCACTGTTTGCTCGTATTGAGGCACCCTTTAATGAAAGGGATCCCGGTTATGATCCGGATCATTTGTTCTTATGGAATACAAATGAGAAGAAGGCAAAAACGCTAAAATACCTTCAAGTGGCTTATGCAGCTCTTGAGGATGCAGCTGCATATCAACAACTCACAGGTCAAGAAATGACGGCAGCCGATCGAGATGATCATTGGGTGAGTTGGATTAAGAATGTTCTAGTAGATAGCGCGTTTGCTTATGCTATTGATGGAGGTAGGGAGATCGATCTTGAGCGACTTTCAACGAGTAGTTCGTGTGTTCCTGGTGTGGATCACCGTATTATTCATGGGCTGACCGGAATTCATCCTGACGTAAGTATTCATGGCGGGCATCAGCAGTTGATGAATGAAGCAACTTGGAGAGCACAGGTTGAAGCAAGAAGAGAAGCCAGCAGAAGAGAGAGAGAAGCGCAATTTAATAACTCAGCCTTTAATTCACTGGTTCTGGAATGGGTGAGACAAGGTGGGGATATTACTCAGTCACAGGCACAGATCCTCGATGCTTACCTAGCGTATTTGAGAGAGAAGGCAAAAGCTCAATTTGGCGAAGGTTTTATCGCTTCAGAAGAATTTAGAACCCTCTTGGAGACCATTGAGTCCTTTCCGGAAAAAATCATGGATAAAATTGCTGAATCAAGACCTGTGTTGTATCAACTCGAGGAGATCTCCTCTTAGTACTTGCTAGTGCGGGGAGCGTGCTGTGATGTTAGGTAAATGCTTGTAGTTATTTAGTTCTTAGCTTAGAAATATCTGTGTCCGTAATTGAAAAATGTATCTGCCCATGCTTCAGGTTTTCCTATCAAGGGAGTGAATACACCAAGAGAATGGTCTGTTTCGACAATTTAAGGATCTAACTTTCCAGGCGCCCTTTGTTTCTGAGGCTGTCCCAAAAATAGAAATTAGTTGATAAAAAATAAGAAAGGCGTTTCTTTTTAGGTGCTTAAACCGAACAAAAGAGAACGCCCAATGGAAGACTTACACCTAGCTCGAGCAATTTGGAAGAAATTTAAACCGAGGATTGAATCGCCAAAAAGATTGATGGAAGCCAAACGAGGGCGACCCAAGGCAAGTGAAAGAATGGCCTTTTTGGGGATTTGTTATATGGTTTGGAACAGATGCTCATGGAGAGCTCTTCCGTCAAAGTTTGGAAAAAAGAGCACAGTTCATCGGTACTTCAAAAAGTGGGCTGATTCGGGGCTATTTCAGAGGTTTTAGCACACAGTGCTTGTTTTTCTGAATCAGAATGGCCGACTCAAGAACGAACCTTATCTTGTTGATGGTTCGCAGGTAGTGGTTCAGTATTTTTCTAAGAAAATCGCCTTTATTAGTAGCAAGCTGCGTCCAAAAAAGAGCGATCAAGTTTTCACTACTGGTAGATGCCCAAGGAGTTCCACTGGCCTCAGTACTTGGTTCTGCGAATGAACATGATATAAATCTTCTTGAGTCGACGATCAATCAAGAAGTCATAAAGCGGTTAAATTTTTGTAAAAGAGTCCTCCTTGGCGACAAGGAATATGTCGGCCCTCACCAACAAACCACTGCGATTCTGCATGGATATCATCCGGTATTTTGCCCTAGAAAGTACCACTATGAAGCTCTCTCCAAAAAAGAAAGAATGATTTTGACATCCAACAGGTGGATTGTTGAAAGAAGTATTAGCTGGATAAAAACCCTCAGGAGAGTCAAGGTTTGCTATAAGAAATCGTTAAAACACTTTCTGTCATTTCTTGATCTGGCATGTCTTATGATCTCATTCCATAAAGGATATCAGTGATTTTTGGGACAGCCTCAACTTTATAATAATTATAATTTGACTCAAGTACTAAAAGAGCATAATTAGGCGACTGTTGTTAAGTCATAAAAATAAGGGGGAGTCATGAAAAGGGAATCGTTAGATTGGCTACTATTCGTAATAAGCTGTTTGTTGTTAGTTGCTCTTACTCCCTTTTCTCATGCAGATGATCAGAAATTGGCAAGCGAACCTCATTATTGTAGTGTTCAGTATTTTTCGAAGGCTGAAATTTATTCATTTAAAAACAATAACAGCCTTGTTCGTGCAAGAGGATTTAAATTGGGGCAATCAGTTCTTTTGGGAGTAGCAGTGGGCAAAAGTGATGTAGACGAATTAGTTAAGTTATCTGATTCCTATAATCAGGGGCAGGAAATCGGAAGTAAAAAGTATTGCACTTGGTATCTACACACTCCAAGTATGAATCCGATCGATTTTTTTAATTCTATTCTTGCCATGCAGACGTTCAATTACACTCCGATTGAAAGAAACCCCAGGGACCTTTCCTCGACTGAGGCTGTGAGTGAAGTCATGCAGGCAGTGCAGTCATCCTTCTTTGATAGAGATCCTAGCTTTGTTTCATGTCTAGTAAAAAATAAGTATTTGGCAGTTGGGTGCCAAGGAATGAGGCATCGTGGACCCACTGTAATTGGTGCTATTTTAGCTTTCAGTGGGTGCACGCCACAAACTTCTGCTGAGATTGTAAATAGACTGTGGGGACTAAATGATGTCGCCCCTGAGGTGAGGTTAGCAGTGATCGAAGCAGCATATGTCTATGGCTTAATGAATCCAAAGGTAAGCAAAGAGCTATCGATGGTCTTCAGTCAATCGCAGTAAAATTGAAAGAACTTATTGCATTGACTGGGATCAGGTTCTCGAGTTTTAATTGTTTTGAGAATATTTACTTTTATTAGGATCTCAGTCCACTGATTTTCAAATGTTCTCGACCCAAGGCGATGGTTTAGCTAAGTTTTGAATCTGTACGTCGCAGTTTCAGCGATTCTCCACCGATAATACCTAACCTTCCTTTTCGAACAACTTGGAACTAGTGCCCTAATGCCTCGAACCAAAATATCCCTCATTTTAGGCTTTTTTTTGAGTATCTGTGATGCTGAGTCTTAGCTCCTCCGTTTATGTGAAAGACGGCCCAGCTCTTGTTGGTCTAGGCCCACTCAAAACACTTTTTATCGTCGCAGGCCCCATCTCACGTGACATTAGAGATATTCTACGGATGAACTTGATTCCTGCGTCATGGCAGCACCTGGTTAGTCTTGAGGTCGTGAGCTGTCAAAACTAGCCCTTAAATGCGGCAAATTGCCTTGTTAATTGCAAGATGGAGTTCGCACCAAGTTCGCCTCTCGAGATATCAGTGGATACGAACCTTCCACTCTTCTTCGCCATTCACCTTTAGACCCGTGGCGTCCACTACCTCATAAAGTCTATTGCTGTGCTGGATATCCTGCTAAGGTATTAACCTCAGAGATCCTAAAACTAAAAACAGCGAAAGAGAGCTAGGGATCTCAAGATTTAACCCCAGCAACTCAAAGGCTCACTTCGTAAATTCTCCAACTTCTTTTTAATTAGTACGAAATTTGAACCTGAATACTGAAAATAACTCAATTACTTTGTCAGTATGAATCCTCTCGTAATTCTCATCACAGTATTAATATAGGTCAGCTTCTCAGGTACCCAAAGGTGAGTTTAACTCCATCTATTAGTGATCTATTGTACCCGGATTCTTCAATAGCGTCGCTCATGTTGTTCTCTCTAGCTGTAGTAAACTGAAGATCGCGCATGAACAGCTTGTGTTCAATATTATTTTTGATTTACTGAAGAGTAGCTCACAGCTGACACAACAAGGCTAACATGAACTATAGGAATAAATTGACACAATTAAAAGTTCGAGCTTAGGGTGTGTTTTTGCCGTATTTGTAGCACAAACATGTTTCCAATTTCTGTCGATTTTATTCTACGGGCTTCAGGATGTCAAAAAACAATGGAGAACCCTCACTCGCAAAGAAGTTAATGTTCATGATCTCTCCAAGTTTTCCTAGGTCTGATGCTTTCACAGAATCTAAAGTTGACCCGTCCCCTTGATTCTGCGCAAGTGGGGCGAAGGCCCTGTTTCGTGTATTCACACCACATAGTTTCCTCTGCCGTAATGAAATAAGGAAGTTTCTCCTGAGGTAAGAATCCGTCGGTGGCTGTGTTTTGACCTGCGCAGAAAGATGAAGATTGAACAAATCAAAAAGCCTTCGCATCGAGAAGCCTGAACCGAGAGAGGGGTTTTCACGAGGGTATTCTTTTGCATGGAATACAATAAGAAGGTCTTTGAGTTTACGGTGATAAATGAGATGTCCATGAAATAAGTCGGAGCGAGATAGAACTGTTGGGTTCCAGGGTATAGCACTTTCTGTAATTTTTATAAACAACTCTTCAAAATAAGTTCCAACCCCCTTGTTTTTAGGAACTCTATAGTTCTTGTCATTTCCTCCAGAAAACCAGGACGGTTTCTCAAGATTGGAGAAGCTCACTCCTAGTTCCTGAGTCATCAGGTAGATTGGAGAGGGCAGATCAATATCCTGAGTTCCGTGAATAAGAGGCTTTGTTTGTTGAATGATTAGATTTCTTACTTCTTCAGGAGGCGGTGGCTCTACTTGGGAAATCTGCTCAAGGACTGAGGTGAGTTCATCCGGGGTTACAACCCCAGCAGGTAGTGAGGTACAAAATCCTGAATTCTCCATCGCTGAAGATTGATCGAGTACCATCTGAAGTGCTGTGGTGCGGGTTTGTACCTCGACAGGATCATCCCCAAAAGCATTAAAACTGATTAGAGATAGAAATAAAAGTGTCCATTGTATTTTAGAATAATTTCCCATCTTTCCCCCCGCGGACTCGTTAGCACAGGGAGATTAAAAAAGTAAATTCTTTTATGAATTTTTATTTGAAAAAAGATGTCTTTTAAGAGTTATATAGAAAAAATTTGAAGATCTACACATTATTTTAAAAAGTTTATATGAGCCTGTCCCAAAAATCTAAATATAGTTTTTAGAATGAGATCAAGAGGCATCCTAGGTCTAGAAATGCTCAGTAGGTATCAAATGATCTTTCATAGCAATACTTGATTCTCCTGTAGCTCTTCAATCAACTGATGATCCTCTCTACTTTCCATCCATGTTGATTGAGTAACTTTCTTTGAGAAGGTTTCAGTTGATTTAAGTGATATTTTCTTGGGTGAAAGATAGGCTGGTATTCATGAATAACTGCAGTCAACTCTTGTCTTCCTCCGACGTACCCTTTGTCTCCTAAGAGTTTAGTATTGCTGTAAATCCTAGTATTTATTGGATTCTCCGCCAGGGTGGAATCCAGTAGGCTGGTATCATGTTTATTGGCAGAGCTGAGGGTTGTCACAAGCGGCGTTCCGTCTGAGTCTACCAGAAGTGAGAACTTAATGGCACACTTGGGTCGGTATTGAGAGCTAATAAATGCAGCTGTCTTTGGAAGAGAATGAGTGACGACTTGTGAGCCATCAATAATATGTACATCTCTCTTGATTTTTCCTCTCTTATCCATGAAGGCAAGACAGAGTTTCCATAGCTTCAGAAACAGGGCCTGATTTGGCCAATTCTGTGAAATATCGGTGAATCGTGGATCGAGTGCCGTACTTGCGCGGAAGTGCTCTCCATTGGCAACCACTCCAGACCAAGTGACAGATCCCTAGAAAAGCTCTTCTCAAATGAACTCTTGGACGACCTCTTCGGGCTACAGTTGCGCTCTGATAAGGATTGTTGAGTAACTGAAACTTCTTCCAAATGGATCGGGATAGGTGTAAAGTTTGCATCGGGCGTTCTCTTTTTTTTGGTTTAGTCACCTGAAAAGAAACGCCTTTTTTTATTATAAATCAACTATTTTCTATTTTTGGGGACAAGCTCATTCATATTTTCCCCGGATCACCCCTCACCTCTCGCGCAAGTAGCACCGCCTCAAAGCAATCATAGTTCGTTGCAATAATACTTAAAAACTCCTATCTTTGCGATAAATCCCACATATGCATTCCACCCAGCTGAATAAACACCTGCGCACTGAATGGATTTCCTCCATAAGAGGATCGAAAGACTTGAGGTAAAACAGACTGCGTCCATAAACCTCCCATATTTAGCTCAGCTCCCTCCCAAGACACAAGATTTCTTGAGTATCCTAGAGTAAAGGCATAAACCCAACTTCTCTCATGAGAAGAGATTTGATTTTTTATCATCAACTGATCAGGAGTTCTTTGCAAAGCCTCAAATCTGCCCCAGAATCGATTAGAATGACCTTTAACTAAAAACTCATCTGAAATTGACGACAAAAATGGAATTTCATCATACTCACTTACTCCACCATAGATGAAGGAGTGGTAAATACTCCAGTTTTCACTGAAATGAGCTTGATAATAATGAGACAGTGAATACCGTCTTTGCTTGATATGATCTTGATCCGAAGAGTGATGATCATTCAAATTTGCAAATGACATCATAAAGAGCCCATTCTCTCCTAGTTCTCTGATGTAACGAAGGGAAAAAGAATCTGGTCTTTCCAGGGGCAAATCAACTTGGGATGGATTCGGTTCTGCTCCACTAAAAATGGAAGCTTCAAAACGATCTTGCCCTAACTTCAAGGTTCCTCCAATGAGAGAGCCTGAGATATGCCCCACATCCTGCCCGACGTGATGACCCAGTGGTGCATTTGGATTCACGATACCGGTCAAACGATGCATAAATGCAATAGGCCCATCTGTGGACTCTCCCCGAGGAGCAATAAATACCTTTAGAAAATCTTTATCCTCATTAAGTCTAATCGTATCCGAGAAGGTTAGTCCCATGATCGGTGAGGAGTGAGGGTGCTGTGCATCTATATATGGAGCACCACTCTGGTCAGACTCCCCAATCTGTGCAAGCAAGGGATAGCCTCGCCTGGGCACACTCCACAGCTCTGTTGTCAACATCAGATCAATATTGAGATAGTGATTTGCACCGACTGTAGTACCCAAATCGAGCATAGCCATATTTGTAGAGAATGAATCTATCCGTCCCCTTGATCCACTCTGCCACGCACGATTGGCAAACCCATTTCCACGCACCATCAACATAGTCATAGACATATCTGCTAAGGCAATCGGCATACACATCACCATAGAAACATCCCAAACTGCCATCTCCCCGCAGTCGCTACGACTCTGCCAAAGAGAATTTGGGCCCATCATCACCTGCATGTCTGAATGCTCATTAGAATAACTCAAATTTATAGACATGACTTGAGTGACAATCAAAATTGAAAAAACCGTGATGATAAGATGAAAACCAGAGGTGATCAGTGTATTCATACCCATACCAGCATCATAACTCAAATCTCCAACTCTAAAGAGACTAAATCATGCAACTCTAGTCAGATCAATGATTTACCAAATTCACTTTTAAGGGAAAAATATTCATGATAGCTATTGGTTCAAAATTATTAATCTTTGGAGAATAACTATGATTCGCGCAAAAGGTTACGCAACACATGGCCCTCAGTCTCATCTCATTCCCTTTTCATTTGATCGTCGCGAACCCAATCAGCATGAAATTGTCATTGATATTCATTACTGCGGAATCTGCCACTCTGATATTCATCAGGCGCGTGATGAATGGGGCGGATCTACTTTTCCTATGGTACCGGGACACGAAATCTCAGGAATTGTCAGAACAATAGGATCAAAGGTTACACGGTTCAAGGTTGGAGATGCAGTCGGTGTAGGTTGCTTTGTTGACTCATGTGGCCACTGCGTGAATTGCAAAAGCACTCAGGATCAATACTGTTTAGAAGGAGTGACTCTCACTTATAATGGTTACGAAAAGGATGGGAAAACGCCTACCTACGGGGGTTACTCCAACGTAATTGTGGTTAACGAAAATCACGCTTTAAAAATACCTCCAAATCTTGACCTTGCTCAGGCAGCTCCTCTATTATGCGCTGGAGTGACCCTCTACTCTCCATTAAAACATTGGCAAGCTGGCCCCGGTAAAAAGGTTGCCATTATGGGCTTAGGAGGGCTTGGTCATGTGGGACTCAAGATTGCAAAATCCATGGGAGCGGAGGTGACCATCCTCAGTCACTCAGCTAAAAAATACTCAGATGCTCTCAGGATGGGAGCAGATCACTTTATTTGTACTGAGGATTCATCAGTTTTTCAAAAACATGCATATAGCTTTGACCTGATCATAAATACCATTTCAGCAGAAATTGATATCAATCTCTACCTGAGTTTATTAAAACTCGATGGTACGCTAGTTTCAGTAGGCATTCCTCAAAAACCGCTAGTGATTCACCCATTCTCTGTCATTGGTATGAGGCGAAGGTATGCTGGCTCAGCAATTGGATCTATTAAGGAAACTCAGGAGGTTCTGGATTTATGCGCCCGACATGGAATTACTACTGAGATTGAACTCATTAGTCCTCATCAAATCAATGAAGCATATGACCGTGTTCTTAAAAGTGATGTAAGATACCGATTTGTGATAGATTTAAAAAAATTAGATTGAAAATCATTTAGCTCATCATCTATCTTCTCAATCCCAATCATAAAGGGATTTTTAAAAATACTCCTTGAATGAGTTGGACCAACATTTACCTATAAAAAAGAAATGAGGGCCTATGCATCAATATTTTAAAATGCTATCGATCTTAGCATTATTCTTCATACCAAGCCTCTCTCAATCAGCCATGATTCAAGATGTAAGTTTTCCTGACACTCTCACTACAAATGGCAAAAAACTGGTTCTAAATGGATTAGGAGTAAGAACTAAGAAAGTTGTTTTTGTAAAGATCAAGGTCTATGCTGCAGGACTTTATCTTGAAGAAAAGTCGAATCAAAGAGAATCCATTTTGAATGATGGAAAACTCAAACGTTTAGACATGCAATTCCTTCACGATGTATCTAAGGAAAAACTAATTCATGCATGGAAGGAGGCTTTTGAAAACAACTGTGAGTCTTCAAAATTAGATTGCAAGCAGGTACCAGTACTTTTAGACAAAATTAATCCGATCGTAGATGAAGCTAAAGTTGGGGATCGTATTCAGATTACCTTTCTTCCCTCCGATGTTGTTGTTAAGTACAAAGATCAGCCTGAGAAAATCATTACAGGTGGATCAGACTTCTCAAAGATCATGCTCTCTGCTTGGTTTGGAAAAACTCCACCTGATGAGGATCTGCTAAAAGGACTCCTCGGTGAACGCTAGACTTTAAAGTCTTTCGAATCTATTAGATACAAGATCCAGGTACCTCCTAGGTGCTTGGATCTTAATCTCCTACTTGAAGAATGATCTCTTATTGGTATCAGAATGACAATCCAGGTGCCTTTTGAGCCCACTGTATTTGTCCATCCTTTGCCAGATCGCCAGCTAAAGCCACTCTTCTCCATTAAGTACATGGCATCCTCCTTGCTCGATCCATGGGTTTTCGAGACTCAATACAAAAAACAAAGGAGACCAACTCGATGAGATCAAAACTATTTATTGGATTTGTCCTAGGCCTGCTCTCTGGCTTGGGAGCATGGGCGAATCAACCTACACCTTACCGAATCGAATTAGAGACAGAACTTGCTGGAGAGGTTCTAGTCATCCAGGTGAAAAACCTTGAAAAAGAACCTGCCATTGTTGAACTCGCAACTGGAGATCTCGGCAGCCTGAAGTTTGCTCCCACACGCGTACAAGTTGGAGCTAATCAAGATACTTCAGCAAAGGTCATACTATCGGGTGAGCTCAAAGGTAAACAAGTGGTTCATATTCAGACTCGTACCCTAGTCAGGAAAGAAATTGGAGTCATACCCGGCCCATCTTACTATCAACCTTACTGGATCGAGGGCCGATCGGGCAAGAAACTCAGTTACGAGGATGCATTCTTAAGAGCAAGAGAGCAAATCTCGGGAAAATCGGAGGTAGCGAAAATTGATCTAGGCGGAACTCCCTACGTCTCAGAGATTTCGCGATTGAGCTTCAAGGCTGGTGTAGTACCCGCCACAGCACGAATCGAAACTGCAGAACTGAGAAATATTGAACAATATTTCAAGATGGAACCTAAACAACTTCCCAAAGATATCTCCTTAGGTGCAAGCTCTGGCCAAACTTTCCTTGAGGTGCCCAATCTCAGGACATCATCTTCAGAAGGATCACTTACTCTTGAGGATATACCATCACAGATATTTCAACCACAGGCCTCAATCAATAATATAAGCATCCGAGGCAAGATGTCCCTTAAGGTTGCCAATAATAGCTATAAGGCTGCCTGGGGCTGGGTTGTAAGGGCTTGGCAAAACGTCGGAGGAATTTGGGTATTTCTGGGATGGACCTATGTCAATACGGATGGTTCGTGGCAACTTTCCCTCCCCGTTACCGTGCCCAACATGCCGGTTCGTATTGAATACCAAACTAAGAATAGATTTGTTTCTATTCAAGACGCTAATGGAAACCCATACACATGGGGCGATAACTGGAACCTGACGGGTACCACAACTGATATCGGAAGTCGGTATGCCGATCTCACTGTAAATGGAGATCTTCCAGCAGTGGATCGCCTCTATGCAGGTGCTACTCAAATTTGGGTGAAATTTTATAACAATGGAATGAACGCTCTTAGAGATCAACCCATTCAGGTTTTTTTTCCCAACACCCTATCCTCAGGTCGATGCATTAATAATGATGGTTCAGGCCCTTATGCTTGGTCTTGTAGCTACTGGAATGATGGAAAAATCTATATCATCCCAGCGCACGGCAGTGAATCCGTTGTACAACATGAAATTGGCCATAGTATTAACAGCTATTATTGGCGCGGAGATATGCCTCCTGGCTCAGGCGGAACTCACAACCTCTGGGACTGTTACAACAATGGATTAGCCCTCACTGAGGGATTTGCAAACTTCATCACGTATTGGACTCAGTTTGACCGAGGAAACACCTCACCCGTGGCAGCTTACTTTAATATGAATGTAGAATCATTACCGGCGGGAGTCTGTGGAAATCAGACTGCTGAAATGAGGATCGCAGCAACTTTATGGGATTTGTACGATACTCATGGAGAGAACATCAACTCCAGCAATGGAGATGGATTGCACTACATCAACCCAGGAGTGCCGGTTGCTCTTTATCTAAATAATAAGAAAAACTCCATGGCAGACTACCTTTCCATCGTTCAAGCTGGCCAATCAACTGCTTGGCAAAACGAGTTCTCCAGACTATTTAGACTGAATAAAATTATTCAATAAATATTTCTCTTTTTTTATTTAATTTCTAACAGAGAGATCAAAGGGGAGATCTACACTTTCCTTTTTGATCTCTCTCAAAATTTCATTGTCTTAATCTTAATGAGTCTGTCCCAAAAATAGAAAATAGTTGATTTATAATAAAAAAGGCGTTTCTTTTTAGGTGACTAAACCAAAAAAAAGAGAACGCCCGATGAAAACTTTACACCTATCC
>Ga0255087_1000473_pt1 | contig 16624 bp, 13 predicted proteins | sample Colum_Miss_RepA__FD_188561 | JGI IMG/M metagenome (GOLD analysis project Ga0255087, IMG submission 188561) | Freshwater microbial communities from Columbia River, Oregon, United States - Colum_Miss_RepA_8d | ecosystem: Environmental > Aquatic > Freshwater > River | place: USA: Oregon | collected...
ATCGCCATCCATTGTACCGGCCCCTGCCGGCGGGCCATGGCTGTCCTGTCTTTCGGGCCTTCGACACATGCTGCGCATTCACAACTCACTTTCCCGACGCAAGGAAGACTTCGTCCCGATCGAGCCCGGCCGGGTGCGCATGTATGTCTGCGGCATCACGGTGTACGACTTCTGTCACATCGGGCATGCCCGCATGATGGTGGTCTTCGACATGGTGTCGCGCTGGCTGCGCGCGAGCGGCTATGCGCTCACCTATGTGCGCAACATCACCGATATCGATGACAAGATCATCCGGCGCGCGGTGGAGAACGGCGAAACGATTGCCTCGCTCACTCAGCGCACCATCGCGGCCATGAACGAGGATCTCGCAGCCCTGGGCGTGTTGCCCCCCGACCATGAGCCGCGGGCCACCCAGTATGTGCCGCAGATGCTGGATCTCATCGGTCTGCTCGAGCGCAAGGGCCTGGCGTATCAGGCGAGCGACCGGGATGTGAACTTCTCGGTCAGGCGATTTCCGACCTACGGCCAGCTCTCGGGCAAGAGCATCGATGAACTGCGGGCGGGCGAGCGCGTGAGCGTGGCGGATGCCAAGCAGGATCCCCTCGACTTCGTGCTCTGGAAGGCTTCCAAAGACGGCGACCCTCAGGAAGCCCGCTGGGATTCACCCTGGGGCAGTGGTCGGCCGGGCTGGCACATCGAATGCTCGGCCATGTCCACCGCGCTCCTGGGTACGGCGCTCGACATCCACGGCGGAGGGGCCGATCTGCAGTTTCCCCATCACGAAAACGAGATCGCCCAGAGCGAGGGTGCGCATGGCGGGCCCTTTGTGCGCACCTGGATGCATAACGGCTTTGTGAATGTCGACGATGAAAAGATGTCCAAGTCTCTGGGCAACTTCTTCACGATCCGCGACGTGCTCAAGGTCTTCAATCCCGAGGTGCTGCGAGTGTTCGTGCTGCGGGCCCACTACCGCAGCCCGCTCAACTACTCCGATACCCATCTGGAGGAGTCCCGAGCGAGTCTGGTTCGGCTCTATACCGCGCTCAGTCCCGATTGGAGCGAGCCCGTGGCAGCGCCCGACTGGAGTCGACCCGAGGCGCAGCGCTTTCGCGAGGCGATGAATGACGACTTCAATACGCCGATTGCAATTTCTGTCCTGTTCGAGCTGGCCACCGAGCTCAATCGCGGTCGCGATCCGGCGATCGAGCGACTGCTGAGGGCCTTGGCTGGTGTGCTCGGGCTGCTGGGCCAGGATCGCGAGGCCGTGCTGCGAGGGGGTCTGCGCGGCGCTGCAGATCAACAGGGGCTGACCGACGCCGCCATCGAGTCCATGGTGGCTGCCCGCACCGAGGCCAAGAAAGCCCGGCAATTTGGCGAGGCCGATCGTCTGCGCAACGAACTGGCGCAGGCGGGCATCGTGCTTGAAGACAGCGCCACCGGTACGCGGTGGCGGCGCGGCTGATGACGCCCCCGGGCTACTGGGTTGAGGCCTGCCAGGCCCTGTCTTCAGCCGATCCGGTCATGGCGGGTCTGATCGAACAGGCGCGTGATCGGGGTCATCTGATGTCGCGCGGAGATCCTTTCGTCACGTTGGCCCGATCGATCGTGGGACAGCAGATATCGGTCAAGGCCGCGGCTTCGGTCTGGGCTCGCTTTGAAAAAGCGGCTCGCACCGTCACGCCCGAGCGCGTGGCCCGCATGCGTCTGACCACACTCGCGGGCGCGGGGCTGTCTGGTCGCAAGGCTGAATACCTGCGTGATCTGGCGGTGCATTTTGTGAATGGCACGGTCGATCCCACTCACTGGCCCTCCTTGCCTGACGAAGCGATCATTGCCGAGTTGGTGCTGGTGCGGGGTATCGGGCGCTGGACCGCCGAGATGTTTCTCATGTTCAACCTGATGCGACCCGATGTTCTGCCCCTGGATGATCTGGGGCTTCTCAAAGCGGTCGCATTGCATTACAACGGCGGGCAGACGCTGACCCGCAGCCAGGTGCAGCAGGTGGCTCAAGTCTGGGCGCCCTGGCGCACGGTGGCCACCTGGATGCTCTGGCGCAGTCTTGACCCGGTTCCTGTGGCCTATTGATCCCGCGTGCTGGTCAACCTGTGCTGTTCTGAACCCGCTGCCTCATAAACCTGTCGCATGAATTCCGAAGCGAGCTGATCCATGAAGACCACCTTCCTTGAATTCGAGCAACCGATTGCCGAGCTTGAAAACAAGATCGAGGCCCTGCGTTTCGTGCAGGACGACTCTGCGGTGGATATTGCCGACGAGATCGGTCGCCTGCAGAAAAAGGCCGATGCGCTGGTCAAGGAGACCTACGCCAAGCTCACGCCCTGGCAGGTGGCTCAGGTGGCGCGTCATCCGCAGCGTCCTTACACGCTCGATTACATCGAGTCGATGTTCTCGGATTTTCATGAGCTGCATGGAGATCGAGCCTATGCCGATGACCCGTCCATTGTGGGCGGACTCGCCCGGTTCAATGGCCAGTCGGTCATGGTGATCGGTCATCAGAAGGGCCGCGACACCAAGGAAAAGGTGCTGCGCAACTTCGGCATGCCGCGTCCCGAGGGTTATCGCAAGGCCTTGCGCCTGATGCGTACTGCCGAGAAGTTCGGCCTGCCAGTGCTGACCTTTGTCGATACTCCGGGTGCGTTCCCGGGCATTGGCGCCGAGGAGCGGGGCCAGTCCGAGGCGATCGGGCGAAACCTCTTTGCCATGGCCGAGTTGCGTGTGCCCATCATCACCACGGTGATCGGCGAAGGCGGATCGGGCGGCGCCCTGGCCGTGGCCGTGGCCGACTGCGTGCTCATGCTGCAGCACTCGATCTACTCGGTAATCTCCCCTGAAGGATGCGCGGCCATTCTCTGGAAGAGCGCCGACAAGGCCCCCGACGCCGCAGCCACCATGGGCATCACGGCCCATCGGCTCAAGGCCCTGGGTCTCATCGACCGGATTGTGAGTGAACCCCTGGGCGGCGCCCATCGCGACCCGGTGCAGATGACCAGCCTGCTCAAGCGGGCCCTGGGTGAAGCCTTGCGACAGTTTCAGAACGTCAAGCCCGCCGAACTGGTCAAGACCCGCCAGGCCCGCATCATGGCCTATGGCAAGGTCAAGGAACTCGGCTGAGGCCTGGATCGGGCGGTTCGGCTTCAATGGGTCAAAGCGTGGCCCCCAGGACAGGGGTCATGGGGTGAGCCCTTGGTCATGGGGCATGCTGTGAAAGCGCCGATCGATCCCGTGTTCGGTGCCCTTCGGGTCTGCGCGCCCACCCCAAACAATCCGCTGGTCGTGGCCTTTTCGGGCGGCCTCGATTCCACGGTGCTGCTGCACGCTGCGGTTGCGCGCTGGGGGCCGGCTTGCGTGGTGGCTGCCCATGTCGATCATCAGTTGCAGGCTGAGTCGTCGCAATGGGGCGAACATTGTCGTCAGCAGGCGAAGGTCCTCGGTGTGCGCTTTGAAGGCTGCACCCTCGAGCCGAGGCAGTTGCGCGGGCGTTCGCGTGAAGTCACCAATACCGAAGCCTGGGCCCGACAGGCTCGCTACGAGGCCCTGACGCGCATCGCACGCGCCTGCAACGCCAGCGCACTGGCAACTGCCCATCATGCCGATGATCAGCTCGAAACCCTGCTCATGGCTCTGGCGCGTGGCGCCGGGCTCGACGGGCTGACCGGCATTGCCGCCCAGATTGAACGGGGTGGCGTGACGCTGCTGCGCCCCTTGATCGAGTTACCGCGATCGGCCCTGCACACGTGGGCCCGGCAACACCAGTTGCAGTGGGTTGAGGATCCGATGAACGCCTGGCCCCAGCTGCGACGCACCGCGATCCGGCAGCGACTGACGCCGGTGCTCGATGAGGTACTGCCCGGCTTGCGGCGCCATTTGCCTCAGGCGCTGGCCAGTCTGCGGGAGTCACGTGAAGCGCTGGATGAATCAACTCGGCGTGAACTCGCGGCACTCAGAGTCGCCCCGCAGGCCTTGCACGCGCTTGATCGCGACGCGCTGGCCGCATGCCCTGAAGCGCGACAGCGTCGTGTGTTGAGGGCCTGGCTTGCCAGCCTGGGGCTTGCCATGCCCACGCGCGCCCGTCTGCAGGAAATCCGCTCGCAGTGCCTGGTCGCCTCCAGTGCTCACGCGCATCTGCTTCATGAGAGCTGGCATATCGTGAGTCAGGGTCGGCGTTTGCTGGCCTGGCCCGATTCAATGCACCCGCGCTGGGTGGCGCCTGCCAAGCCCCTTGCATTGCCGGGCTGGTGTGATCAGGGACTGGCTCTGCCGGATGGAACCTGGCTGAGGGCCTGCCGGTTGGGCGATCCGGTGGGGGGAGCGCAACGCAGTCGATGCGGTGAGACGGGTAAGACAGAAGAAGGCAGAGAAGGAAGCGAAGGTGCTATCGGCTTGTGCCCCGAATGGCTACGCGGCGTTTCGTTCAGTCTGGTTTACCCAGGGGCTTTAATGCGTGTGCGACTGCGTGACCAAGGCCCGTCACGAGAGATCCGCAAGCTCTGGCAGGAAGCGGGCGTGCCTGTGTCGGTACGTGAGTGCTGCCCTCTGATCCTGGTCAATGGCAGTCCGTTCTGGCTCATCCCCTTCGGACAGCTCTCAGGTCCCTGGCCCGAGGTGCAGCGCGGCCTCACCCTCGGTTGGGACTGCCTGGTGGGTGATCCACGCGCAATCGGGGCTTGATACTCCGCTGGTGTTTCTGGGTTCGGTTCGTGTTGCTTTCGCCTGATTGCCTTTGAACCACGCCGCGTGGGCCGCAGAAGAGGGGGGTCGTCAGGCACTGGATGGAAGTCAAGTAAAATTGCGGCTTTGCTGCGTGATGGGTGATGACAATCGCCGACCGCAAGCGTTGAATCTCAAGATCCTGCACGGTATGGCACTCATCGTTCACAAATACGGCGGTACCTCGATGGGCTCGGTGGAGCGCATCCAGAACGTCGCGCGTCGCGTTGCCAAATGGCATCGGGCCGGACACCAGATGGTCGTGGTTCCCTCGGCCATGTCCGGCGAAACCAATCGCCTGATCGGACTGGCCACGCAGATACAGGCCCAACCCGACCCCCGCGAACTCGACATGATCGCTTCCACCGGTGAGCAGGTGTCGGTGGGTTTGCTCGCCATGGCGCTCAAGGCCATTGGCGTGGATGCCGTGAGCTACGCGGGCTGGCAGGTGCCCGTTCGCACCGACAGCGCCTACACCAAGGCCCGCATCGAATCGATTGACGATGCCCGGGTACGTGCCGATCTGAATGCGGGTCGGGTCGTCATCATTACCGGCTTTCAGGGGATCGACCCGCTGGGCAACATCACGACCCTCGGTCGGGGCGGGTCAGACACTTCTGCCGTGGCTGTGGCGGCTGCGCTCAAGGCCGAGGAGTGCCTCATCTACACCGATGTCGATGGTGTGTACACCACTGACCCTCGCATCGTGCCCGAGGCCCGGCGCCTGCCCCGCATCACCTTCGAGGAGATGCTCGAGATGGCGAGCCTGGGCTCCAAGGTGCTGCAGATCCGCTCGGTGGAATTCGCTGGCAAATACCGTGTCAAGACCCGCGTGCTCTCGAGCCTCACGTCGCCCGACATGCCGCTGGAGGAGGAAATGCCCTCCGGCACGCTGATCACTTTTGAGGAAGACTCCACCATGGAACAGGCCGTCATTTCCGGCATTGCCTTCGCCAAGGACGAAGCCAAGATCACACTCACGCGCGTGCCCGATCGGCCCGGCGTCGCCTATCAGATCCTGGGCCCGGTGGCCGAGGCCAATATCGACGTCGACATGATCATCCAGAATCAGTCGATGGATGGCACCACCGACTTTTCGTTCACGGTGAGCCGGGGCGAGTACCAGAAGGCCATGGAGGTCATCAACGGCCGCGTCAAGCCCGCCGTGCAGGCCGGTGACGTGGTCGGTGACACCAAGATCTGCAAGGTTTCGGTGGTGGGCATCGGCATGCGCTCGCATGTGGGCATCGCCAGCAAGATGTTCCAGACGCTCTCCCAGGAAGGCATCAACATTCAGATGATCTCCACCAGCGAAATCAAGATCTCCGTGGTGATCGACGACAAATATCTTGAGCTTGCTGTGCGGGCCCTGCACAAGGCTTTCGATCTCGAGCAGGGAGCCTGAGATGGCCGGAATCAAGCGCATCGACCATGTCGCCATCGCCGTTCGCGATTGCGACGCTGCCACCGAGCAGTACAAGAAGCTGCTCAATGCCGTGCATGTGCGCACCGAGGTGCTCAAGGAAAAGGCTGGCATGGTCAAGGTGGCCTACATGCAGATCGGCGAGAACATCCTGTCGCTGGTGCAGTCGCTCGAGCCCGATGGCTTCATCAACCAGCACATCGACAAGCATGGCGAGGGCCTGCATCACATGGGCCTTGAGGTTGATGACCTGGCCGGCTTCATCAGTGATGTGGAAGGCAAGGGCTACAAGATCCCGCTGCGCGATGAGTTCAGCAACCGCAGCGAAGTAGTACTCAGGCCGCGCGACGCCAACGGCGTGGTGCTGCAGGTGCTGCAATGGAAGGGCGGCTCGGACGCCACGGTCGAAGACCGCATCGATCGCATCCTCAAGCTGCAGAACCAGCCGGACTGAGTCGGGCGCGCGTGCATCGAGCCCTGCATGCTAAGATTTCGTTTTTCCGGAGACGTGACCGAGAGGCCGAAGGTGCTCCCCTGCTAAGGGAGTATGTGCCAAAAGCGCATCGAGGGTTCGAATCCCTCCGTCTCCGCCAGACACCTAGTAAACAAGCGCCCTTCGGGGCGTTTTTTATTTGTACATACCCAAAAACATGCCCAAGGAAAAACGCGTCTGAAGCGTTGAGTCGACCCCGTACCTCGCACGCAGTGGGGTGATGTTCTCGGCCGATCGGTTCATCGAGTGATCAGTTGGGTCGTTGAGCACCCCGGGGGCCTGCCGATTGTCGCCAGCTGCGTTTGCTGAGGGGTACCCCCCTTTTTTCAATCTGGTTCCATCCAGCACCCCACACCCCAAGATTTGCTCAAACGATGAGCTCAGCTTGAAGGCACCTAGCGCCTCATCACGCGCTCGGCAAGATCATTAAGTCCTAGGGGCCACAACGCGCGCGTACCGTTGACAAGTCAACCTGTAGTGTCACAGACTGTTAAGCTGAATTATAGATAGGGTGCAAGGCAGTGCTGTGAAAAAAAATATCTTTCTTATAACGTTCATTATCGCGCTAGCTTTTAGCTCTACATCACGAGCTGCCTTAATTCGGAGCGGTGATTATACGATCGATGGATCGACGGGCTTGGCATGGTTGGATACTTCTCGGTCCGTGGGTTACTCATATGATCAGATGCTGTTGGACGCGGGGGGGTACTTCGCTGCAGGTTGGCGATACGCAACAACTTTAGAGATGAACGGCCTTTTTACACGATATGTCGGCTATCCGGCAGATCAGTGGCTCTCGGGATCGAGCTATTCGAACGGCCTTTCCCTAATACGAACTATGGGAGTGTTATTTTCGAATAATAATGATGAGGGGAGCGTTAGGCGGTATGTGGGGGTAATGTCATATATAGGCTTTCAGGGGTTTTATAACGACGGGGCTCCTAGCAATCGAGCTGGCTTCGCGTCGGTTCAGGCGAGAATATATGACACTGATCCGATAACTAACGAGCGTGTTCTGTGGCAGGCGTACGACAATTTTTTGGAGCCGTATCGATCTGAGCTCTACATTGGGCACTTTTTGGTTCGTAGTGTAAACATATCAGAACCCTCTAGTTTTAGTTTGTTGCTTTTGGTGCTCCCGATTTTATTTCAAAAACGGTATTTGGGGTCAGCTCCAGAATCTGTATCAGGCCAACTAGGTGAAAGATATAAAGACGTTTATGGAAGCCGCCAAGTCATGCTGCTGCGCATGAAATTACGGCTTCTTTTTACCCTGATCGCTGATCTGATCCATCGGTCTATCGGCGGAATAAATCATCAGACAAGGTGGGTCCCCGCTTGAAATTTGGATTTTCAGGATCGAATAATAAACTTAATTTATATACAAAAAGATGTTATTAAATAAAATAAAATCGAAGCGAATTTTAAGGCCTTGCATGGCTCGTGGGGAGAGTTATGCTTCAGGGTATAAGTCGTTAGCTGGAATTATCAAGATACCATTGCTTAGCGCAATAGCGGTGTTCATACTTGGCAATGCTGCGCACGCTGCTCCGGTTACTATTTACTTCCAAGGTACGGTTCAGGCGGGGTCTTATACATACGATTCTGGATCCAATACGACGGGAAACTGGGATGGGCGAAGTTTCTCAGGGGATATAACATTTGATCCTTCGGCGACTTTGTCTGGGACGGATGGGTATTCCCGTCAGCAAAATACCTCCAGTCAGCCGGTGTTTTCATCAACTTGGCGTTTGCCGGGTGGTATTCAAATAAACGGAAACAATATGTCTTCGCCGCTTTTCTTGGCGCAAATCTATAGAAATTATGCCAACCCTTATGGATCAAATTTAGTTAGTATAAATATTGACAGTTCAGATGCTTCGACAAGAAGGCGTGTGATATTTAATTGGGTGGTAGGGGATGTGCTGGGAACAAGCTCCACATTATTCCAAGATGCTGGTGGCGGAATTTCGTACGAACAGCCTATCGATATTTCTCGGTATTTTTTCTCTAGTTCTTTTCCAGTTAACCAGACGCAAGCTGGATACTTCCAGTTCCAAGAAATGGACTCTGGAAGCGCTTTTGTATATCGATACGTAGGCGATTTTTCGCTAACATATTTTGGTTCGAACCGACCCCCAAGCCCAATACCAGCTCCGGGGAGCTTTTTTCTACTTATTATGGCACTTGCTTCTCTTGGTTTATTTTGCCGCAAGGGGCGTTGATGAACAGGGCCGTTCCGATTTGCTATGTTACAAGACGTCCCATGGTCGGGAAAGTGTCGCTGTATTATATACTCCGCAGTTGCGACCGAGTTTTGTAGGCCAAAGCTTGTTGCTGATTGTGTGAACCATTCGTCTGTCTTTTTACATGCGACGAGCTGTACGAGCGTGGCTACTTAGTGGTTGATGCGGGCGGAGTAATCACAGTGGGACTGGCCTTAGAGTCGGCTACCTCTAACTTGCGAGACTTTGCTGCCCTGCTGATCGGACGGCGCTGCACCGGGCATTCAAGCGAAATCGGAAAATATTTTGAGTGGCATCGTACGCATCAAACGCGTAGGCTGAAAGTGCATACACTATTAGATCTGTTATCTTTTGGATAATGGCTGGGATACACAAGATGCGTTTTCAGTTATCGTTATCGTGATCGCTGTTTAGAACATCGCTGAAGTATTGGAGAGTAAATGCACCCCGAACATCTCAAATACGCAAGATTCACATCCAAAAGTCGACTGGAAAAGTCGCTGAATTCACTTTTAGGTCTAATTGAAGGGATCGCAATAGACTCTTCAATTAACAAATCAGAAGTTGAGTTCTTGAACTTGTGGCTTCAAGAACACGCCGACGTTCGGGAGCGCCATCCATACAACGAGTTGATTCCTGTACTTCAGGTTGCGGTAGAGGATGGTGTATTTACTCAAGACGAGTATGAAGACATCGTTTGGCTGTGTGAACGACTCCGCTCAGTCGAGTTCGTAGATCAAACGACCGCTGATCTGCAGCGCTTACACGCCATCCTTGGCGGAATAATATCGGATGGACTGGTCTATCTCGGTGGTTGCAAGATCATGAGCACCTCAAGAGTTGCTGGCCTTATGATGAGATTGATAGTCTAATCATTGGGGTAATGAATGATCATAAAATCGACCCTGAAGAGCATGCCAAGCTGAAAGCTTTCTTTTCGGAGTTCACTGCGTTATTGGACGACCGAACTATTGCCAGTCCGGTTGTTTCTGAGGGTCCGAACATAGTCGGGCTCTGTGCCGTATGTCCTGAAATTGAGTTCTCAGGATCATCTTTCTGCTTCACAGGAGCCTCTTCTCTCTATACTAAAAGTGAATTCGCTGCCATTGTCAAACGCTTGGGTGGTAGCGTTGCCTCTGACGTCACAAAAGCTGTCAACTATTTGATTATTGGCGCAGAAGGTAATCCGTGCTGGGCATATGCATGCTATGGGCGAAAAGTAGAAAAAGCGGTAAAACTGAGAAAAATTGGAATTCGCATCTTGCTTGTGCATGAAAACGACTTTCTTGACGCTGTCGCAGATGCAGGCTAAATCTTGCCCATTAAGTGCTGGAATTTTATGCAATTTAACCTGAAGGCTGTTTTTAAAGTGCTTTGTCATAAAGGTGGCATAATGAAAAAAGTCGTACTCGGTTTAATAATAATCGCGTCGCATAGTGTCGCTATGGCATGGAGCTTGTTTGGGCCTAAAACATATGAAGAATGTGTCCTGCAGAATATGAAAGGGACGACTAGCGATGCGGCTGCCAAGCATATAGAGTCGGCTTGTAATGACAAGTATGAGACGAAGCCTGTGCCAGTACAAAAATGTAAAAGTAGAGAGCCCAGTCTTGACGAGTTAAAAAAGATACAAGCGAATGGAGGGGTTGAAGATGGAGGCATGCCCAGATTTCGGGCTACTATTTATAACGGTAATGCTAATGTATCGATAGATGAAATGGTGGTTCTTTTAAAGGGCTCGAATTTTAGTTCGCCGCAGCAGTACAAGCTCTCGTTTATTCCAATTCAACCATTATCAAGTGGTACGGCTAGTGTGCAGGTTCAAAAAATGCCCGGAAAAAATTTCAGCTGGGATTGGGGCCTAAGGGTGTGTGAAATAGATCGTAAGACGAAATGATGATGGTGTTTGTTCGCTCAAATTTTTGACATTGGATGCAGTTGGCTGCATGTAATGTGGAGCGTTTGTTGGAGTAATTGTTATTATCTAGTCTCTGGAGGCTGTGGAAAATATTATGAATTGGAGAGCAATTGTTTCTGGTGTCGCAGGGGTAGCATTAGTCGTTGCGATGATTCTTGGCCGATATGAAATAGTGCCCGTTTCGAGTGACGGCTACGCATACAGACTTGATCGTTGGACAGGTGAGATCAAGTTCTTGACCGGTATTAGAAGTAGGAAGATGTTGGATGATGGACAATCCCCTTATTAAGACAAGTACAGCGACTGCCTGTCCGAAATTTTGTCCAATCGATGTGTTTTTCTTCTATTAGAACTGCCGGTGGGCGGATCGTCTGTCTCAGGTGCACTGCGCTCAGCAGTCGTACCGGGCTGCAATGTGGTCGACCTGCGCTCAAATCGAGCCGGACGCAGAAGTGCCAGTTCCATGGGGGGCGTGGGTCGGGGCCTAAGACCGTCGAGGGCAGGGCGAAGATCGCCCAAGCTCATTTGATCCACGGTAATGACACAAAGGTTGCCCGGGCGGAACGCTCGGCTGCGTCGGCAAGACTGGCCCAGCTTGAAGACGCAATGCACATCCTTCAGATGGCTCAGGGCCCTCGCACCAGAGGGCGTAAGGCTGCTGGCTACGTTTCAGTTCGGTCCGTCGAGGACGTCAAGCGCATGATGGTCGAGGACGTGTTGAGTTCTGGAAGCGGCTCGGTCACCGCCGATTCAAATCATTCCGCGTAAAACCCATAGACCGAAAAGAAAGAAACTACCCCGGCGTCTCAAGTACATCAAGCGCCAGACTGGCAATATCGATCGCCTCTAAGACCAAAGGCTCGAGTAACGAGCCATCGTGACGCATCAGCGAGTATTCCACTTTGATGCAGCCCTTAATCGTAATCCTTGCCGATTCGAGACGATCCAGAAGTTGAAAGCAGGCCTTTTGGGCCAACGGATACACAGTGGCGATGTCATCGGGATCTGCCCCGTTTTCTTCGAGAGCAAGAAGTCCGGGTAAGACCTCGTAGCCCAGCCGATAGGCTATGTTGACAGGTAAATCTCTCAGCCAGATGTCCTTATCCTCCGGGGTGCAGTGCGTAAGGATCCAATGATTTGCCTTGCCAGTTACGACCCTACGAATCTTGGCAATCTCGGCGCCGCAGTCTTCCAGTCGGTTAACACATTCAACAAGCTTATACCTCCCGTGGGGGAGCGGGTAACGTGCACGCGCGGCGCGGCCTTCGTTAAATGACTCGTAGCAATTTGGATTTCGCATGATTACCTCGTCTATTCACAGGTCGGGGAGTGGGCAGGATGGGCAGGATGTGTACCTGTTTTGGGTTTTAGCCTCTAATCGTTTCTCATGAAGTGAATTACCGAAATGGGGTCACATCCTGCCCATCCCGCCCCGTGAAGAGAGAGACGGCGTCGACAAAGTAAGGCCGACATAGGTCCGGTTGTTTCCACTCTTGCCTTCCGGGTAGCTCCGCTCGGCGAGCCGCTGAGTAAACGACTTCTTTGACAGCGCGCGCACCCCGCTGTCGTGACACCAGTCCCGATACTCCTCGTACAAGGTCCTTTGGGGCACCCGGTAATCAGGGCCCGACACCGTGTGATCGGAGAGAAACTCGCCCAGAAGATCGCTTTCACCTCGGTAGCTAGCCAACTCAGCTTTCATTCTGGGGCTGAGCTCCAATCCACCCTGCAGGCACTTGCGTGCACCTTCAATCATCCACAGAAGGATTCCATCGCGTTCCGCGAGGAGCTGAGCTTCCAAATCGGGGTCCTGCTCTGCATCAGAAAAAGTCCTGCCGAACCGCAAAAGAACGAGTCGGCGCCAGATGCCGTCATCTTCCCCTGTGACGATGGGCTTGTGGTTCGTCCTCAGCCAAGGTGTAAATGAAGGCAGAAACTCAAAGAACTCCTGATGAAGGAAGCGGGCCGAGATCGGTTCTCGACCAGCGAGCGACTTGACTACTTGTTCGTCGAGCCTGTCACCAGCTTGCGTTTCGTTGATTGAGACGTAACGGGCCCCGGCAAGGGCGGCGATGTCATTTCTCGGCCCGTTATCGGTCGGTTTGCGTGATGCCAGTAAGGAGCCCGGCGCGGTGACCGCGTAGCCCCCCATGATTTTGTGCACCACGTTACTGAAGACGCTTTTGCCGTTACTGCCGTGGCCGTAGCAGATGACCAAGATTTCATCCCTGACCAGACCCAGCAATGTGCAACCAAGTAAGCGCTGGACGGATTCAACGGTCTCGACGTCGGTTTGGAAGATTTGATCGAGAAACTGAATCCAGCGGTCGCACTTGGCATCTTCGTCATAAGAGGCGTCGCAGTACCTAGTGATCAGCATCTCCGGTCTGTTGGCCAGATGATGGCCATTGCGTAAATCGACGACTCCGTTCTCAACACCGAGTAAATAGGGGTCAGCATCGAGCTGCCTGTCCGTCACCGCCATCCCATCCTCTGAAATAGCCAACTCCAGCATGGCCTTGATGCGCGGCAGGCTGTGCGAATTCATGGCGTCTTGAACCAGTCGCTTTCCGCGTTCTTGGTCCTTGCGGTACGCCTCGGTCGCGGACTTGAGGATTTGATCGCAGACCTCCTTCGCCTGTGCGACCTGCTCATCCTTTTCACAGAGGTGCCAGCGATAGCCATCCCAGCGCATCCAACGGTTACGCGTGGTGACATGAATAAACCGACCGCGCGCGATTTCGGCGAACGCTTTGGCATTGCGAATGTCGCCGTAGGATTCAAGTTGCAGGGCGCTAGTGATGCTTTGCAGATCCGGCTGGGTCAGTTCTTTCAGAGCCTTGTTGATCGTACGGTCGCGGTAATCGATGCGCGAAAGCCACTTGTCAGACTGCCCCCGTGCGGATTGACTGAATACCGTCTCGATAATCGTATGCAGATCACGGTCGGGTATGCCCAGCCTTCTTGAAGCCCGCGCGATATGCCCTGCGAGGGCGAGGTCAGCCTCACTGCCGCTCGGGTAGCCGTAGCTGCCATTGGATCTGGGCGCTTCCTTCCAGTTGCCCTGCCAAAGATCCGCATGTCTGGAGGTCACTTCCGCACGGACGAGGTTGACCTTCACGTCGTAGCTGCGAACAGCAGGCGACTGTTGGATAACAGATTGGCCCGGCGCAATTGCGGTGGTAGTTTGGGGCGGGAATGCCTCGCGGATCTGGGCGGCGGTGTAGCGGTGGTCGAAGTACTCCGCAGTAACAATGGGTGTTTTGCCCACTGCGCGGTATTTCATGTGCCGAAAGCCCGGTAAACGCAGCAGGCGCGAGACATCGACAGCAGCCGGATCCGCCCCGTACGCGACCAGCGTTTGGTTGATGGCCTTTGCCTCGGCCTTGCTTAACTCCTCCCCGTCTGCGAGTTGCCAGTAGAGCTGGCACCTGCCCGGACCGCTCGTTGTAACAACCATTGAGGGCTTCAGCACCCTGCTTATCGCTTCAAGTTGCGCAGGTGTGACGTCGTCCATATCTGCATGGATGCCTCGGATACGAGAGACGGACTCTTGCTTCCGATGCCCGGTGCACGCGTTGCGTGCCACGAAGATGCCTGCACCCCTGTTATTGAACTCCTGAAGAGTTGGCAGCAGCGCCTTGACCTTATCGATCGTCTGATTGGCGTACCGTCGAGTCAGGAGGTCCGGTTTCGACTTGGTCTCGCCCTTGGGCATGTCTGTAAAGTGCTCGATGTTGTACCGAGCGTCCGGCGATGAGTCGAGTCGATTCAGGAACTCGATGGCGGCGTGAGTGTTCATAGCCGCCCTTACTTGACCTGTCCGCGCGCCGGTCTCTGGGGCACCGCCGAGTACTGACCGGGCTCTCTGAGCCACGCCCTGACATCACCGACCCGCCAAGCGGTGATCTGGCTGGAGACGCGGATAGGGGAGGGGAATGCGCCCTGACGGACCTTGCGCCAGAGGGTGGCAGCCGAGAACGGTAAGACGGTGCCGATCAGTTGACGCTGCCGGATTAAACCGCTGTCAGGAAGATACTCGAAGAGCGTCGTTTGTTTATCCGCGCAATGGTTTTCCATAGCCCCCCCTGAGGCTGTTTGACACGGGGGGCAGCATCGCAGGGTCGCAATCGCACTAGCCGGCTTTTGCGATTTTCTTTTTTGCGCGTGACAGATGGTCCTTAAGTCCGGATATTTTTATGGGCCTGAAATTGGTGTCTTCTGGCTCCAATTCGGTCTCGGTTACCGAATAAATGACTCTTCGCCCAGCAGATCCCTCGAGGGTCCGGGTCAACTCCTTCACAGAGATAGTCGGTCGTTCGCGTGCGATTTGGTAAATCAAAGCGACGATCGGATGACGTTTGCGCTTCGCTGTCGCAGCAACCTTAGCCCTAGCAGACTTGGTCATGTCGATGCACATGAATATCAGCTCAAGTACTGACTCATGTCGCACTAGGTTTCGGAGTTGATCGGTTGAGCCTCTCTCTTCTGTGACCAACGAGAATATCGTCTTCGCATCACGCTTCGCCATGAAAGAGGTTGCTTCCGGCAGCGCGACTATCCCTTGGTTGCGGTCATGCGCGCGTATTACCCCCTTAGCGGCGCGCGTCACGCTTTTCCCCTGATCGGCGTTACGGTGGTCAGCTGCTGGCTTGAGGGTTTGTCAAGGAAGTTCGCCCAGTCGTTCATCAAGTGCCGACGCTTTTCCAGAAGATCGGTGCGCTGGTACCTCTCTTTAACCCCGTCGCCTACGGTGTGGCCGGAGGCAACCTTCCTTATCTCGTCCGGGTAATCGGTCTGGTCGGCTGCCCAGTCTCGGAACGTCGATCGAAACCCATGCGGTACGGCTTCAACCGTCAATTCACCGCGCTCACGCATCCCGCGCATCAGTTGGCTCAAGGCCATATCCGAAAAAGCCTTACCCGTAGGGCTGGGGAAGACCTTGGTGGAGTCCGCCATCCTCGTGATTGACATCAGCAGGCTGATCGCCTGTGGTTGGAGCGGTACTCGATGCTCGTTGCGGGTTTTGGTGTGGGCGGCAGGGATGACCCAGAGTTTCTTGTCGAAGTCGATTTCCGACCAGTCAGCCATGCGCACCGAACCTGACCGAACCCCGGTGAGGATCAAGAACTCCAGCGCCTTGGCACTCATGCTGGTGTTGCGCCTAAGGGCTGCCATGAAGTCGCCCGCCAGAGCATAGGGCACCGCCGGATGGTGTTTTACCTCCTGAAGGCCGCGCGGGGAGGGCAATAGGGTATCGAGGTAACCCTTCCAGATCGCCGGGTTCGTGCCTGTCCGGTATTCGTTGACCGTGGCGAAGTCCAACACCGAGCGGATGCGATCCAGCGTGCGCTTTGCCGTTTCCGTCTTGATGTCCCAGAACCTGCCGTTAGTCCCATTACGGCGAACCGTCTTTTGCAGCAGCACATCCTGCACCGAGCGCATCGTGATGTCTGACACGAGCATCTTGCCAATGACCGGGTATGCGTAAGTCTCAAGGGTGGCAGCCCACTGCTGGCGGTGCTTGTCATTGGTGTAGTCCGATGCGTGCGCTGTCATGTAAGCCTCGGCGCATTCCCGGAACGTCTTGCTCCGTGACGCTGCTGCGAGCAAAGAACTACGTTCAGCCCGCTTGCGGGCGACGAGATTGATGCCGCTTCGCGCATCCGCTGCCAACTTCCGGGCATGTTCTCGGGCCTGAGCCAGACTGACCTGCGGGAACGACCCCAGACCGACCAACTGGCGCTGACCTGCGGCCCTCGTCCTGAAGATCCAAGATCTCGGTGTGGGCGCCCCGACTTTAGAGGGAGGGCGAATCT
>Ga0255087_1000485_pt1 | contig 16530 bp, 5 predicted proteins | sample Colum_Miss_RepA__FD_188561 | JGI IMG/M metagenome (GOLD analysis project Ga0255087, IMG submission 188561) | Freshwater microbial communities from Columbia River, Oregon, United States - Colum_Miss_RepA_8d | ecosystem: Environmental > Aquatic > Freshwater > River | place: USA: Oregon | collected...
ATCCCGACCTGGCAACCAACAGCGCCGGGCTGGCGGTGAGCCACAACCTCGGCTATGGCGTTCCCGACGCCGGGCTGGCGGTGCGGCTGGCGAAGACCTGGTCCAATCGTCCGCCGGTCACGAGCATCACGGTCACGTCCACGGTGTCGAAGGCCATTCCTGATCTCGGTTTTCTGGTGCGGCTGGCAGGGGTTGGTGGCTTGCCCGGCGGAGCGACCCTGCCCGGCTGGATGCCGGAAGAGAGCCTGCACCCCGATGAGGCTCCCGGCGAGCGGCTGCGGCTGGACGAGCCCACCGCCAGCGTTCCGCTGGTGTTCGTGGGGCAGGCCAACAGTCCGCTGACCACGAATCTCACGGGCAAAGGCGCGCTCATCGAACGGGGCACGGCCTCCTTCTCCGACAAGCTGAAGCACGCCGAAAACGCCGGGGCGGCGCTCGCGGTGATTTACAACCATGAGAACGACTCGCTGTTGAGCATGAGCCTCACGAACTTCACCCGTATTCCCTCCATTTTCGTCGGCCTGACCAATGGTCAGTTGCTGGCGGCCATCGCACAGACCAACGGCGGCCTGCGCGTGCAACTGGAGCAGGACACGGCCCGCTACACGTTTGCGGTGACGAACCAGTTGAGTTGCGAACACGTGGCGGTGCGGTTGCAGACCAGCCATACCTACCTGGGCGATCTGCGCATCACGCTCATCTCGCCGGCTGGCACCCGCAGCATTCTCCAGCGTTACAACTCCTTTTCGGCCGGCGGCCCGCTCACCGACTGGACCTACTTCAGCACCCACCACTTCTACGAATCCACGGTGGGAACATGGACGGTGCAAGTGGGCGACGAGGACCCGGCGGACACTGGAAGCGTGAACTTTGTGAGCCTCATGCTCACGGGCGTGTCCATCCGGGACACCGATGCGGACGGGCTGGATGACGACTGGGAGCTGGCGCAGCTTGGAACACTCGCCTTCGGCCCCCGGGATGACCCGGATAGCGACGGGATTTCCAACGCCCGCGAGCAGGCCATCGGTTCGCATCCGGGCCAGCTCAACTCGCCGTTTCCCTTCACGCTGGACGCATCACCATGGAACACGCAACTGCTGCGGGTAAGTTGGCCAGCGGCAGCCGGTCGCACTTACGAGCTGCGCTCCGGGGCAGGGGTGGCCGGGGTGCTCTCGACTCTCACCAACGCGGCGGGCCGTTTCCCCGACAGCGAAGTCTTCGTGCCCTACAACAACGGCGCGCAGTTCTTTCAGTTGCGGACACCATAGGCACAACGCGGTGTTCGTATTGGGGCCTTTCAACTTGAACGGGACTCCCCTGCCCCGTTGGAAATCTTGGGGACTTGCTAGCTCACCGACGGAGGGCTGATAGTCGCGCCCTCATGGCCCGAAAACTTAATCTGCGCGCCGCCGCCCGGCGAGCGCAAACCCCGGTGTCAGGCCCCCTCTTCCACTGGTTCGTGTTGCTGGCACTGGTCACGATTGCGGGAGCGCTAGAAGGCACCTCCCCGCGACTGGCGCTTCGACCCGGAGATGTTGATGCGGCCCAGTGCGCGGCCTTCGAGTCGGGTCGCCGGCTCACGAATGTGCTGACGGGTGAGCTGGTTGAGGTGCTGACGGGATTGCGCACCGGCGCGGCCACCAATGTCTGGAGCACGCCCGCGCTGGGGGGGGAGATTCGCCGTTTCCGGATTGCCTTCCGGCAACCAGTCGCGGCGGGGACGCTCTGCACGGAATACGAGGAGGCCGGGGCCGTCGCGATCCTGAAGGCGGATGCCCCGTATCCCGGCGACGTGAATGACGAGGGGCAGTGGCTCGCGCTGCCATTTGGGTCGGTGAAGCTCCTCCCGGAGAACCTCCCGGTGCGCGCGCTGCGGTTCACCCACCGCGTGCACAACCTGCCGTGGGAGGAAGGCCGTCATGTCTCGACGTTGCGCTGTGCGCTGCTGCTCGCCGGCCGTTACTGGAACCCCGCGCAGCTCGGCGGCACCGAGTGGCGGCGGGATGCGAAGACCGGCGAACAGTGGCTGGGCTACTGGCCCACCGCGCTCCCCATCGCAGGCATCGCACTGGCGGCCCAACCCGGACGTGACGCGATCGTGGCGGCGGCCCTGGCCGACAATGACACCCACCCCGCCACCTTGGCCGCAGCAGCGTGGAACACAAACCTCACCACACGTTTGCCGGCCAGTGGTCCCGTCCTGCGCGACCTGCCGATGAATGCGGCCCCGGTTCGCGGACTGCGGCTGACCATCAACAACTGGCAGCGCAGCGGACAAAACCAGTTCGCCATCATGCCGCTGGTCGCGCTCAAGCCCGGTGAGGCCGCGCCGCAAAGCTTCGTTCCCCCACCGCCAGTCAGCGTCGCCTACGACATGCCGTTTGCCGGCTTCCCCGCCATCCGGCTTGCCACGGCGGAGGGCACGGACGTGCGCCGCCTCATCGCCGAGGTGCCGCGCGCGGCAGGGGCGGTGCGCGAGGGTTGGGATTTGCGCGACGATGCCGGCAACTACGTGAAGCCCGGCAAATATGTCTGGCGCGGTCTCGCGCGCCCGCCCCTCACGCTGACTTACGAAAACACGGTTTACACCGCCGGCCAGCCACCGTGGCGCGCACCCGTGCCCGGCGGCGGCTGGTGGATGGCGGATCACTCACCGCCCTGCTCCGTCACCACGGTGAAGGACACCATCTTCCTCGGTGCCTTGGGCGCGGAGTTTGGCATCCCATTGATCGCCACGGATCTCGAAGGGCGCAAGCTCTGGCACGCCGACCACGGCGCGATGCGCCTCACGAGCGACGGGCGGTTCGCCTACATCGTGAACAACGACCAGATTTTCCGGATCGATCCGGCCAACCGCTTCGAGACGAAGAGCATCCATCGCTTCGCGTATTCCGAAGAGGTGCCCGGCCACGCGAACGACTACATCCCCACGGACCGTAGCGGCGTCGCCTGTCATAACGGGCTGATGGTGGTGAGCTACAACGGCCGCGAACCAGCGTGGATCACTTCAACCTTGAAGCCCGGCGACTTCGACCTGCCCCGCAGCTATCCGCCGCCCGGCAACCAGAAGGTTCACGAGACGGCCTACACGCCCGTCGAGGCGGTGCTGGGCACATTCCTGACCATCACAAGTTCGCAGCAGGCCAGTTGGGGCCAGACCGCGACGAAGGGCCCGCTGGCCAACACGCTCGTGCTGCGCCTCCGCCGCGACGTGCCGGTGGGAACCGTCCTTCTCCCGCGCGGCGACACGAAGGTCTATGCGCTGCGGCCCGGCAAGCCATTGCCCGCCGCCTTCGACCCCGCCGCGCGCGGCCCGAATGCCGATGCCGGTGGCGATGACGCGCTGGCCGGACTCGAACAGGTGGGCGACATGGACCTGCGTTTCGACCCAAACCTTTGGGTGGAGCTGAAGAGCGACGGCACGAATCGCCCGGCGTTGGCGGTGCCCGCGCAGGGCTTGAACACGCGCGTGCTGGCCTTCACCTCGCCGCATCTGCGGAAACTGGATTACGGCCTGGTGATGAACCGCCGCTTCCGCGATGCCGCGCGCGAGGCCGAGTTGGTCTTGCTGGAAGGCAAAGCCACGCCCGGCGGCGGCTGGCACACGTCGCGCGGGCCGCAGCAGCCCATTTCCTACGGCAACCCGCCCATCGCCGGCCTTGTCTGGAAGACCCCGACGCCCGTGCGCGGCTTCGCGATTCTGGACCCGATGGTTCGCGCCGGTGTCGCCGTGGATGCGTGGACCGGACCGGATGACGCGGCCATCACACCCGAGTCGTTCAAGCATGACGCCAACTGGAAGCAGGTCCACCTGCACCAGCAGACCAAGAACCACGTGAAGATGAACTGGCATTACCACCGGGTCATCCACGGGGACTTCGGCGAGACGCTCAACGTGCGGGCGCTGCGTGTGCGCATTGTCGAGCCGCCGAACATGGACGTCGCGCCCAACGGCGGGTTCAGCTCCCTCATCGCCTTCCAGCCCGTCGGCAGCGGTGATCCCGAGCTGCCGCCGACGTTCGCGCGGCGGCTGACGCTGATTCAGTTGCCCGGCGCGGAGGAAGCCAAGCCCGAGGCAAAGGTGTTGCGGCACCTGGCTTTTGATCAGCCCGGCGCGTTGGGTTTCACAAAAGACGGCACGCTCTACGCCGCCAGCCAGCGCGGCATCGTGCGCATCCCGGAGTTCGCCAGCCAGACGGCCGCGCTCAAAAGCGAACTGGTCATCCCACGCGCCCAGCTCAAACAGCCGCGCAGCCTGGTCTTCGATGCCGCTGGCCTGCTCTACGCGCTCGACCGCACCACGGCGGCAATTCAGGTGTTCGACCCGAAGACCGGCGCACACGTCCGCACGGTCGGCACGCCGGGCGGCGCGCAGCTTGGCCCGTTTGACCCGACACGCTTCACCGAGCCGTCGGCGATGGCGATGGATTCCGCCGGCAAATTGTGGGTGGTCGAACAAGCCTTCCAGCCCAAGCGCATCAGCCGCTGGAGCACGGCCGGCCGTTTTGAAAAGGATTTTATGGGACCGACCCATTACGGCGGTGGCGGCATCATGGACTCCGGCGACCACTCGGTGGTGAACCATCTCGGCATGAAGTTCCGCATCAACTGGAGCGACCGCAGTTGGAAACTCGAAAGCCGGCTCTACAACTACACCTCACGCGGGATGTTTGCGCCGGACCGCGCAGTCTATTCGCGCGGCCACCGTTACCTCGCCGGCGACCGCGAGGTGGTCACGCCCTTCGGCGATCCCGGTCCGACCGCGACGATTTGCGTCGAGCAGGAGGGCATCGCGCAGCCCGTGGTGGCCGCCGGCCTGCTCTCGGGCTGGCGGGCCTTTGGCAGCAACACCGAGGCCCTGAAGGCCTTCGGCAAACTCAACGCCGACACGACGAGCTTCGTGTGGGTGGACTTGAACCGCGACCACATCGCGCAGCCCGGAGAAGTCCAGGTGAAGGAGGGCCGGCACTTCGCCTCCTGCGCCGCCATAGGCGACGACCTCTCGCTCAATTTCCAAGGTGGCGCACCCGGCGGCGGCTGGCGTTTGCGGGTGAAGGAAGTGCGGCCCGACGGGCTGCCCATCTACGACCTGGCCGCATTGGAGAACGTCAAGGAACTGACCGGCTCCGCGTGGGTCAACGCGGCCGGCGAGACCTTCGTCATGGGCCACAAGCTGCTCGATGCCGCCGGCAAGGTGTTATGGCACTACCCGGACAACTACCTCAGCGTGCAGCGCTCCTACCAGACGCCGTGGGGCTTCTACAACCGCCCGCCCGGCGTGCTCGTGGGCGGGCTCTGGCCCATCGGCAGCTTCAAGATTGGGCGCGAGGAGCTGTTCTGCGTGCTGGGCAACAACGGTGATCAGTATGCCCTCACGCGCGACGGCCTGCTCGCCGCCGCCGTGCTGGGCGGGCCGGACGGCTATGGGCGACGCTTCTTCTCGATGCCGGAAGCCGAGCCCGGTCGCACGGACATGTCTGACCTGCGCAACACGGTCGAAACCTTCCACGGACACCTCTGCGCAGCGGAGGATGGGAAGGTCTATTCCATCGCCGGCAAGAATCACATTTCCATCCTCCGCGTGGACGGGCTGGAGCAAATGCAACGCCTCAGCGGCTCCGTGGAAGTCACCGCCGAGCAGATCCGCCAGACGATGGTCTGGGCCGCCGACATGGCCCGCATCGAGCGCGCGTTGCGCCGCCCCGTGCTGGCAACCGTGCCCTACATGGCCGCCAAGCCGGTCATTGACGGCGAGATCACCACCGACTGGCCGGGCGGTGCGCCGCTGGACATCCGCACCTCGCGGGATCAACTGAACCGCATCCGCGAGTCGTGGACGACGCAACTGGCCTTCGATGAGCAGCACCTCTACATCGCCGCGCGCGGCTACGGCACCACGCCCATGCTGAACCGCGCGACCGACAAGCGGTTGATCTTCCAGGGCGGCGACGCCTTCGACCTGAACCTCGGGCTGGACCCCAAGGCCGATCCGAAACGCGGGGAAGCCGCCCCCGGCGACCTCCGGCTGATCCTGTCGCTCTTAGACAATCAGCCCGTCGCCATGCTGTATCGCCCGCGCGTGCCGGGCGCGCAGGGCGGCGGCCGCACCTTCACCTCCCCCGTCGGCCAGGAGCAGGTGGACGAGATCCGTGACATCACCGCCGAGATTCGGCTGCGCATTCTCCGGCAAGGCGGCGAAAGCGCCAATCAAGGCTCATGGACCATCGAAGCCGCGGTCCCATGGAAGGCGCTCGGCGGTCGCGAACTGCGCGAAAGCGTGGCGCTGCGAGGCGATGTCGGCGCGCTGGTCGCCGACCCGCACGGCACGGCCACTGCGGTGCGCTACTACTGGGCGAACAAATCCCACGTCGTGTTGAGTGACCAGCCTTCCGAGGCCCGCCTCCTGCCCGCGCTGTGGGGCGAGCTGCGCTTCGAACTGCCCGACATTCTCGACCGCGTGCCCACCGCCAAGCCCTCACTCGGTGACACCGACCCGCTCAAGGGGCTGAAATAAGGTCACTGCGCCGGCGGCGTGATGAGAGAGTTCGTCACCGCCCCAGCATCTGGCGCCAGCAAGGGCGTCGGTTCTTTTGCCGGCTCCGGGCCAGGCGCGCGGCGACGGCGGGTGAAGAAACGGCCGTTGCCCCAGTCATCGAAAATGGCGTAAGTGACCGGGGTGACCAGCAGGGTGAGCAGGAGGCAAAGCACCTGCCCTCCAATGATGACCTTGGCCATGGAGGCACGCCCACCCGATCCAGGACCGGTCCCGAGCGCGATGGGAATCATCGACACCACGAGCATGAGCGTGGTCATCAGGATGGGCCGCAAGCGCACGCGGTTGGCCTGCAGGATGGCGGCCTCGCGCTCCATGCCCTGCGCACGCAGCGTGTTGGTGTAGTCCACCTGCAGGATGCCGTTCTTCTTCACGATGCCGAAGAGCATGAACAGGCCGAAGATGGCGTAGATGTTGAAGGGCTCGTTGAGCGCCAGCATGCTGATGAGCGCGAAGGGCAGCGACAGCGGCACCGCCAGCATGATGGAGATGGGATGGACGAAGTGCTCGAACTGCGCGGCGAGAATCATATACATGAAAAGCATCGCCAGCCCGAAGGCGATGGCGAAGTTCTGCGCTGTCTCGACCAGCGTCTTGGCCCGGCCCGTGAAATAAACCGAGTAGCCCGCCGGCAGGTTCATCTCCTCGACGATGCGGCGCACCTCGGTCATGGCCTCGTTCAGCGAAATGCCCACCGTGTTCCCGACGAGGGTCACCTTCCGCTGCCGCTGGAAGCGGTCAATCTGGTTCGGCCCGCGCGCCTCGCGGAGCGTCACGAAGTTGGCGAGCTGCACGAGCTGGGCGTCATTCGTCGTCGCGGCCGGCCGCACCATGATCTGCTCCAGCGCCTCCTGCGTGCTGCGCTCGTGCGGCATGGCGCGGAGCCACACATCATACTGGTCGTCAGCCTCCTTGTAGTTGGAGATGACCTGCCCCCCGACCAGCGTGCGCAGGGTGTTCGCCACGTCCGCCACCCGCACGCCAAGCTGGCTGGCCTTCTCACGATCGACCTGCACTTGCAGCTCCGGCTTGCGGTTGGCCAGCGTGGTGTCGAGGTCGGCCATGCCGGGGATGGCGCGCATCTTCTCCAGGATCTGCGCGGAGTATTCCGTAAGCTTGTCCAGCTCCGGACCGATTAGGTTGAAGGTCAGGTCGGCATTGCGCCCTGTCTGTCCGACGTTGGAGATCAACTGCACACTGCCGCGAATATCCGGATAGCGGGCCAGCACCTGTCGCGCGCGGCGCATCACTTCAAACTGTGACCAGGCCCGCGTCCTGCCGGTCATGGTCTCATAGCGCCCGCCCAGCTCGGGCAGGCGGCAGTAAATGTTCCCGATGGTCACGTCGCCCTCGCCCTTGCCGACGCGACCGGTGGTTTCGCCAATGGTCACCAGCGTGTCCGTGATAGCCGGCTGGCCGTCCATGCGGATGGCCTTGATCTCGGCCTCGATTTCCGCGCACAGCCGCGCGCTGTGTTCCAAACTCGTGCCCTCCGGCGTTTGCAGGGCGATTTCAAACTCGCTCGCATCGTCCTGCGGCAGGTAGTTGAACTTCACCTTGGGCACGATCCACCAGAGCGAGGCCACGCAGGCGAGCGAGGTGACCACCACCACCCAGCGATGCCGCAGGCTCCAGCCCAGGATGGCTGTGTAGCCGTCCGCCAACAGGCGCATGAGCCAGCCGCCGTGCGCCTTTTTCTCCCGCTCCTTGTCATTGTCCGAGTGCCGCAGGAAGCGCGCCGCCAGCATGGGCGTGAGCGTGAACGAGATGAACAGCGACACCATGATCGAGAACGCCACCACCACGCCATAGCTTGAAAAGAACAACCCTACGCGGCCTTTCATGAAGGCCAGCGGCAGGAAGATGACGACCAGCGACAGCGTCGTAGCCATCACGGCCAGGGCGATTTCCCGCGTGCCGATGATCGCGGCGGTGATGCCATCCAGCCCGCGCTCCTCCATGGTCCGGTGGACGTTCTCCAGCACCACAATCGCATCGTCGATCACGATGCCCACGGCGAACACTAGGCCGAGCATGGTGAAGTTGTTCAGCGAGTAGTTCATCGCCCGCATCAGCGCGAAGGTGGCGATGATGGACGCGGGGATCGCAATGGATGCGATGATGGTGCCGCGCCAGTCGTGCAGGAACGCGAACACGGTGATGGCCACCAGCACCGCGCCGAGAATCAGGTGGAAGTTCACCTCCTCCAGCGAGCGTTTGATGAAGCGGGACTGATCCCGGATGACCGTCATCTTGAAGTCCGCAGGCACCTGCAGCTCCAGTTCCTTGAGCCGTGCCTTCACCCCGTCGATCACCTTCACCGTGTTGCTGCCGGACTGCTTGCGCACGACGAGCGTCACCGAGTTGTTGCCGTTCAGGCGCGCGAGCGAACGCGGTTCCTCCACGGAATCCTCCACCTTCGCCACCTCCCTCAGGTGAATGTTCTGACCGCCGAAGCTGCCAATGATGAGATCCTCAAACTCAGCCACCGCCCGCATCCGGCCGAGCGTGCGCACGACGAGTTCGCGGGAGCCCTGGTCCACCCGGCCGCCCGGAATCTCCACGTTCTGCGCCTGCAACGCCGCGCTCACCTCCTGAATCGTCAGGCCGCGCGCGCGCAACTGGTCGATGTCCACCGACACCTGCACCGCGCGGGTGCGGTTGCCGGCCATGTTGACGGAACCGACATCGAGCACGGTTTCGAGGCTTTGCTTGATGACCTTGTCCGTGAGGTAGGTCACCTCGCGCAAATCGCGGGGCGCGCTGACGCTCACGGTGATCACCGGCGTCGCGTCCACGTCGAACTTGTCGATGATGGGAGCCTCGGTGCCGGCGGGCAGGCGCGAGAGGATGGTGTTCACCTTGTCGCGCACGTCCTGCGCGGCCACGTCGCGGTTGCGCTCAAAGAGGAACTGGACGGTGATGCTGGAGACCCCTTCGCGCGTGACACTGGTCAGCTCGTCAATGCCCTGCACCGTGTTGATGATCTCCTCCAGCGGCTTGGTGATGCTGGTCTCCATCTCCTCCGGGGACGCTCCGCGGAGGGTGGTTGTGACCGTGACGATGGGCAGCTCGACATTGGGAAACTGGTCGATGCCGATGCTGAAAAAGGAAACCAGCCCGAGCACGACGAGCAGCAGGTTCATCATCGTCGCGAACACCGGCCGCCGAATGCACAAGTCGGCGATGCCGATACCCCTGGCCGTTGCGTCCAGCGGCGGACCGGCGGGGGCTGATGAATCGGGCTTGGCCATGACCTTACTGACCGGGCTTTGCCGCCGTGCCCTCCGCACTCCGCACCGTCACCTTGCTGCCCTCGCGCAGCTTGCCATGTCCGGTGACAACGACGGAATCCCCGGCCTTCAGGCCGCTGAGAATTTGTTGTTTACCGTCCTTGATGCGCCCGACCTGCACTTCGCGCACATGGGCAATGCCGTTCTCCACCACGAAGGTCTTCGTCACGCCGGCAAAATTGACAACGGCTTCCACTGGCACCACGAGGACGGGCACATCGCGCTCAATGATCAGCTCCCCGCGAGCAAAGGCGTTCGCCTTGAGCGTCAGCTCGGGGTTTCTGACCAGCACGCCGAAGGGAAAGGCACGGGTCTTGGTGTTGACCGCCGGACTGATGAGCAGCACCCGGCCCTCGAAAGTCCGGCCTGGATACTGGTCCACCGTGAAGTAAACCACCTGATCTTTCTTCACTTCGCCGGCAAAGCGCTCCGGAACGCTCGTGATGTATTTGATGAGCCGGTCGTTCACGATCCGAAAGAGCGGCGTGCCGACGTGGACGAAATCCCCCGGTCCGGCGAGGCGCTCCGTCACCGCCGCATCGAACGGCACCTTGAGCTGGGAGCGGGAGACGTTCAGCTCCGCGATGGTCTGTGAAGCCTCGGCCGATTTCAGGATGGCACGCGCCTCCTCCGCCTCGGCCGTGGCTTTGTCAAAGTCGCTGACGGAGGCGATGTTCACCTTGCGCAGCTCGGCGATGCGCCGAAGGTTTTGCTCGGCGTTGGCCAGCGTGGCCTTTGCCCGGGCCACTTCAGCCGCCGCTCGCAGGCCAACAGCGGCATAAGCGGTCGTGTCGATGAAGGCGATGGCCTGCCCGTTCGTAATTCGATCCCCGAAGTCCACGGTGGTCTTCTCGACCCGCCCCTCAACCTCGGCACAGAGCGTGGCCTCGTCCTTGGGGAAGAGCGTGCCGACGATCGGCAAACTCCGATCCGCGCGAATGGTTTCGGTGGGCGCAACCGTCACCATCGCTCCATCAGCAGACCCCTGCTTTTTAACTTCCGGCGCCGGCTTCTGGCAGGCAGTAATCCCCGCCGCCATCAAGGCGACGAGCAGGCGGATGGCTGACAATATGAGGCCGTTTGGTTTCACGAGCGGTGCGTTCGACGCGGCGGACATGAGTTGAATTTACCCGGGCTGGTGTATAACAGGTCACACGCAGAAAAAGCACAGGGTTGAAGGGCGCTCCCTCCAACCCTGAACGCTCTGACAGCGGGGCTTGGTGTTTACTGCTTGGGCTTCCAGTTGCGGACGAAGTCCACGCACTGCTTCACGTCCGGCACGGAGTTGTCCCAGTTGTATTCGTATTCGATGGAGATGTTGCCATCGAACTTCTGCCGTTTCAGCTCGGCGAGGATGGCCCCCATGTCCGTGATGCCGGTGCCGAAGATGGTGTCGTGCTGCCCGGGTCCGAGCGCGGCGCGCTCCTTCATGTGCACGCTCATGATGCGGCCTTCGAGAATCTTCACGCAGTCCAGCGCCTTCATCCCGGAGGTCTGCCAGTGGCCGAGATCCGCGCACGCGCCGATACGCGGGTCACGCTTCGCCACCTGGTCCCGGATGAAGGCGGGGTCCCAGACCTTGTAGCTCGGGTCAATGACCTGGTTACCCTGTGCATCGCGCTCCTTCTTGAAGCGTTTGGCGTGTTGGTGGATGCCGACGCGGATGTCGAACTCCTTCACGAGCTTCTCAATGAGGTCGAGGTTGTCCACGGACTCGGTGGTGATGCCGTAGAAGCCCATCGTTTTCGCAAACTCAAAAATCTTCCGCGCCGCCGCCTCGTCCTTGGGGATGGTGACGACGCCGTAGTTGACCGCACGGACCTTGTGCTGCGCGAGCTTGGCCTTCACCTGCGCGATGACCTCGGGCGAAGCGTCGTGGTTCCACGGGTTCTTCTTGGCCAGCTTGTCTTCCTTGGTCAGGAACTGGCCGGGGTAAAACTCAATGACCTTCCCGCCGGCCTCGGCGGTCTTCTCGATGGCCTCGAAGACGGAAAAGCGGTTGAAGGTGTAAGCCTGGCAGCCGATGGCGAAGCCGTTGATTTTGGCGTCGTCAGGAATCGGCGCGGCGAACGTGGGCAACGAGGCCAGCACGGCGGCCGTGGCGAGGGTGAGGAGGAAGCGGTTGCGTTTCATGATGAGTGTTCAGACCAGTCTGGCCGGTCAAGGATTCGCGGGATTACGGCGGGGCGGAGGCGATGGGTCAAGCCAGCATCTGGCTGACCACCCTCGCCCCCTCGAAGCCGGTGAGCCTGAAGTCGAGCCCTTGAGAGCGATACGTGAGCCGTTCGTGGTCGAAGCCGAACTGCTTGAGGATCGTTGCGTGCAGGTCCGGCACGGCGACCGGGTCCTTGACGATGCCCCAGCCGATTTCATCCGTCTCACCGATGACCTGGCCGCCCTTGATGCCGCCACCAGCCAGCCACATCGAGAAGGCGAACGGATGGTGGTCGCGACCAGAGACCACGCCTGAGCTGTTACGATTCTCCCCGAGCGGTGTGCGGCCAAACTCGCTGGCCCAGATGACCATTGTGTCGTCGAGCATCCCGCGCTGCTTCAGGTCCCGCACGAGTGCGGCGATGGGCTGGTCCGCCATGCCGGCGCAGAAGGGCAGCTCTTGATTGATGTTGCTGTGGTGATCCCACGACGCGTGCAGGAGCGTGACGAAGCGCACGCCGCGCTCGACCATGCGGCGCGCGAGCAGGCAGTTGCGCGAGAAGGTTGAGTAAGTCTCCGGCCCGCCACCACGACCGCCGGGGTTGTCGCGGGACTTCCGCCCGACGCCATACATGTCCAGCGTGGCCTGCGATTCCTTGCTCAAGTCCATCAGCTCCGGCGTCGCGGCCTGCATCCGGCCCGCGAGTTCATACGCGCCGATGCGCGAGGCGATTTCCGGGTCGGCCACGTGCCTGTGGCGAAGACGGTTCAAATCGCCGATGGCGTCAAGGCCGAGGTGCTGCATTTCGTCGGTGAAGCCGGGTGGGTTGCCGAGGTTGAGCACGGGGTCGCCTTGGTTGCGGAAGAGCACACCCGCGTAGGTGCTCGGGAGAAAACCGCTCGTCCACGCGCTCGCACCGGCGCTGGAGCCGCGCCCGGCGTGCAAGACGACATAGGCCGGCAGGTCACGCGACTCATTGCCGAGGCCGTAAGTCAGCCACGCGCCGAGCGTGGGCCGGCCGAACAGCGGCGAGCCGCAGTTCATCATGAGCTGGCCGGGATGATGGTTGAACTGCGTCGTGTTCATCGAGCGCACGAGGCAGATGTCGTCCGCGATGGAACCGATGTGCGGGAGCAAATCGCTCATCTCGGTGCCGCACTGGCCGTGCTTCGTGAACTTGCGCGGGCTGCCCATGAGCCGCACGCCCTCCTTCTTGATGAACGCAAAACGAACCTTCTCCAGCATCTCGTCCGGCAGCTTCTGGCCGGTCATCGCGTTGAGCTTCGGCTTGGGGTCGTAGAGGTCAATGTGACTGGGCGCGCCCTCGAAGTAGATGAGGATGCAGTTCTTCGCGCGCGGCGTGAAATGCGACGCGCGCGCCGCAAGCGGGTCGGCGGACGGCGCGGCGTAACCCTTTTCCGCGAGCAGCGACGCGAGCGCGAGCGTGCCCATGCCGGTGCTGGCGAGGAAGTCGCGGCGTGTGAGGTTGGCGATGTCTGACGGGGACATTTCAGGTCGGAGGTTCATGGCTCAATCACGCGTGAAGAATTCATCGAGGTTTAACATCACCCGGCCCAGCGCCACGAGCGTGGCTTTCTCCGGGACTTCGGGGGCGGCTTGCTTTGCACCGGCAATCTTGGCCGCGCCGTCGGCGTTGGCCTGCGCGAGCTTGAGCTGGGCTTCGTAGAGTTTCAGCAGGCGGGCCAGTTCCTCGGCGCTCGGCGGGCGGGCCAGCGCGCGCTCGAAACCGTGGCGAATGCGCTCGGCGGCATCGGCGGTGGGCACCTCGGCCATGCGCGCGCCAAGCTGCTGCGCACACTCGAAGAAGACTGGGTCATTGAGCAGCGTGAGCGCCTGGAGCGGCGTGTTGCTGCGTTCGCGGCGCGCGCAAGTGGCGTTTGAGTCGGGCGCGTCGAAGGTCATCAGCATCGGATACGGCACGGTGCGCTGGAAGAAGATGTAAAGGCCGCGCCGGTTCTTCTCGTCGCCCTTGCTCTCGGTCCACTTCACCGAGTTTGCGTAGCCGAGCGCGGCGATGTCGGCGGGCAGTGGCGGGCGGATGCTCGGGCCGCCAATCTTCGGGTTCAGCAGGCCGCTTGCCGCAAGGTAGGCGTCGCGGACCGTCTCAGCTTCGAGGCGCAGGCGGTTCTGGCGCGCGAGGAGAAGATTGTTCGGGTCGCGGTCCTGCAACTCCGGGCGGTTGAGCGAGGCTTGCTTGTAAGTGGCGCTGGTGACGATGGTCTTGATGAGCGCTTTGCGGCTCCAGCCGAGGCGCGGGAACTCCGAAGCCAGCCAGTCGAGCAGTTCCGGGTGCGTGGGCTTCTCGCCCTGTTTGCCGAAGTCCTCCACCGTGCCGACGAGTCCGCGCCCGAAGAGGTTTTTCCAGATGTGATTCACCGAGACGCGCGCGGTGAGAGGGTTCTCTGGTGCAAAGAGCCACTGCGCGAGGTCGAGTCGGTCCGGCTGCGCGGCGCGCGGCTTGAGCGCGTGCAACACGGCGGGCACGGCAGCGCGGACTTCGACGCCCTTGTCGAGGAAGTTGCCGCGCACGTGAGTGTAGGTCTTGCGCACGCCCGGTTCCTCGGCGAGCACGGCGGCAGTGGTGGCGGGCGCGGCGGGACCTTTCTTGCCATGGTCGTCAATCGCGGCCTGCAGTTTCTTCCCCTGCTCGTCCACCTGCTCGCGGAAGTATTTGGCGAGCGCCTCGGTCTGCTTCGCGGTGCGCTGCTCAGGTTTGGCGGCGAGCGCGGAAGCCACGGCATCCGGCGTGAAATCAGGCTTTAGCGGGCCGGCCGCGTCCGTGGCGGCGAGGCGGAACTGGCCGAGGAGGTAAGTCTCCTTGTATTGGTGGTCGAGCGTGAAGGCGAGCCGTGCGCCCTCCGGCACGTCGAGCGGCGACTTCAGCTCGAAGACGGCGACATGCGACTTCTGCTGTTGCGGCGAAATGGCCCAACCCGCCGTGTCCTCGCCTTTTAACGATGCTTCGACCGGGAACTTGTTCTGCGAGAAATCCGCCTTTGCATTCGCCAACTCCAGCTCCTTCCCTTCGAACTGGCTAGGCACGAACAGCTTCACACCGAACCTGGTCAGCACGAAGTTGCCGTCCTTTGAGCGGCCCGCGCCCTTCTTCGGGTCGGGGTCGTCAATCGCTTCCAGCCGGAAGCCGGTGAGGCGCTTGAGCGCCAGCTTGGCCTCGACCGTATAAGTGTCCTTGTCAGGGAGCGTGCCACTGGCGGTGATGACGGCTTCTTTGTCGGCCTTGAGCGTCGTGCCGTTCTTGGCCGCGAGCTTGTCCGGGGCGAGCGAGCGCCACGGGACGGCGTCGAACGAAGCGGTCTTGAGCCAAGCGTCGAGCTTTGGGGTGAGCTCGCTCTTCGCGTAGGCGTCGAGCGCAGCCTTGAGCTTGGCGGTCTCGGCATCGTGAGCTTGCTTGGCTTTGTCGTAAGCCATTTGTTCCTCGGCATTCGGCGCGGGGATGGCCTTTTCGTTCGCGTTGTTGAAGAAGGCGAAGAGCTGGTAAAACTCGCGCTGCGTGAAGGGGTCGTATTTGTGCGAGTGACACTCGGCGCAGCCCATCGTCGTGCCCAGCCACACGGTCGCCGTGGTGCTCACGCGGTCCACGACGGCTTTGCAGCGGAACTCCTCCTGGTCCGTGCCGCCCTCGGTGTTCGTGAGCGTCTGGCGATGGAAGCCGGTCGCAATCTTCTGCGTGGGCGTGGCGCTTGGCAGCAGGTCACCCGCTAGCTGTTGGATGCTGAACTGGTCGAACGGCAGGTCGCTGTTGATGGCCTGAATGACCCAGTCGCGGAAGGTGTAGGCAAACGGGCGCGGGCGGTCTTTCTCGTAGCCATCGCTGTCCGCGTAGCGCGCGAGGTCGAGCCAGTGGCGCGCCCAGCGCTCGCCAAAGTGCGGCGAGGCAAGCAGGCGGTCCACGAGCTTTTCGTAGGCGTCAGGCGATTTGTCCGCCACGAAGGCGCGAACTTCCTCCGCTTTGGGTGGCAGGCCGAGCAGGTCGAGCGAAAGGCGGCGGATGAGCGTGGGGCGGTTGGCCTCAGGCGAAGGCTGGAGCCTCTCCTTTGCGAGCCGGGCACGAACAAAAGCGTCAATCGCATTGCCCGCGCCGGGAACTGCCGGCCGCTTCACCGGCTGATACGCCCAGTGGTCGGACTTCTTGACGGCCACCTTGCCGTCGTCCGGCCAAACAGCACCGGCATCAATCCACGCGCGCACCTTGCCGATCTCGGCGGGCGTGAGCGGTTTGTCCTTGGGCGGCATGATGCCCGCCTCGCCGAGGCCCGCGAGCGCGTGGACCAGCTTGCTCTCGGCGCTCTTGCCAGCGAGGAAGACCTTGCCATTGTCGCCGCCTTCAAGCGCGGCAACCTTGATGTCGAGGCGCAGGCCGCCCTTCTGCTTCTCCGCGCCGTGGCAGGAATAGCATTTCGCGGCGAAGAGTGGCTGGATGTCGCGCGCAAAATCCACCGGACCGCTGGCGGCGGGTGGAAGCTTGCTCAAGTCGAGCGGAGCCTTCT